>MDTE01091464.1_pt1 | contig 22174 bp, 21 predicted proteins | sample 811231 | NCBI WGS metagenome assembly MDTE01 (sample SAMN05326651, study PRJNA326480) | marine metagenome | isolation source: seawater | place: Indian Ocean: Red Sea | collected 2010 | reverse complement strand
TAGTATATCCATTCTTATTTGCAACTTCCACAATTTTAGAAACTTCCTTATCTACAACTTCGCAAGCTTTAACTGCAGCATCAAAATCTCCAGTATGACCCACCATGTCTGGATTTGCAAAGTTTAAACAAGCAAAATCAAATGATCTTGCATTTACCTCAGAAATAAATTTTTCAGATACATCTATAGCACTCATTTCTGGTTTCAAATCATAGGTGGCAACCTTAGGCGATGGGCATAATATCCTTTTCTCAAAATCAAATTCTTTCTCTCTTCCACCTGAAAAGAAAAATGTAACATGAGGATACTTCTCTGTTTCGGCTATCCTCAATTGTTTTTTCGAGTTATTTGATAAAACTTCTCCTAGAGTATTTTTAATATTTTCTTTTGAATATAAAACTGAAATATTCTTGAAACTTTCATCATACTGAGTGAGTGTTAAATATTTTAATTTTAGCTTTTTCATATCAAAATCAACATTATCCTCTTGAGTTAGAACTCTTGACATTTGACGCATTCTATCAGACCTATAATTAAAACAAAAAACAATATCATCGTTTTCAATTTTAGAAATAGGTTGTTTGTTATCTTTAATGCATACTATTGGTTTGATGAACTCATCTGTTATCCCTTCAGAATAAGATGTTTGAATTGAAGATAAAATATCACGTGACTCTATCCCTATTCCATTAACAATCGCATCGTAAGCTAATTTTGTTCTTTCCCACCTATTATCTCTATCCATAGAATAATATCTTCCAGAAACTGATGCTATTGAAATGTTTGTTCCCTCTATATAAGAAATTAATTTGGCAATTTGACTGTAACTATCTTTTGGTTTACAATCTCTCCCATCTGTAAAAAGATGCAAACTGATTTTAGATAATGAAGTTTTTTTAAGGTAATCCAATATAAAATATAAATGGTCTGAATGTGAGTGGACCCCACCATCAGAAAAAAGACCAGTCAAATGAAAAGTTGAATTATTTTTAGTCGCATATTCTACTGCTGAAATAAAATCTTCCTTGTTTTTAATTCCATCATTTGATAAAGATTTATTAAGTCTAATTAAATCTTGATCAACTATTCTTCCTGCACCAATGTTCATATGACCAACCTCAGAATTACCCATTTGACCTGAGGGAAGCCCAACATCTTCACCGGATGCTGATAATTTAGAATTTGGATATTGAATTAGTGAGTTGTCATAAAATGGAGTTTTCGCTTTGTATACAGCAGACTTATCAGATGGATCTCCAATCCCCCAACCATCCATAATAAGAAGAATCACTTTCTCACTCATAATTGTAAAAATAATTATTGAATTCTTGGTATTTACATTATTTTTCAAAAGATTTAATAACAATGAAGACAATATTTCTTTATTTATTTCTGTTTTTTATTAAAATAAATTCATTAGAAAATTTGATTACATCACTAGAAATAAGAAGTGGTAAAGAAATATCAAATTACTTTAACTCAAAAACTGAAATAATAATCAATGAAAAAATATACAAAGGAAATAAATTCCAATTAACAAAAACCTTAGAGAGCTTTTTTGAGGAGAATAACTTAAGTGCATTTAGAGTTATACATAAAGGAAATTCAGAAAATAATCTAATTTATATACTTGCTGAGTACTCTTCTAATGACGATATTTACAGGGTCTTTTTAACTCTATCTGTAACTGAAAAGAATTATATTATTCAAAAATTTAAAATTGATACTAAATAATGATTATTAGAACAAAAAAATTTCAAATGAACAAAAGCCAATACATTAAAAAAGGATTTTTTAATCTATTAATGGAACAATGGTGGGTAATAATCATATATTGTGCAATATGTGCAATGCACTATTTTATTCCATCCTTATGGTGGATAATAGGAGGATCAATTGCTCTATTTTTATATCTGATTTTTTGGCTTATACAATTTTTTGGAGTTACCCAAGTAGAACAAAGTAGTTACATGTTTGAAAGATTATCTTATGAAATATCAAGCAACCAAATAATGATGAAAATTAACAATAAACAGGGAATGCCTATAAAATGGGAAACTATAAAAAAAGTTAAAGTTCAAAATGATGGGTTTTTATTTAAACTTAATATTGTTCAATTCATAATATTTCCTTTCAGAGTATTTAATAATGAAAATGAAATTAGATTTCTAAAAAGCATTTTAAATAGAAAAGGCTATGTCAAATGATATATCACAAAATGAAGCGATGCAAATTGCAATGAAGTTTTGTGGTTATAGAGAAAGATCAAAAAAAGAAGTTGAAGACAAACTAAAATCTAAAAATTTTAATCTAGATACAATTAGAAATTGTATAAATAGGCTGATAGAATTAGACTTTCTGAATAACATAAGATTTTCAAAATCATTTTCTAGAGGTAAAAATAAAAATAATAGATGGGGAAGAAATAAAATTAAATTTCATCTTAAAAATAAGGGCTTGACGTCAGAAGAAATTAGTATAGGAATTGAAAGTATAGAAGAAGGTGTTTACTTAAATATTTTAAAAAAAAATATTGAACTATATAACAAAAAATTAAAAGAACCCAACAAAAATAAACTCATAGCTCACCTAATTAACAAAGGTTATGAGATAGACCTGATTCTTAGAAATATATCATAATCTTATTTTAGAAAAACTAATAAAATTTACAGAAAGTCTTAAGATGATTCCTAAAATGAAAAACAGCAAAATTTCATTTAAATTTTGTGGTATCCAGTTCCATAAAATTATAAGGGAAAATAATAGCACACTATATAAAAACATATACCATTTTACAAGGCTTGAATTAGGATTCACTAAAATCAAAATAGAAATAACAATATTAAAAGGCATAGCCCAAACTATATTAAAGTTATATGAGGATAAATGGTCTGTAAAAAACCATAAATAAACTAAAAGACATCCTATTATTCCAGAAATCATCAAGTGAATAGAATCAAAAATAAAATATTTAATTCCATACTTAACCTGTCTAAATGATAGATAGATAGAGATTATAAAAAATATCAGAAAAATATAATGAGGGTTCAAGGAATAACTTTGAAAGTCCTCTTTTTGTAGGTTAATGATATTTGTTTTTGATACAATATTTTTATTCCCATCCTTTACAGCATTTTCTATCCCTTTAAATAAATACTCTGGAAGAAACATCTCCTCATCAAAAGAGACGTTAGAGTCGATTTCAGGGCCAAGACAAATGTCAATTCCTAAATTACCCCATTTGTTATTCTTCAAGTATAAATCCATAAGTTCCCGAAAAGATTTGTTTTCAGGCTCCGAAATAAATTCCAAATTTTCTCCATATACAATTGATAGTACATCTCTAATCTTAGTGGCACAATTATTATATACATAATTATAAAAATAGGTTCTGTTTTCTGGTCTTATATTTTGTTCTAAATAATTATATAAAAGAATTTTCTCGGATTCAGATAAAATTAAAACTTGCTCTTTAACGTATCTACCTTGATTAATATAAAATTGCTCAGCAGTTTTATAATTATATTTTCCTACCATATAGAGAAGCTTTCCGTTTAAAAAATTTATATAAAAATTAGGTTGATTAAAATCAAAGATTCCATAATTATAAAAATGATCAATATTATTTTTTTTATCTGTATACCTTATACCACTATGACCAAATGCGCTATATAATTCAGATTCATATGGCCCAATTGTTATAATTGAGAACTTGATCTCATCATTTGCTTTAAGAGAAAAAGAAAAAACAAATAATAAAATAATTAGAAGTATTCTTTTAATTTTTATTGCCATCAATAACTATTACTAATTCACCTTTAATATTTTTATTTTCAAATTTATCATATAATTCTTTCAATGTACCTCTTATATTTTCTTGATAAATTTTTGATATTTCTCTAGAAACTGAAGCTTTTCTTTCATCACCTAAAAATTTTATCAAGTCAATTAGTAGTCTGATCATTTTTTTAGGAGACTCATAAATAATTATTGATCTCTTTTCATCTATTAAGCTTTTTATTCTTTTCTTTCTGCCTTTTTTAGCAGGAAGAAAACCTTCAAAAACAAACCTTTCAGATGATAAGCCAGAGTTTACAATAGCTGGAATTAATGCAGTAGCTCCTGGCAAACAATTAATTTCAATACTATTTTTTATTGCCTCTCTTACAATTAAAAACCCTGGATCAGAAATTGATGGTGTTCCAGCATCAGATATCAAAGAAAGAACTTTACCTTCAAGAATTTGATCAATATGTTTTTGGACGGTCTTGTGTTCGTTATAAGAATGGAAGGAGACTAGAGGGATATCAATATTATGTTTTACTAATAATTTTTTTGAAACACGAGTATCTTCACATAAGATATAATCTGAATTTCTTAATGTATTTATAGACCTAAAAGTTATATCATCTAAATTTCCAATAGGCGTAGGCACAATATTTAATACATTATTTTTAGTCATAATAACTCATCTATTTTATTAGCTAAACTATAATCTTTATCCGTTATGACTGAACCTTTATCATGAGTGCATAATGAAATTTTAACTGTATTATAAGCGTTATAAATTTCTGGATGATGATTATACTTCTCAGAGATATCAGCAATTTTGTTTATAAAAGATATTGCCTCTTTAAAATCTTTGAAATTAAATTCTCTAGTTAATTTTTTATCAGATTCAATCCACATAATTATAATGAAATAACTCCATCTATTTTTGAAGCTTTTTCATAAATATAAAGTATTTCAGAGGAATTTTTCATTACTGATGTAAGAGTTACAGATGTATATTTGCCATTTTTAGACTTTTTTTCTGATCTCTTAGCCTCTGGTAAAAGTCCAATAACTTTATCTTTTGATTTTGAAGCAATAATAAATTTGAAGGTGTATGATGTGGGAAAATTATACTCTTCCTCCAAAGATTTTTTAAAACTATCTAAAGCTTTCATCTTTTAGAAGAATTTATATCTTAGATCTTCTATTTTTGAAAATTCTTTTATGGCTTTATCCACCTTTAATGATGAAGTAAATCTATTTGCTTGAAGTAAAGAAATCCCATAATCTGTATAAGAATTTAATGAGTCTGCTTGGTTTATACTGTTTAAATTTAAAACTATAATTCCATCATCAATTTTAATTGGCTTTGTTAATTCTCCTTCACTTAAAGAAAAAACTACTCCTATAGCTTCTGGTGAAAATCCAACATTTTGTAAAGAGTTTGTATTAAAGTCTAAATCAGAAAAATTATAAATTTCACCTTTATCATACATTGATGATAAATCATTCAAAGAATTATAATCCGATAATAAGTCATTAACATATTCAAATTTCTTATTATCTAATAATTTCTTTTTTACTGAATTTTCAACATCCTCTAATTTTTTTATTCCTTTATCTTTAATGTTATCAAGATGAGCTACTACATATCCATTAGTTAATTCAATTACTTCAGAAATATCATCTGAATCTCTTGAATCATCATATGCCCATAAAACAACATTTCGAGCATCAGATAAATTATTAATAACAGATGTATTTTTATCTAGATCAATGATAGATTCTAATGAATATCCTTTTTCTTTTGCTAATTCAGTAAAATTAATTCTTGATTGCAAAGCATCAATTTTAAACATTTCAGCAGCTCTATAAATATTATTTCTCGTATTATCACTAGGCGAAACTTGTTTAAAAATTGTAGTAACAATGTAAGACTTCTTTGTCTTTGGTTGGGTAACATTTATTATATGAAAACCGAATTCAGATTCTATAATTCTAGGAATCAATCCTTTTCTTGATCTTTTAAAGATAGCATCTTCAAAAGGTTTAGTCATAATACCCTCAGCAAACCAACCAAGATCTCCTCCAACAGAAGCAGAGCCATCTTGACTGTAAGTTCGAGCTGTTTCATCAAAATCACTACCATTTCTTAGTAGTGATAGTATTCTATTAGCTTCAGATCTAACTTCTGTTTTATTCTGATCATTAAATTTTAGTAAAATATGCTTTGCTCTAGCCTTGAATTTTTCATCATTAACTATGTCTGAAAGCTTATAAATTAAAACACCCCCATCTTCATATACTATATCTGAAATAAATCCAATTTCTTTATCAACTAACTCAGAAGGTAGTTGGTCAATATTAAATCGCATATAAGGGTTAAATCCATCAGAATTTAATAGCGCAAAAGTTGAGTCATTAATTTGACTAGATTTTAAACTTGATCTTATTTCATTTATCTCTGAAAGGTAAAAGATAGAATCTTCTCTAGAAGACTCTAAAGGAAAATAAACAAAATTTAAAGATCTACTTTCATCTTGTTTGTAGTCTTCACTATTTTTTCTTAAAAAATTATTCATTTCACTTTTCGATACTTTAAATAAAGAATCTGGTATCATATAATAAGGAACAAAATAATAGGACACATCTCTCGTATTAGAAGCATTAAAATATTCAGATTTTGATTGTAATGAGTTTACGTATGTAGTTAAGCTAATAAGGTTATCATATTTAGTTCTTAATCTCATTGGTTTAAGATTAGACTCAAATGTAAACCAAGCCTCCTGTTGGCTTAGAGGTTGATTTGATAAATTTTGAAGATACCCAATAACATTATCAATATTAAAAACTCCATTACTAGGATCCGTAAAAGCTTCTAAAATCATAGGGTGTATATTATCCCCCTGAACCATATCTACAGATTCTTTATCCGTTACTACAATACCAAGCTCATTAAACTCATTCATATAACTTATGTCATTGATTAATTTTTCCCAAGCTTGGTCTCTAATATCTGCAATTTCTTGATTATTAGGAGATCTTCCATTATTAAGTGAAAAATTATAAGATAACTGCTCAAAAATTGAGTTAAATTGAACTAAATCGATTTCCTCTCCATTTATTTCACCAATAACATTTTGATTAAGATTACCAATAGAACTATTTGGTCCAAGTATATCTCCTAATACAAAAGCCGCAATAGAAAAACCTACTACTACAACAAGGAACTTTCCCATCTTATCTCTTAGTGTACTTATTATTGCCATATATTATGTTTTGGATGCCAAAATTAATTTTTTTATAACTAATTATTCACATTCTTTCTAAAAAAATATGATTACTCATTTTGTGATTTATTAATCAAATTATAATCATAAGGTTATGAAAACTAAAATGTGGCTTATTTTATTATGTTATATATTAAATAGAAGACAAAAGACAACATAAAAAAAACATACGAATTTATAATTCCATAACTAAAACTTTGAAATAAAGCGTAACAAAATAGTATCACTGAAACTATTAAAATCAAATATTTAGTTTTCATCTAATTCAATAACGCCTGATGGTTTCAGTATTTCGTAATCAGAAAAATCTTGATTTGAAACCATACCTTCTCCTGAATGGACTTCACTACCAGTTTTAATTGTTACAAATTTTTCAGAAATAAACTTTTCATCATTTGGATACCAAAATAGTTCTTCTGTCCTTAATTCATCATTAGTGTTAATATTATATAATAATACATCTCCTGTAGCTTTATAATAATTTTTATCTTCATACTTTATAACATAATTTGCACTGAAAATCGCAGAGATTGAATCTGAATTTTTGGAGTATATATCCATTTTGAGTCCATTTGGATATATTTCCTCCCCAGATGTAAATACCTGATATAGTTCTGATTTTAATTTAAACCTTACCTCAGCAGAATCAGAAAAAAATGTGTTTAGATCTTTAATTTCTATAATCGGCCCTTCATATTCTTGTTGAATTTTTTGAGTTTCGTTATTTGAGCAAGAAAATAATATTAGAATAATTAATATACGAAGCATTAATTCTCTTCATTTTTTTCAAGGATTTCTCTTAACTCTTTTACTATTTGTCTTATCTCATTTTGATCTTTCATCAGCTCTACTATATAATATTTTAGTTCTGATAACCCAGCAGAGTTATCGCTTGATCCACTAGGTGCTGATTGAAGTTTTTCCATTACTGCAGGGTCCATAGTTGAACTTTGACTGCTTGAAAGATTTGCTATTTCATCTTTAATTTCTTTTAAATCATTTTGCACAGAATTATTTTCAATTTTTTCTGCTAAATCTTGATATGTCTCAACTATTTCTTCTAAGTAACTTTCATCAATGGATGAGCTACCACTAGTGTTGTTTTTTCTCATCTCTTTAGACAAATCTTTTAACTCTTTAGATAAACTATTATCCGCTTTACCAGGGCTTTTTTTATAAATTTCAAGAATTTCTTTTGATATTTCCTTAATTTCCTCAATCTCTTTAGAAGTAAAAGATTTAAAATCATCTAGTTCTTTTTTGGTTTCATTTTTAAATGTATTAAACTCCGATCTTGAGTCCGCAAGTGCAGTATTTGCTAATAGTTGTAATGAAAAATTTCTCAAATCATTAACATCGTTTTTTAAATCATCAATGTAATAAACCAAACTATCGGAATTTAAGGACTCTGAAATATTTTCATCTCTCTTTTGAAGATTTACATTAGCGAGAGTTACTTGTTTTAAAAGTTCAGTTGCTATATCTAAATTTTTCTTCAATTCTTTGACTTCTTCAGAATCATCATTATTCACAATAACAGTTTCATTAGATAGTCCTTTTTCGTCAATAAGAGAAGATATTTTATCTAAAAATTCTTCTTCATCTAATGTTTCTCCGTCTTCTGAAAGCTGAGAAGAAATTTGTTCTGATAACGTTGAAAGATCACTTTGTAATTCAGAAAATTGACTCGAGACTTTAGATATATCTCTTCCTAGAGACTGAATATCTTCGTTATAAATGTTTGTATTATCTTGAAGATCTGCGACAAAATCTACATTTGAGGCTAAAATACCTCTATCATCAGATGAAAGCGCTTTTGATACAGAACTTAGAGCGCCTACCATAATAGATAGAATAATACTAACTACAGATAATTGAAAAGAAAAATGAGCATAGTTCTTTTTTTTACTTTTAAAAATAAAAAACCAATAAGCCATAGCTAAAATACCGAATACAGCTAATCCAAAAACTATATTTAAAATATATCCCGAGTATAAAGGAATTAAAAAATCTTGAATAATAAATGCTATACCAGCATTTAACGCTAAGTTTTTACCAAATAACCTAAGTACTGGAACACTTGATATAAACTGATCAATATTAAAGTTTTTCATTATCTCTTGTTCAGTGTGACGGTTTCACTAATCCAACATCCTGTATTCATAGATTCACCAATTTCAAGGTTTTCATTGAAGATTTCCTCCATAGAAGGAAACTGTTCACGAGCTTGATTAGCTTGAGAGGTTAGGCCTCCACTCTTAAATATATTATATGCAGCAATGAATACTAATCTATCTTGAACTCTACTTTTTCCTTCTCTACAATCTTCATATGAAGACATATAAAGATTACCAATTAATTTATAGGCATCTATATTACTTGAATTCAATGAAATAGATCTTCTAGCATTATTTCTTGATTTTACTTTATTTCCAATCACAGCATACAATTGGGCCTTATTTAGATAAATTTCCGATTTTTGAGAATTATCATCTGAAGATTCAATAGCCTCATCATAATAATTTAATGATGTTTCATAATTTTTATTTGCTTGTTCTCTCCCAGCAATAAATTTAGCAATAGCAAAATCCTTTTCATTAGTAAACATTATTTTTGCTGCTTCTAATGCAATATCTGAAGAAGTACATTTTCCAGTTATACTTAACTGAAATATCTTTTTTGCAAGATTTATAATTTCATCTGAATAACTTACATCAACTGGTGTCAATGTTTCATAATCAGTTTGAGCTATTTCATCACTTGGCTCAATAGTCAATTCTAAGAGTTTAGGACCAAGGGTATTTTCTACAAAATTACAATCTACAGTTATAGTTGCAGTTAATAACTTATCTAAATTATCTTGATATTTTTTTAATCTCTCCTCATTTTTTGAGTCATTTTTAATTTTATAAGATATAACACCTGAAATCATATCATAAATATCAAGAACCCTATCATCAGATAAAGTTTTAGACGTTAACTTATGCTTTCTAACTATATCCATATAAGCAACAAGATTACTATTACCAATATCATTTCCATTTAATTCAAACGCATTATCAAACATTTCATATAAAGACTCATACTGAGTTTTATCAGATCTATAAAAGGTATAAGCAAATGTTACCTTTCTATTTTTAACATATGCTTCTCTCCCAAAATTTTCAATTCTACCATCAAATAGAGATAATGCTTTATTTACTAGCTCACCTTTTCTTATTGGATCTGATTCCTTATCAATAAGACAACGATAAATTTTTATACCATTTTGATAAATTGACACATGAAGGTTTGGAACATTTTCAATCAACCAATTTAAGTGTTCAACGGCTGCTTCACAATTTTGCTGCTTGAGATAGTCTGTATATAATACATTTTTTTCTTCAGCTTCAGCTTTATTTTCAGGCCAATTCCATCCAGGTTGCGCTTCAAGACTTAGAACCGTAATAGATATTAAGAATAATAAAAGTAACTTTTTCATGTTATAAAATTAATCAAATTTTCTTTTAATAAACCATACATTATTTATTGAGCTCCCAACAATAAATTTTAAATAATTTTCTTTAATAGATAATTTATCAATATTTCCTCTTTTTCCTGTTTCAATTCCTATATTAATTCTAGAAATAGATCCAACAGGTAAAGACACTCCAAAAGTAAAAGCAGTTGTATTAAGTTGATGAGAATTAATAATGATAGGAGATTTTTTTATTAAAAACCCACCTCTATATGTAACTCTTTGAAAGAAGCTATTAACATTTTCAGCATCTGGTATAATTTCAATACCTGTAGAAATTTGAAATGATTTTTTATAATTTTTATAAGGATTATCAAAATAACCACTGTTATTATCCCATGCTGAGGTTCTAAATTCTAGCCCTAGAGAAAGTTTATCAATGACTTCATATGAAAAACCAAAACCAAGAGTTGAAGGAATATTAAATTCTGATATTTTATCATTATATATGGTATCTATTACTAGTACAGTTAAGGAATTTGGAATCTTTCTTTCTAATTGAGAAAATCTATTTGATTCTAAGGATGTATTAAAATCATATGTTACTCCAATTTTTACAAATTTATCTTCTCTAATTTCTTTTTTATAAAAAATCCCTGTAGAAAATGAATTATCATTAAATGATGATTTTTCAAAAAGATTAGAATAGAATTGAGGTTCATTTGACACTCTAGAAGATATATTACTGGATATTTTTCCGAATATATAAGAACCTTTGAAACCAAAAGAAAAGTCTTTATTTAATTTGATGCCATTAGCAAAATAGATTTGAGTAAGTCCTCCCGAACCTTCATAATTATAATTAACTAATGCTGAAGTAGGATTGCCATCAACTCCAATAATTAATTCTTCAGAATAAAGTTTATAATTAGTATTGCTAAAGGGATTAAATCCAAAAGATGCAACCCATTTGCCCCCTCTAATAACTGGTACCCCAAACCCAATGTAATTTATATTTCCGTTTCCAGAAATATCCTTTGTTTGATTATTTACAAGTTGCCTAACATCTGATGCAATGCCCATTTCTAATGTTGTAAATCTATTATATACTAAAGCTGCTGGATTTTGATTATTCAAATGCCAATAAGACCCATTACTAATTCCTATACCACCCATTCCCAAGTTATTAGCAAAAGAATTGTCATATATTTCACCAATAGGAATTAAAGAGCTAAATGGAGTAGTAACCTGAGCAATAGTTATATTACTTAGAAAAAAAAAGTATATTAGAATTGTTTTAAAACTACTTATTTGCATTCTATATTTTTATAGAATGCAAAGATGCATTCTTTAATTCATAAATAAAAAATTTCATTTTACATGAATACCAAAAAATATAATGTTATTGGAGTAATGTCTGGGACATCTTGTGATGGTCTTGATTTAGCCTTATGTAGTTTCTGGTTTAGTAAAAATAAATGGCATTATAAATTAATTCATAGTAAAGTGATAGAATATGATAACATATTAAAAAATAAATTAATAATATGTTCTCAGCTAAATGCATATGATCTAAAAACTTTAGACCTAGAACTTGGAAAATTTATTTCAAAAGAAATTAAAAAATTTATTCAAAATAATAATCTAAAAATAGATTTAGTTTCTTCTCATGGTCACACTGTTTTTCATGACACAAAAAATAGAATTCATCATCAAATAGGGAATCCTTTTATGATATATAAAACAATTAAAATTCCAGTAGTTTTTAATTTTAGAGAATTTGATGTAATTCTAGGAGGTGAAGGAGCACCTTTGGTGCCAACTGGAGAAATGAAATTATTCAATTCCTATGATTTTTGTATAAATATTGGAGGAATTTTAAATATTAGTTCTTTAAAAACGAAAAAAATTTATGGTTATGATGTATGTCCAGCTAATATCATATTAAATCATTATTCAAATAAACTTAATTATGACTTTGATAATAATGGTGAATTATCAAAAAAAGGAGAGAACATTAAAGAATTATTTTATAAACTAAACAAAATAGAATATTATAAAAAGGCAAAACCAAAAAGCCTCGATATTATTTATATAAAGAAAAACTATTTTCCATTGTTTAAAAAAATAGAGCCTGAAAATATATTAAACACATATATTAACCATATGGCATATCAAGTAAATCAAAGTATTAAAAGAAAAAATGCAAAAATTCTAATTACTGGAGGAGGGGCCTTAAACAAACATTTTTTAGAAAAATTAAATTATTTTAACAAACTTGACACAAAATATATCGTACCAAATAAAAAATTAATTATTTTTAAAGAAGCTATAGTTTTTGGGTTCCTTGGACTTTTGAGGTTCTTAAATGAAAAGAATATTAATAAGTCTGTTACAGGTTCAAATTACTCAACATCCTCTGGCATAATTTTAGATAACAAAATGTTTTAGCTATGTATGAATTAATGATTGTTGTTTTTGTAATTGGGTATGCATTTATCACTGTAGAGCATACCGTTAAAGTTGATAAAGCTGCTATAGCATTAGTTACTGGTATTTTATGTTGGACAATATATGTGTTTGGTAAAGAAGAAATTGTTAATCTTGATAAAGTAAAAGATTATGCTGAAACTGAGTTTTCAAATATTTATCCCGATGAAATTATACAAACTAGTGAAAGTGTTAATAAAACTCCTGTTGAAATAATACAACATTATGTAACTGAAGTTCAGTTGTTTGAAATTCTTTCTGAAATATCTAGTATCCTCTTTTTCTTAATGGGTGCTATGACAATTGTTGAAATAATAGATCTACATGGTGGATTTAGAGTAGTTACCGACCGAATTAAAACAACAAGTAAATTAAAGCTTTTCTGGATATTAGGTTTTGTTTCATTTTTCTTTTCTGCTCTTTTAGATAACCTAACCACATCAATAATAATGGTTTCTTTAACAAGAAAATTCATTGCTGATAAAAATGATAGGTGGTTCTTTCTTGGGATGATAATAATAGCAGCAAATGCTGGTGGCGCTTGGTCTCCAATTGGAGATGTTACTACAACTATGTTATGGATAGGGCAGCAAATAACAACATATGAAGTTGTAACTAAATTAATAATGCCAAGCCTTGTTTGTCTTATAGTTCCATTAATTATTATGTCTCCAAAAGTCAAAGGAACATTTAAGAGGCCCGATACAGATTTAATGGAAACATCTCATCATACAACAAAAAGTCAAAGAAATTTAGTTTTCTTTAGTGGTGTTGCTGGACTTTTGTTTGTGCCTTTCTTTAAGTCTATAACACATTATCCGCCTTTCATGGGAATGATGTTAAGTCTTGGATGTATTTGGTTACTCACTGATATTTTACACAGAAAAGATAATAAAGAAGATAGAAGATATTTTTCTGCTTATCATGCTTTAGAAAAAATGGATGTGCCTACACTTTTATTTTTTCTTGGAATTTTATTAGCAGTTGGTAGTCTTCAAGCAGCTGGTCAACTTGGACAAATGGCAATATTTTTAGATAATGAAATTGGAACAGATACAAACAATGGTGTATACCTAATTGGTCTAATTATAGGTCTTCTCTCAGCAATTGTTGATAATGTACCTTTAGTTGCAGCAGCTATTGGGATGTATCCCCTTGAAGACACTGGATTTTTTCAGCAAGATGGTTTATTCTGGCAATTTTTAGCTTATTGTGCTGGTACCGGAGGTAGCGCTTTAATCATTGGGTCTGCTGCTGGGGTTGCTATTATGGGATTAGAAAAAATACCATTCTTCTGGTATATGAGAAAAATTTCTTTATATGCAATAGTTGGTTATTTATTTGGTGCGGCAGCTTATATATTGCAAAATATGATTTTGAATTAATCTTTAAAATTGCTAATTAATTGTAATAGACTTTGTGCAGATTCAAGACCCTTGTCACCATGTTTGCCTCCACATCTCTCAAGAGCCTGATTTAAATTGTTTGTTGTTAATACACCAAAAATCACTGGCTTATTATTTTTAATGGAGACTTTTATTAATCCATTTGCAACAGCATGAGAAATATATACATCATGATCTGTTTCACCTTTAATTATACATCCTAAAGCAATAACTCCATCCAAATTATATTTTGGAATTAAATAATTTGACATATAAACTAATTCGATACTTCCAGGGACATCTTGTGAAATTATATTTTTAACTTTTATCCCCGATTCAATTAGATGATTATATGAAGAATTGTATAATAAGTCGGTTATTTGATTATTCCAGCATGATTTAATGATGCCTACTTTAAAATTTTTAAATTCCTTATGATCATATTTTGTGAATGTTGGAGAATTAAAACTCATAATAATAATCCTTCTATTCTAGATTTATTTTTTAAAGAGGTTTGATATTCAGGAGAATTTTTAAACTCTTTAATTATTTCTTCATATGTGTCTAATGCAGAACCTAAATCACCAATTTCTTCATATACTAATGCTAATTTAAGAAGATAGTTTGGGGTGAAAAATTCATTAGGATTTTCATTGGATGCTTTCTTAAAATAATATATAGCGTTTTCATAATCATTAATTTCTACATAAGAATCTCCAATTAAGGAATATGCTCTAGCTTGAATTAATAAATCAGAAGAAGAAAAATCATTTAAATACTTTATAGCATTATCATAATTCCCAAGTTTTAAATAGGAAGCTCCTGCATAAAATTTTGATAAGTTTGCAGCATCAGAAAGTCCATACTCATCAATAATTTCAAGAAATCCATAATTATTACCATCACCATTTAAAGCTTGAACTAAACTATCTTTTTCAAAATAATAAACGGCTTGAAACATTTCTTCTTGAGCTGTATTATTTTGATTAGTTTTTAAATAGGAAAAAATAGAAAAAGACAAAAACAAAATCATAAGAAAACCTAGAATAGAATAGATTTTATTTTTATTCTTATTTATAAATTCTTCAGATTTATTAAGAGTTTCATTAATTGCTTCCGTGTTTTCGATAGGAAGTATTTCTTTGTTATCTTTTTTGGGTTTTCTTATCTTGACCATAATAAATTATTCTTTTAAAAATGGGTAATCTTTTTGTACATAAACATCAGTATACGCTTCTTCTGGATCTGGATAAGGAGACTTTTCAGAAAATTCTACAGATTTTTTAACCTGATCCTTAATTTGTTGATCAATTGTCTCTATATCTTCAGATTTTAATATTTTTTTAGTTGTAATCATCTTTTTAACCTGTTCTATAGGGTCTTGATCTTTATAACTTTCAACTTCTTCTTTAGATCTATATTTTGCTGGATCAGACATTGAATGACCTTTATATCTATAGGTTCTAAATTCTAATAATGTCGGCCCATCACCATCTCTAGCCCTTTTTGCTGCTTTAGCAACTGCTCTATGAACTTTTATAACATTCATTGCATCAACAGGTTCTGATGGGATATTGTATGATAAACCTGATTTATAAAGTTCAGTAACATTGGATGTCCTTCCAACTGATGTACCCATAGCATATCCATTGTTTTCGATAATAAAAATAACAGGTAGTTTTAAAAACATCGAAATATTAACAGCTTCATGAAAAGCACCAATTCTTAATGCTCCATCTCCAAAGAAAGTTAAACAAACATTACCGGTTTTTTTGTATTTTTCCGAAAATGCTATTCCTGCACCCATAGGTATTTGATTTCCAACAATTCCATGACCACCAAAAAAATGTTTCTCTTTATCAAACATATGCATTGAACCCCCTTTACCTTTAGAAATACCAGTAGCTTTCCCAAATAGCTCAGCCATTATTTTATCTGGATTAGTTCCTAATGCCAGAGGATGTGCATGATCTCTGTAAGCGGTAATATATTTATCTCCTTCTCTTAAAGCTGAAACACAACCAGCAGCACATGCCTCTTGACCTATATATAAATGACAAAAACCTCGTATTTTTTGTTGACCATAGAGACGACCAGCCATCTCTTCAAATCTTCTCATTAATAGCATAGATTTTAACCAATACAAATAAGTAGACGAACTAAATTCTTCTTTTGCTTTAGGTTCAATTTTTTTTTCTTTAGTAGCAGGCATATTTTCTCTTCAAAAAAACATTTGTCTAATAAAAATTTATTTATTTACATAAAAATGAATTCTTATTTTTTGCACAAATATATATGCATATTGATAAAATAAAGATTAATAATTTTAAAAATTATAATTCTGCTGAGATCAACTTTTCAAGTAAAATAAATTTTTTATATGGAAAAAATGGAGCAGGTAAAACAAATTTACTTGATGCAATTTACTATTTATCATATGGAAAAAGCATCATTAATAATGTTGATTTTGACAATACAAAACACACAGAATCATTTTTTAGTATTGAGGGATCTTATTCAAATAATAATTCTTATAAATGTACTTTCGAAAAACCTAGTTCCAAAAAGTTTTTTGAGAATGAAACTAAATACAAAAACATAAAAAAACATATTGGGAAAATTCCACTTGTATTTGTAAACCCATATGACATCAATCTAATCAGAAATTATAGTAATAATAGAAGACGGTTTTTTGATCAAATATTATCTCAAATAGATGATAAATACTTTGATAGTTTAATAAAGTACAACAGGCTAATTAAGCAGAGAAACTCTTACTTAAAAAATTTAATATCAATAAGTAAAATAGATAAAAACCATATAAAAAGTTATGATGATAACCTTATTATATTAAATAAATACTTAGGACAGAAAAGGACAGAAGAGACAAAAAAATTCAATTCAGTATTTAATAAAATTTCATCCGAATTAAATAATGATAATTCAAAGTATGAAATAAAATACTCTTCTAATTTTTCAAATGATTTTAATAGTAGAATTTTTGATAAATATTTAGAAAAAGACTTTTATACAAAAACAACTAATATTGGAATACATCATGATGATTTTATTTTTGAAATAGATAACAAATTAATTAAAAGAATTGGATCACAAGGACAACAAAAAACATTTATTATTGCTTTAAGGATGTCAGAATTTAAAATTTTAAAAGATAGACTTGCAATAGTTCCAATTCTGCTGCTTGATGATGTGTTTCATAAATTAGATGATAAAAAAATTAATTTATTATTAGATTATTTAGTAAATAATAACTTTAAACAAGTGTTAATTTCTGATTCTATAAAAAGTAGAAGATCAAAAATTGAAAAAAAAATTAAAGATTTAAAGATATTTAATATTAAAGAAGGGAAAATTCATGAAAGATAGAAGAAGGTCAAAGTTATTATCAATTAAAGACTTAACTTCAGAGTTTTATAAAAAAGAAAAAATAAAAAAGGGGTTAAATGATATTTCTATATATGAAACATGGGAAAAAATCACAGATGAAAAAATTCAAAAGAGAACAAAAAAGGTTTTCACAAAAGAAAATAAACTTTATATAAAAATAAGCTCAGCTCCTCTAAGAAGTGAGTTAACAAATAATAAGATTAGCATATTGAAGAAAATAAAAAAAGAACATAATTTAATAAATGAAATTTATTTTATTTGATAATCAGTTTGAAGGTTTTTCTGATTAAATAACAAAATAGCTACACCAATAAAAATATAAGAGTCAGCAAGATTAAATACTGGCCATAATGATAAATAAGAGCCTCCAAATAATGGGATCCAATCAGCTATATATCCTTCCCATATATCTATATAAAACATATCAATAACCTGTCCATTAAATAATGCAAAAGGAGCGTTATAAGGAGCGTTATTATAAATTATTCCATAAAAAACGCTGTCAATTACATTTCCTATTGCTCCTGAAAGAATAAGTGATATGCAAATTAAAAGTATTGAATTAGTTTTCTTATTTAATAATTGCAAAAGATAAAATCCGATTAAAAATGAAGCAAATAATCTAAATAATGAAAGGATCAATTTAGTGTATTTAAAGTCAAAATTAATTCCGAAAGCCATTCCTGGATTCTCAATATGATATAATTTAATAAAATCTCCAAAAACTGATATTTCAGAATGTAATGGCATGTTTGAATGAACAATATATTTTACGAATTGATCTAAAAATATTAAGCTAATTATTAAAACAAAATATCTTGATTTCATTACTATTTAACTTTTTTAATTTCAAATTTTATTTCTGTTGAGTCTATTTGATTGGAAGCAATATCTACATTCATTACATTTTTACCATCAAAATTTTCCATAATTATAAGATCTAGTGCTTGTGTTTCGTTACAGATAAAATCTTTATGTTTTAATAAAAATGAAACAATTTCAGTTGGTTGATTATCAATATAAATTTTAATTTTATCAGTTACTTCAAGTTTTATATCTTTTCTTTCATTTTGAATTTTATTTATAAACTCTCGAGAGACACCTTCAGCAAGCAAATCATTACTTATTGTTATATCTAGAGCGATAGTAAAAATCTCATTACTTGCAACTTGCTTACCTTCAATTTCACCAAACAAAATTTCAACTTGATTAGATAATAATTCTATTGATAAATTGTTTTGTAACATTAATTTTATCGAATCATTATTTTCTAATATGGCAATTTCATCTTGTGACATTAAGGAAATTCTTTCTGCTACTAATTTCATATTCTTACCATGAATTGAACCTAATTCTTTATAATTTGGTTTTATTTTTTTTATAAATACTTTAGAATTATCATATACATATTCAATTCCCTTTACATTCACTTCGGATAAAATAATTTTTTCTACGTCCCTTATTTCAGTTTCCATATCTTTTGATTTCATTGGTATCGAAATTTTTGATAATGGTTGCCTTACTCTTATTTTTTCTTTTTTTCTAATAGAATGTACTAATGATGAAATATTTTGAGCATATAACATTTTCCTTTCTAAAGATTCCGAAATCAGCTTGTTATCTATTTCCGGATAATCCAAAAGATGAACTGATTCTGAATCAGAAACATTAAATGCATTTAAGTTTTTAAATAATTTTTCAGAATAAAATGGAATAAAGGGAGAAGATATTATTGAAATTTTATAGAGGCATTCAAATAAGGTTTGATACGCCATAAGTTTATCTTCTGTCAAATCTCCTTTCCAAAATCTTTTTCTGTTTAATCTAACATACCAATTACTCAAATCATCATTTAAAAACTGATTGATTTCTCTAGATGATTTTGTTGGATCATAGTTGTCAAGTTTATTTCCAACAAAATTTATGAGCGAATTTAATTTACTTATTATCCATTTATCTTCAAAGCTTCTTTTATGATATGGTATTAATTTTTCTTTTCCTGTAAATCCATCAATATTAGCATAAAGAGCAAAGAAATTATAAGTATTGTTTAATGTTCCAAAAAACTTTCTAAGTATCTCAGACACTCCATCAACATCAAACCTTAAATTATCCCAAGGGTTAGAATTGATTACCATATATAATCTAGTGGCATCAGGACCATATTTTTTTATTACCTCAAATGGATCTACAGCATTCCCTAATCTTTTTGACATTTTGTTTCCATCTTTATCTAATACTAAACCATTAGATATTACATTTTCATAGCTTACCTTTCCAAAGAGCATAATTGAGATAGCATGGAGAGTAAAAAACCATCCTCTAGTTTGATCTACTCCCTCTGCGATAAACTTTGCCGGAAACATTTTTTTAAAAACATCTTTATTATCAAATGGATAATGATACTGTGCAAATGGCATTGATCCTGAATCATACCAAACATCAATTATATCTTTTTCTCTGTACATTGGAGAACCATTCTTTGAGGAAAGAATTATATCATCAACAAATGGTCTGTGTAAGTCAATATTATCAGAAATAATATTTTTCATAAAACCTAAATCAACCGACTTCTTAATTTCAGACTTTAATTCTTTTATGCTCCCAATACATATTTCTTCTACACCATCTTTAGTTCTCCATATAGGAAGTGGAGTACCCCAAAATCTAGATCGACTTAAATTCCAATCAACAAGGTTTTCTAACCAGTTACCAAATCGACCCGTTCCTGTTGACTCTGGCTGCCAATTAATTTCTTTATTTTTATTTATGAGATCATCTTTAAGTTTTGTTGAGTTTATAAACCAAGACTCTAGTGGATAGTATAATATAGGCTTATCCGTTCTCCAACAATGTGGATAACTATGCTCATATTTTTTAACATCGAATGCTTTGTTTTCTTTCTTTAATTTAATTGAAATTTGCTCGTCAGTTGTAAGGCCTTCAACAGTTGAAAATGATTTAACTTGAAGTCCAGCAAAATCTACAATTTCTTTCACAAATTTACCAGACTTATCAACTATTGGAACATCTTCATTTTTATCATTTTTAACAAAAATTCCAGGTAAATTATTTTTCTTTGAAATATAAAAGTCATCAGATCCAAAAGTTAAACTTATATGAACGATCCCCGTTCCTTCTTCAGTAGTAACAAAATTACCTGATACTACTGTAAAAGCTGGTTTTTCTGCTTTTACATAAGGTAATAACTGCTCATAATCAAATCCGATTAAGTCCTTCCCTTTAAAAGTCTTTAAAATTTTGTAAGGTATGTTTTGCTTATCATAAACTAATCCTTCAGATGTTTTTAAGTTACTAGAATCAAAAAATCTTTCAATACATTTTTCAGCAATTATCACATTAATTTTTGATTCGGTATACTTATTAAAAGTTTCAATTAAAACATAATTAATTTTTGTGCCTATAGCTAAGCCATTATTAGCTGGCAAAGTCCATGGTGTAGTTGTCCACGCCAGAAAATAACAATCATCATCACCAATTAAATCATTAGATTTTTTATTTTTCTCTATTTTAAATTGAGCTGTTAGCGACGTGTCTTTAATATCCTTATATGCTCCAGGCATATTAAGTTCATGAGAACTTAATCCAGTTCCTGCTGCAGGAGAATAAGGTTGAATAGTATATCCTTTATATAAGAGACCTTTTTTATAAAGTTCCTTTAATGACCACCATATAGATTCAATATAATTGTTTTTAAAAGTTATATATGCATCATCAATATCAAGCCAATACCCAATACTTTCTGTAAGTTCTTCCCATGACTCTTTGAATTGCATGACAGCTATTCTACACTCTTCATTATATTTCTTAACAGAGATTTTATTTCCTATATCATCTTTTGTAATACCTAAATTTTTTTCAACTTGAAGTTCAACAGGAAGTCCATGTGTATCCCAACCACCTTTCCTATAAACCCTGTAACCTTTGAGTGTCTTATATCTACAAAAAATATCTTTTATTGTTCTTGCCATAACATGATGGATTCCAGGCATACCATTAGCTGATGGAGGGCCTTCATAAAATGGAAAAATTTTATCTTTTGATCTGCTGGTAATTGACTTCTGAAATATGTTATTTGAATTCCAATAAGAAATTATTTCCTTACTTATATTATAGTAATCAATTGAAGTTTGTTCATTAAACTTTCCTTTTCCCATCTAAATTATTTTTTATAGAAATATAAAATTATACTTGGCAACAAAGTTAAATTGGTAATCATAGCCACAAATAAAATTATAGATGTTAGCACACCTAATACAATTGTTCCTCCAAAATTAGAAAATGCAAATATTATAAATCCAAAAAAGAGAATAAATGATGTAAAAATCATTGATCTACCAGTTTGATTT
>MDTE01067018.1_pt1 | contig 22181 bp, 20 predicted proteins | sample 811231 | NCBI WGS metagenome assembly MDTE01 (sample SAMN05326651, study PRJNA326480) | marine metagenome | isolation source: seawater | place: Indian Ocean: Red Sea | collected 2010 | reverse complement strand
TTTATAGGTTCAATGGGTTTGCTTCCCTTTCTAATTATTTTTCAAAGCTCAACGTCAGGTTTTCCAGACCTTACTCAAAATGAATTTCTTTGGATACTGGTTTTGTTGGCGGTTCCGGGAAGTGGCCATTTCCTTATGAATTGGGCTCATTTACACGTTTCATTGAGTCTCGCGGGTCTACTAATGCTGGCTATCCCAGTCCTATCTGCAGGGGGTGCTTGGATCTTTCTCGATCAGAACATTTCACTCCTACAGGTAATAGGAGGAGGCGCCGTCATTTTTGCATTAGTAATCGTGACAAGAGATGATGTCGTTTCTGAGAGTGAAAGAAGTGAAACGAATACAGATAGTTGATCTGAAAAATAAAGTTGATCCCGTATGTGAATAAATAGAGTTTTTGATCTACGTTTATGCGTGAAAGCAGACAATTAGCTAATGGAGGAAAAAAATTGAGTGCTGACGGTACGTGGAATGTAACACTTAACAGTCCTATGGGGGCTCAAGCAGGAACTCTTGAACTTGCTTCTGATGGGAATACCCTTACGGGTAGCATGTCAGGTCCTCAGGGGAGCATGGAACTAGAAAATGGCACTGTAGACGGAGATAACCTTTCGTGGACAGTGAACATGACACAACCAATGCCGATAACAATTGAAGCAACAGCGACAATTGACGGCGACCAGATTAGTGGCGAAGCCAAACTTGGGGCTTTTGGAACGGCAACGTTTGAAGGCTCAAGAGCTTAAAAAGCTTCTATATTTTTACCCAACTGAAAAATAGTTCTTTAAATAAAGTCTTTCGCCAGACAGACTTATGTCCTGTAATATCTTTGGGGACCTATAACGCCTAAAGGCGTTGTAAAATTTCATCGGAGATCATAATGGACGTTCGCGAAAGTATTAAGAATCTGATACAGGAAGCGTTGTCAAGTTTGGATCTTGAGATGTCAGGTGAGATCCATCTAGAAAGACCCGCAAATAGCGAACACGGAGACTGGTCAACAAATATTGCTTTAGCCGCAGCCAAAAAAGCAGGATCAGATCCACGCGATTTGGCAAACGAATTTAAAAGAGTCTTAGAGGAGATTTCTTTAGAAGGTATTTCTGAAATTGAAGTTGCAGGACCTGGATTTATAAATTTTCATTTAAACAAATCTTGGCTTCACGATGTTTTGGTTCAAGTGGTTAATGCTGGTTCAGAGAATTGGGCGCGTTTGGAAGAAGGCGAAGGCAGGAAAGTAATTGTTGAATTTGTCAGCGCTAATCCGACCGGACCTTTGCATGCTGGACATGGAAGGGGAGCGTGTTACGGCGATTCAGTTGCCAGACTTTTGGAAAGATCAGGATATTCGGTCGCTAGAGAGTTTTATGTAAATGACCGAGGTACCCAGATGGATTTGTTTGCTTCTTCTTTAGCAGCTTGTGTTTCCGGAAGAGATATCCCAGAAGATGGATATCACGGTGCTTATATAAAGGAATGGGCTGATGAAATTTCTGAAGATGACGATCCTTTTGTTTGGGGAAAGCAAAGAGCCCTTGCTGCTCATAAAGAAGTATTAAGTGATCTAAACATAGAATTCGACTCATGGTTTAGCGAAACTTCGATGGTTGAGTCCGGAGCGATCGAAGAGACTCTCACAATGTTAGGGGAGGCAAATGCTTCTTATCACAAAGATGGTGCTGTTTGGCTGAAAAGTACAGAATACGGTGATGATAAAGACCGAGTTCTAGTTAAATCGGATGGAGAATACACATATTTGTTGCCAGATGTTGCGTATCATCTCGACAAGCTAGTTAGAGCTGAGCGCCTCGTAAATGTTTGGGGTGCTGATCATCATGGATATATCACACGAATGAAAGCAGCAGTTGAGTCGTTAGGTCATGATCCTGCAAGACTTGATGTAGAAGTCACCCAGATGGTAAATCTTCAGCGCTCAGGGGAAGAGGTAAAACTCTCTAAAAGAACTGGTGACATCGTCGAACTTTCTGAAGTAGTGAAAGAAGTAGGTCCTGATGCGGCACGTTTCACTTATTTGTTGCAATCAATAGACACGACACAAACATTTGATTTGGATTTGGTTTCAAGAAGAGCAAATGAGAATCCTGTTTTTTATGTCCAATATGCTTATGCTCGGATTCGTTCAATGATGAAAAAAGCCGACCAAGTTGGCTTTGCACCCATTCCTCTTTCAGAAGTTGACTTGTCACAACTTCAACATCACAGGGAATTGTCACTAATTAGATCATTGCATGAGTTGCCAGACATTGTGGCACGGGCCACTCGCGAGTTGGCTCCTCATCAAATAACAACATGGCTACGCGATTTCGCTGGTGATCTTCATGGTTTTTACCATGATTGTCGTGTTCTTGGTGACGATGTAGAGCCTTCTTTGACGCAAGCACGATTTGTTTTGATGCAAGCTGCTTTAATTGGATTGGAAGTTGGAATGTATTTACTTGGGGTAAGTGCACCTGAAGAAATGTGGCGTGATGAAATTCAAGACGAAGAAGGAGATCGATGATGGCAGGCCCGATTATTCGTGGACTTTTGCCAGATAACACAGATATCTCGTCAGGAGAACGCACTCTTATAGGTGGATGCGATCTAGTGGAACTAGCGAAAGAATTCGGAACACCACTTTTTGTTTACGATGAAATTCATTTGCGATCGAGATGTCGTGAAGCGGTTGAGGCATTTGATGGGAATGTCGCCTATGCCACAAAAGCTTTTCTTTGCACTGAAATGGCAAGACTCGCTTATCAGGAGGGGATGAATCTTGATGTTGCAACTGGTGGTGAGTTATTCATAGCACGAAAAGCTGATGTTCCCGGCGAGCGAATAGTTATGCATGGAAATAACAAAAGTCTTGAAGAGCTCAACATGGCACTCAGAGAAGGTGTAGGTCGGATCGTAGTTGATTCTTTCAATGAACTTGATCGATTAGATCAATTGTGCGCTGATTCGGGTGTATCTGCCAAAATTCTTCTAAGAGTTACACCTGGTGTTGAAGCTCATACCCACGAATTCGTGTCCACAGGTCAAGAGGATTCGAAATTTGGCTTTACAGTTAAATCTGGTTTAGCTGCAGAGGCTGTTGAAAGGGTTAGAAGATCGCCTCATCTAGAGTTGTTTGGACTACATGCCCACATAGGCAGTCAGGTTTTCGATGTTGAACCATTTGCAAAAGCTGTTGGGGTTTTAGCCGAATTTGCCGCTCCTTTTGATTTCCCTGAATTGTCTGTCGGCGGAGGTCTGGGAGTTCCCTACGTTGAAGGTGAAGCTGCTCCTTCCATAAAAGATTGGGCAGAAGCTATTCTTAATGCTTGCAAAAAAGCTGGGGTCAAGTCTTTGGTTAGTTCAGAGCCTGGCAGGTCCATAGTTGCTAGCGCCGCTGTAACCCTTTATACGGTTGGAACAATAAAGGAAGTTCCCGGCCACAGAACCTACGTTTCAGTTGACGGAGGGATGAGCGATAATCCAAGACCGGTTCTTTATGGTTCCGGTTATGAAACTTTTTTGCCGCGCGCGAATCAAGCAACACGCCAAAATGTTGTACGTCTTGTAGGAAAACACTGTGAATCCGGAGATGTTCTAATCAAAGAAGCATGGGTGCCTGATGACCTAGTAGTTGGAGATATTCTTGCAACCCCTGTGACAGGTGCTTACGGTTATTCGATGGGTTCAAATTACAATCAGGTGCTCAGACCAGCAGTAGTTTTTGTGTCTGATGGGTCACCACGAATGGTCGTAGCTCGTGAATCATATGAAGATTTAATTAGACGTGACATTTAACATATAAAAGAAGTTAAAAACAATACCTGACTACGGTCTTCTGGCAAGTACCGTATGAGTATGGAACAAGTTAATGTCAATATTGGGCTTTTAGGTTGCGGAACAGTAGGAACTTCTCTCCTCGAGTTAATTCATGAACAGAGAGAGGTGATTTCTCAACGTACAGGATTGGTGATTGATGTCGCCATGGTGTCTGTACGTGATGTCTCTAAATCTCGCACTGCGCCGATTGATCCGACTCTATTTACTGACGATCCGAAACAGGTCGTTGAAAGTGCTGACGTTGATGTTGTTGTTGAGGTAATGGGCGGTATTGACCCTTCCAGAGAATTGATCTCCAAAGCACTTGAGTTGGGAAAACCTGTAGTTACAGCGAACAAAGAACTTTTAGCTGCACATGGAGAAGAGTTGTATGCATTAGCAGACCAGTCAGGTGTTGATCTTTTGTTTGAAGCTGCTGTAGCAGGTGGAATACCTATCATTCGTCCATTACGTGAATCTTTAGCAGGAGAACCGATTACCAGAGTTATGGGGATAGTGAACGGGACAACAAATTTTATTCTTACAAAAATGACTGAAGAGGGGATGTCATTTGCAGATGCTCTTGAAGAAGCCCAAAAGCTCGGTTATGCAGAAAGTGACCCAACAGCAGATGTCGGAGGCCATGACGCGGCAGCCAAAGCTGCAATAATTGCAAGTCTCGCATTTGGAGGTCGTGTTAATTCCGATGACGTGTATGTGGAAGGCATTACAGAGATAACCCCTGAAGATATAGAATTCGCTCACCGTTTGGGTCACTGTATAAAGCTGTTGGCAATAGTGGAAAAGCAAGAGAGCAACGGTGCAGAGTCTCTATGTGTTCGCGTGCATCCCAGTATGGTCCCGTTAACCCATCCATTGGCTAATGTTCAGGAGAGTTTCAATGCGATTTTTGTTGAAGGAGATTCAGTAGGGGAGCTGATGTTCTATGGCAGAGGCGCTGGGGGTCCACCCACGGCTTCAGCCGTGTTGGGAGACTTGATTGATGCTTCCTGCAATATAAAAAGATCCAGTGCAGCTTCAATTGGAGATTTCACTTCTATAAATATTTCACCAATCGCTGATTTGGAGACTCAGTATTTTTTTGAAGTAGAGGTAGAAGACCAACCTGGTGTTTTGGCACAAGTAGCAGCTGTTCTGGGGGAACAGAATGTGTCGATACAGTCAATGGAGCAAGAAGGTCTCGAAAGTGAAGCAAGGCTTATCTTTATTACTCATAAGGCACTTGAGAGTAGTTTCCAAGCTGCAATAGGTGCTTTGGACAAATTGAAAATTGTTAGAAACATAGGAACCGTCCTAAGGGTTATCGGAATCGATTAAGTCAAGGGGTGTAAGTGAGGTATGTAAGCACAAGAGGTTTAGCACCAGAAAAAACCTTTAGTGAAGCTTTGTTGACAGGCTTAGCAGATGATGGAGGTTTGTATGTTCCGTATGAATGGCCATCATTGCAGAGTTCGGGAAGTGGCGACTATCTGGAAACTGCTTTCGAAGTAATGAGCTTGTTTACCGAGGGAAGTCTCGATGAACAAATACTCAAGCAAATTATTCACGATGCTTATAGTTCATTTGATGCCCAAGAAGTGGTTCCTTTGATTGAGTTGGATGATCAAATTTTCTTGATGGAGTTATTTCACGGACCGACCCTTGCTTTTAAAGATATTGCTTTGCAGTTAGTGGGAAGACTATTCGATCACGAATTAAGCACCAGGGGAGAGCATCTGACAATCGTGGGAGCAACTTCTGGAGATACAGGTTCAGCAGCCATTGAAGCCTGCAGGGATAGACAGAATTTGGACATAGTTATTCTCCACCCAGCGGACAGAGTTTCTGATGTGCAACGAAAACAGATGACTACTGTTGATTCTTTCAATGTTCACAACGTTGCCATTGAAGGAACCTTTGATGACTGTCAAGATCTGGTTAAAGCGATGTTCAATGATCTCGAGTACAGAAATAGTTTGAAACTAGGTGCTGTGAACTCAATTAACTGGGCGAGGGTGATGGCTCAAATTGTTTACTATGTGGTTGCTTCTGAAAAACTCGGTTCTTATGAACAGCCAGTAATTTTTTCGGTGCCAACTGGAAATTTCGGAAATGTATTTGCTGGTCACGCGGCACGAAATTGTGGTTTGAATATTCCAAGGCTGCTAGTTGCAAGCAATAAAAACGATATTCTCACACAGTTTTTCAACACAGGTGGAATGGAGATCAGTGAAGTTATCCCAACTCTTTCACCGAGTATGGATATACAGATCTCATCGAATTTAGAAAGGCTCATTTTTGAACTTCTAGGAAGAAAAGGTGAAGAGGTGAATAGTCTTTTTGAAAAGTTTCGTTCAAACGGGAATATAGATGTGGGTTCCGATGTGGAGGCAAAGTTTTCCAATGCATGGAAAGGTTACAGTTTCGATGACGAAGAAGTAGTTAATTGTATTTCCACAGAATCAGAAAAATCAGGGATAGTTCTTGATCCGCATTCAGCTATAGGAGTTTTGGCTGCACGCTCCCATCGAGACAAAAAAAACGACCCAGAAGTTCCAATTGTTTGTCTTGCTACAGCACATCCAGCTAAATTTCCTCAAGCGGTTGAACGGGCTCTTGGCTATTGTCCACCTCTTCCTGATCGACTGGCCGATTTGCATGAGCGTCCAGAGTTTCTAACTCGATTGCCAAATAATTTAGAAATAGTGAAAGATCATGTGAAGAGTTGTTCCAGAATAGATTCAGAAAAACAGGTGACATGATAAAAGTTATTTTTTTGGTGAGAAAATTATGAAATACGTAATTTGCGTACCAGATGGTTGTGCCGATTTACCTGTTCCAGAACTTGGTGGTAAGACTCCTCTAGAGGTTGCCAGCATGCCAAATCTTGACGCGCTTGCTGTGAGAAGCACTTTAGGTCGCGCGGAAGTCATTCCGAGTGGTATGCCACCAGGGAGCGACGTGGGCAACATGTCAATCTTTGGTTATGACCCAAGTCAGTACCATACAGGCCGTGCTCCAATTGAAGTTGCTGCTCTGGGAGTAAAATTGCGATCAGATCAAACAGCTTTTAGATGCAATTTGGTGAAAATAGTTGATGGTGTAATGGTTGATTACGCGGGTGGTAATCCTTCTTCAGATGAAGCTGCAGAAGTCATTGCTGAGATAGACAAAAAATTAGGTAAACCTGATGAAGGGATTTATTTTTTGCCGGGTGTGAGTTTTCGTCATGCAATGATTGCACCTAGATATTTTGCTGACGCTGATTGTGTTCCTCCCCATGATTTAACAGGTAGTCAGGTGGTGTTGCCTTCTGGGTCATCTGGTGAAGATATCTCAGATCTGATGCGTGCATCCGAGGAAATACTGTCGCAATCAGGTTTAGATGCAACGGGCATATGGTTGTGGGGACAGGGAACTCAACCACAACTTCCATCTTTTTTTGAGGTTAATGGGGTAAATGCAGGCTTAGTTACGGCAGTTGATCTGGTCAGAGGCATTGGAAAGCTGGCGGACATGAAGGTGTGCGATATCCCAGGCGCAACCGGCTGGTATGACACGGATTATGAAGGCAAGAGAGACATAGCCCTAAAAGAGCTCGAAGATGGTTTAGATTTGTTCATAATTCATGTTGAGGCGACTGATGAAGCTGGTCATGCTGGCGACGTTGAAGCCAAGGTTGAATCACTCGAAAATTGGGACGCTCGCATTCTAGGTGACTTAGTTTCCGGCTTGGATTCGATGGGACCATGGAGATTACTGATGCTTCCTGATCACGCGACGCCTCTAACACTTAGAACACATACGCCAGACCCCGTTCCTTATTTGTTATTTGATTCACAAAAAGATTTAGACGGAGGTGTTTTCACCGAAACTGGTGTTTCAGAATTACCTTTAGTTAAAGGTCACGAACTCATGAAGACTCTCCTAGCTGAATAGTGAAAAGATTTCCTAAAAAAAATTAAAAACTGGTTTTTAAATACATTTTGTGTTGTCGACCACTTTGAGTCCGCATACAGTACAAGGTGTCGTTACGGCTAAGGGCCTGATTGACATTCATCAGGTCTGATTGTTGGACGATTGTGCACCCAGAGCGTATTTCGTTTTAACGGCAATCAATTCGGTGTTAGACCATTTTTTGAGGGGTTTAACCCATAATTACACAGACACAGAGGTGTTTAACTATGGACTCGACTGAGTTACAAAGCGATTCATTAGAAGCCAAAGGGCGAGATGAACTTATTACTATTGCAACTGCTCTAGGCGGTAAACCTGCTTCTCGTGCCAGAAAGGCCGAGATAGTTGAGATGATTCTTGAACTGTCTTCTGGCGGCACTCAAACTGCAGACAGTCAGGGTTCCGTTAAACAGGATCCAGTGGGAACTGAAGAAGAACCTTTGGCCGAATGGGAGGTTGCTCTTAAGGAAGAATCCGAAGAGGAAAGCAATGATGATGATTCTGGTAAATCCGATGTAAAAGAAGAATCAGAAGGTGCAAGCAGTAGAGCATCATCGGGCAAAGATTCTGAAAATAGGAACTCGAGCAACAACAACCGTGAAAAGCGCAGTGGGGAGTACACAGAGCCTGGAAATCGCCGCCGCCGTCGCCGTGGCAGAGGCCCGGATGGTCCGGATGAATCTTGGGACGGTGAACCAGTTGCGATAGAGGGTTATTTGGATCTGCGTAATGAAGGTTATGGATTTCTAAGAACAACAGGGTTCCGTCCTTCAAAACAAGATGCTTATGTTTCAGTAAAACAAGTTAGGGAATTTGATCTTCGCCGTGGCGACTATTTGGTAGGTGGAGCTAGACCAGCAAACAGAAGTGAAAAAAATCCTGCTTTATTACGACTTGATACTGTAAATGGGAAAGCACCTGCAGAAGCAGCAAAGCGTCCTAATTTTGAAGATCTAACTCCTCTTTTTCCAGATGAACGATTAAATCTCGAGTTAGCTGATGATCCTTCCAACATGACCGCTCGCATTGTTGACCTCCTGTCACCTATAGGTAAAGGACAAAGAGGTCTTATTGTTTCACCTCCAAAAGCGGGTAAGACAACAATCATGAAGCAGATAGCAAGGTCAATCGAGACAAATAACCCTGAGGTTAAATTAATTGTTTTACTGGTTGATGAAAGACCTGAAGAAGTAACAGATATGAAGAGATGGTTGATAAATGGTGAAGTTGCTGCGTCAACTTTCGACAGGCCAGCTGAAGAACATACTGCTATTGCTGAAGTGACCATAGAGAGAGCTCGAAGGCTTGTTGAGTATGGTGAAGATGTAGTAATTATTCTTGACGGAATTACAAGACTGGCTCGAGCATATAATTTAGCGGCTCCGGCGACTGGTCGAATAATGTCAGGAGGCGTTGACAGCGGAGCCTTGTATCCACCAAAGAAGTTTTTTGGTGCCGCCAGAAATGTTGAAGAGGGTGGCTCTTTGACTATTTTGGCTACAGCTTTAGTAGAAACGGGTTCCAAGATGGACGAGGTTATCTTCGAAGAATTCAAAGGAACAGGAAACATGGAACTGCGATTAGACCGTAGGATCGCTGAAAGGCGTGTTTATCCCGCCATTGATGTAAATGCCTCTTCAACACGTCACGAAGAACTTTTATTTGATCGTAAGCAATTGAATCAAGTGTGGAAACTAAGACGAGTTTTGAACGGTTTGGCATCGGATAGCGACAACGGTTCTGGTGCAGGTTTGGAGTTGCTGATTGATCGACTAAAAACCTTTCCGAATAATGACGAATTTTTGTCAGAAGTTGCCAAAGGTCCTTCTATGGAGGCTTCTTAAATTTACGAAGGTTGTGAATATCAAATATTTACAACAGACTGGACTGCTATGAAATCTGAAATACATCCTGAATATAGAACGGTGGCGTTCCAAGACACGAGTGAAGGAACTACTTTTTTAATTCCTTCGACAGCTGAAACTTCAGAAACCACAGTTGTTGATGGTGTTGAGTACCCATTAGTTAAAGTTGAAGTTTCCTCTGCAAGTCATCCTTTCTTTACGGGCAAAATGCAAATTATTGATACAGCCGGTCGAGTTGAACGATTTGAACGCAGATACGGCAAAGGCCGTAAAAAAGGTTCCTAAGAGAACTCAAAGAAGATTCTTGCAAGACAACTGCCTTGGAACTAGAACAACGGTTATCTCTCAACCGGAGCAAACTGCGAAAGATTATTAGTGAGGAGAATCGTCAGGAAATTGACGATTTGATTGATACTTCTGGAAATGGGCTTCGAGGAAGTTCGAACTTGTGGATTTTAGCGGACAAGGAAACTCCCGAAGAGGTTCTTGGTGCTTCTCTTTTAGAGCTAACGGCACATGAAAACCTGCATTTGGTAATTTATTTTGAAAATCTTCAAGACGCTCAGATTTCACAAAGAAGATCAAATGCCTTAAAACCATCGCCTAGTATTTTCTTTCTTTCAAACGGAAAAGCAAGCCATGTGGAACCTGCTCCGTTTGATGATAGAAAACCTGTTGAATCACCACCGCACGAATTTGAAGAGCTGTGTTTGAAATTTGGATTGGAAAAAGTTTATGAATTTGGGATTTGGTCAGGAGAAATTCTGGGACTTGAAGTCCTGAGAGTGGTCGATGACGAAGTACAAGTGGGCGTTGGAAAGCTTGACCGCGAAGCAACTTCGTTAATCAGCAGTGATAGACCATTATCAGAAGTTGTTTCATCAGCTGTAGAAATTGTTCGTCTTTCTAGAAATTCAAGATCTTCAATGCATCCACTTTCCAGACTCGTACGAGAAAGGTGGCTTCGAGCAGATGCTGCAGCTAATTCCGAGAAGTATGCTGTAGAGAGCTTATTTTTCGTTGAGCCACCTATAGAAAGGAAATCGCTCCGAGAAGCAGCTCCTGCAGCCTCTCTAGGCATTGGTGATAAAGGAGAAAAAGTTCTCTTTATTTTTTCTGTTGGCATTGATATTCGTCTAATTCCATTTATTGCTGATTTGATTTTGTTGGAATCACCAGATCGTGTTGAGGTTGTACTTCCCAATAAGGACATTCTGGTTCCTCTCGAAAAAAGTCTGCAATACTTGGAGATACCTTTAACAATCAGAGGGGTTGTTGGAGGATGGGAAACATCAACTGTTTAGTTCGTTTTTTTGTGTAAAAATGGATTGCATCATTGCAGTAAGTCACATAACGCTACCCTGAGCTAATGATTGATCAAGTAAAAGCTTTAATTTCTGAGTTTGAAGATGTTGAGAAGCGTCTAGCTGACCCTGAAGTAGTTTCTGACTCAAAGTTATTAGAAGCTCTTGGGCGCAGACATAAGGAGTTGGTAGATGCCCTCTCTGCAGGAAAACCTCTTCAAACTGCATATGAAAATCTTGATACAGCAAAAGAGCTTATGGAAGTTACCGAGGGCGAAGAGCGCGATCAGCTTCAAGAGGAGATAAGTAAATTAAAAGATGAAATTTCAGAATTAGAGACTGAATTACGAATTTATTTGTTGCCTCAAGATCCAAATGATGGAAGGACAGTAATCGTAGAAATCAGAGGTGCGGAAGGTGGAGAAGAAGCTAATCTTTTTGCACGTGATCTACGTGACATGTATGTCGCTCTCGCTACAGCAAAAGGATGGATTATCGAACCTCTTGAGAGTAGAGAATCGGATATGGGTGGATTTACAGAGGTAGTTTTTCTCATTCGCGGTGAAACTGCGTGGACTCATTTAAAACATGAAGGTGGTGTTCACCGTGTGCAAAGAGTTCCTGTTACTGAATCTCAGGGTCGCGTTCATACTTCGTCAGCTACTGTGACTGTTCTCCCAGAAGCTGACGAAGTAGAGATAGCTATAGAGGAAAAAGATTTGCAAGTTGATGTATACAGATCATCGGGTCCCGGTGGGCAATCTGTGAACACTACGGATTCTGCCGTTCGTATTACCCATTTGCCAACCGGTTTGGTTGTGACTATGCAAGACGAGAAAAGTCAACTCCAGAATAAAACAAAGGCTTTGCGGGTTTTAAGAGCCAGGTTGCTTCAGGTTGAGCAGGAGCGTCAGCAGTCAGAAGCTGCGTCGGCTAGACGAGACCAAGTAGGAGGTGGGGGTAGATCTGAAAAAATAAGAACTTATAATTTTAAAGAGAATCGGGTCACTGATCACCGCATTGGTTTGACTCTCCATCGACTCGAGAGGATCCTTGCAGGTGAACTTGATGAATTAGTTGATGCTTTACTGATTGCAGAAAGAGATCGACAGCTGGCTCAAACTTTCGATCAGTGAACGGAAATAGTAGGAACAGAATTGTCTAGTAAAGGTGCTTCGGTGAGTTGGAAGGAATTATTACCTGAAACTGTGAGCAAACTTGAAGGAGATAATGCTGAACTTGAAGCAAAGTGGATGATAGAAGAAGTTTCCGGAATTACTGAACAAAGTGATTACAGGGAAAAAGCCAAGCCCGCACAGTTGGATCGGTTGAACAGGTTGATTGAGAGAAGGTTAGCTGGTGAACCTTTGCAGTATGTGCTTGGAAGGTGGCAGTTCAGGGAGCTTGATTTATTTGTTGATAGGCGGGTTTTGATACCTAGGCCAGAGACTGAAGTGATGGTCGGATATGTGATCGAAGAATGTAAAAGTAAAAAAGCTCAATTTGGTGTTGAAACGGTTTTAAATGTTGCTGATTTGGGTTGTGGTTCGGGTGCAATAGGTCTCTCTATTGCTAGGGAAGTCGAAGGTGTGTCCGTATGGTGCAGTGATGTATCCGAGGATGCCATTTCTGTTACTCGTGCAAATCTCGCAGGTTTAGGGATGGTAGGTCAGAAGGTTTCGATTACTCAAGGGTTTTGGTTTGATGCACTACCAGAAGAGCTTTTAGGAAAGCTTGACGTAATTGTTTCAAATCCTCCATATATAGGTGACGATGAGGAGCTTCCTCCAGAAGTCAGGGACTGGGAACCTTCTTCTTCTTTAAGAGCAGGTCCGCTGGGAACAGAGGATCTAAGTTTCCTGTTAAAGAATTCAATCAAATGGCTAGCTTCAGAAGGCACATTGTTTTTAGAAATGTCACCCAAGCAGTCTGGCGAGATAGTTCAAGAAGCTTTGGATTTGGGTTATAAGGGAGTTCAGCTAAGGCTGGATTTAACCGAACGAGAGCGAGTCTTGGTGGCTAGAAAACCATTATGAATAAGTTTTTAGACTTGGATTCAGATTTTGAGGAAGCAGTTTCTGCGGCAACCAAGACATTAAATGATGGAAAATTAGTGTTGCTTCCTACCGATACTGTTTACGGCATAGCGGCTATTCCTACTAACAAAAATGCGGTTGATGAGATTTTCCATCGGAAAAAGCGTATAAGTGATCAAGCATGCGCTGTTTTAGTTTCCGAAATCTCTCATGTGTTTGATCTTGTAGTCCCTTCGGTTGAGTTGGAACTTTTGTCCCAAAATTTTTGGCCAGGACCTATGACCGTCGTAGTTGAACGAGCTCAGCATTTGAGTTATTTCCTGGGCGGTGATGAAAATTCAATAGGAGTTAGATGTCCCGATCATGCTTTCATAAGGTCCTTAACGGCTGAGACGGGTCCTTTAGCTGTCACTTCAGCGAATCTTTCTGGTTTGTCAACACCAGAAGACGCTAAAGAAGCAGCATCTGAATTGGGTGAAAATTTGTTGGTGGTGGATGGGGGTTTGTGTAAAGGTAAACCCTCAACTGTTTTAAGCCTTTTAGGTGAATCAGCGGAGATTCTGCGTGAAGGAGCAATACGAGTTGAAGATCTAATTGCTGCAGGTCTTCAACTTGAAGAAGGCTAGTCTATTGTTATGAAAGTAATAGCAATCGGTTGTGATCATGCAGGATATGAACTTAAAGAACGTTTAAAAAATGAATTGAATGATATGGGTCATGAAGTAATTGACTGTGGAACTGACTCGACAGAAAGAGTTGATTACCCTGACTATGGATTTGCAATTGGCACGACTGTCGCGGAGGGTTCGGCGGATTTGGGAGTCGCAGTTTGCGGATCCGGGATCGGTATAGGAATAGCAGCGAACAAGATCTCGGGAATCAGAGCAGCGACAGTCAATGATGCGGAAACTGCGAGATGGGCTAAGGCACACAACAACGCCAATGTTCTTTGTTTCGGGGAGCGACTTATAGATCCTGCCGTTGCAGTTGAAGCATTGAAAGCATGGTTAGAAGAAGAATTTGAAGGTGGACGCCATAAGGCCAGGGTGGCCAAACTCGATTCTAAGATTGATTCGTAATTGATTGGTTTACAATGTCATTTTTGAGGAGTATTCGTTCTGTCGTAAGGTTCCGAAAGTTTGAACTCAATCGAACAAAACGACTTTTGCGTAAAGTTGCGAATGTTGACGATTTAAGAAGTTTGGCTAAACGGCGTCTACCTGCTGGAGTTTTTGACTACATAGATGGAGGCGCGGAGGATGAAATCACTCTAAGAAAAAATGTTGATGCTTATCGAAATGTTTCATTCAAACCCAGAGTGTTGAGAGACATGACAGAAGTGGATCCATCTACCCACCTCTTGGGTCGACCTCTAGCTTTTCCTTTAGTTTTAGCGCCTACTGGTTTCACCAGAATTGCTCATTCAGAAGGAGAATTAGCCGTTGTTCGTGCAGCGGATAGAGCAGGCATTCCTTTTACTTTGTCGACCATGGCCACACGATCCATAGAGGAATGTGCAGCGGTAGCTGAGAGCGATAGTCGCCTTTGGTTTCAGATCTATACATGGCGAGATCGGTCTATTGTCGAAAATCTTGTTAAAAGAGCTGCTGAGGCAGGGTTCGAAGCTGTTTGTCTTACTGTTGATACAGCAGTTTTAGGACGCAGAGAGAGAGATGTGCGTAGAGGGTTTACTCTGCCTCCAGAAGTTGGTCCTGGAACGATACTCGATGGTATTAAAAACCCTGGATGGACTTGGGATTTTTTGAGAGCAGATCCAATCCGTTTTGCAAACGTTGAAGGTATCACATCACTAGATGGCTCTACTGCAGTTGATCTTGCTGAACATATGAAATCTCAGTTTGACCCTGGTCTTTCTTGGAGTGATGTGGATTGGCTCAGATCGATTTGGGAAGGGCCTATTTTGATAAAGGGGATTCAAACAGTTGAGGATGCTTTAATTGCTGCTGAAGTGGGTGTAGAGGCAATAGCAATTTCCAACCATGGAGGCAGGCAGTTGGATGGAGCTCCTGCGCCATTTGACTTACTGCCGGAGGTTGTTGAAGCGATCCAAGGCCGTTTAGAGATTATTTGTGACGGAGGTGTTCGTAGAGGCTCTGACATAGTGAAAGCGGTTTCGATGGGAGCTCAAGCAGTTATGGCAGGCAGACCTTATCTTTATGCTCTTGGAGCATGTGGAGAAAGGGGAGTTGATCACGTCATGGATTTGCTCCATGAAGGAGTTGAAAGAACTATGGCTTTGATCGGCGCGGCTACCATAGATGAGTTGTCACAGGAATTAATTAGTAGAGCTCAATAATTTTTTCAGTTCCCGACTGGGGCTTCAAGGATTCCTACAAGCATGTTGACCAAGTTATCTTTGTATTCGGAATTGCTTAGTGGTGTTTCATTTTTGGCTTCTATGGAGCGAGCTCTTTCTGAGAGAGATGAGGTCATTAACTGCATCATTGCTATAAGGCGTTCTTGTCGAAGGGTTGCTGACAAAAAGGCAGGTCGACTTTCCAACAGGTTTAATGCTTTAGAAAGGTGAGGTGCGGAAAGGTTTCCTGAGAGGTTTCTCCAATTCGAAAACTGATCGGAGAGTTGTGAGACTATTTGGAGGTACCTACACCCGCTGTCAGTTTCAAAGCAACTTACCATAGGAACCACTAAAGCATTTATTAGAGAGCGCGTGGAAGATTCTTTGGTAAGAGATTTCAGGAGATCTCCTCTGTCTTCATCAATAGGCTGCCCGTGAGAGGTGAGAATACCTTCAAGTAGACCTTCCCTTGAACCAAAGTGGTAAGTAACGGCAGATGTATTTCGCTGTTCTGCGGCAATTACAATTTCTTGAACTTGGACTTGCCAGATTCCTTTTGAAGCAAAAAGCCTTTCAGCTTCTAATAGCAGTTGTTTGCGTGTTTTTACGCTACTTCTAGGCACCTATCCGAGTGGCAAGAGAGCATTAGAAGGTAAAACTGAAACCGAGATATCCTCCGGAAGTTCATATTGGAAATCAGGAAATTTTCTTTGTGCTTCTGCTCTGTAGCGGTCCGTTGAGTGGATTGGGTCCTTGTCAAATTCTGGGATGACACGTTGTCCGAAAATTTCAAGCATTTCTAGAACTTGTTCATGGGCCATACCTTCGATAGGTAATCCGAATACGACTTGGTCGCAGCCAACTTCTTGGTAACGAACTAGTTGTTCGCATACTTCTTCAGGAGTTCCACAGAGCATGTATCCCTCTGAGATCGCCCAGTCGAGCATTTCATCAGTCCAGTTCGGATCGACTGGAGCATCAGGCCACGTAACGGCATCAGGTGATTTGGGCATAGTGTCGTGGTACATGTTCACCATGGTTACCAAGTATCCTCTTCCCTTGGTTTTAGCTATTGCTCTCGCTTCATCTCGGTTTTCAAGACAGATGACAGCATTTGTCATCATGACATTGTCATTTTTAAATTGACCTATTTGCTCTACAGGGTCTTGGATTGCTTCTTTGTATGCATCAACACGTCCTTTTAGATTATGAATAGGCTCGAAGTTAAAAGCTATAGCGCCTATTCCAAGTGACCCGGCTTTTGCAAATGTAGGTGGATTTCCGCAAGCAACCCATAGAGGAGGGTGACCCTTGCCATATGGTTTTGGGAGGATATTGTGTGGAGTCGGCACAGTGAAAAATTCCCCTTTGAAGTCATAATCTTTTTGTTCCCACATTCGAGGTATTTCACGGATCACCTCATCCCATTGTGCTTTGGTTTCGCTTGGGTCTGTGACATTGAAACTCAGGAGTTCATGACTGCCTGCTCCACGTCCAGTTCCAAATTCGAAGCGGTTTTCTGTAACGTGGTCGAGCATTGCTGCTCTTTCTGCGATCCGGACAGGATGTTCTTTATTGGTTGGCAGGCTTGTGATTGCAGAGCCTAGGTGAATGTAGTTTGTTTGAGCAGCCACCCATCCCATTATTGGAGCGGGCGCGGACATGTGACTGTACTCAGTGAGGGAGTGGTGTTCACCGAACCACATGTATTTCCAGTTGTTTTTATCAGCGACAACCCCGTAGTTAGCTTCACGCATAAGTTCGGTATGTTCAGATTCTGTGTCATGAGCTGCAGGTCCAGGTATGTACCCATTGCTAAAAATTCCAAACTCCATGGAACCCCCTTTATTTAATGGCTTCCATTAGTATGTCTGATTTAACTTGTTTTGTCAAGGTCGAGTGAAGTCTTGCATGTAGGTTCAAAATGAGAATTAGGTAATTTGTATGGAAATTGAAAAGATAACTGCTGGTCAGGAGTTGTTTCTGGACGGACAAGAAACTCTCGTGGGAGCATGGAAAAAAAGCTTGGAACAACATCCTGATAAGACGCTTTTCTCTTTTAATGGAGAAAAGATGAATCGAGCAACTTTTTTAGATCAGACTTCTCAAACAGCATCTGCTCTCGTTAACTACGGGTTGACACAAGGCGACAGAGTAATTATTTCCGGAGAGACCTCGCTGGATTTGGTAATAGCTCATGTAGCTTGTTTGAGGCTTGGTTTGATACTCGTCCCCGTGAATAGTTCATATAGCGAGTCTGAACTTTCATTTCTAATTAAGGATGCAGCGCCGAGTGCTGCTTTAGTCGACAATCAAGAGTGGCACGAACTTATAAGTTCGATTGATCCTGACGTCTTCATTTCTTCAACTTCATTAAAAATAGAAAGTGGACCTATCCCAGATCTAGATTTTTCTAAACCAGAAGATCCAGCTTTAATCGCATACACCTCGGGAACTACCGGAAAACCAAAGGGAGCTGTTCATACTCAGAGGACCTTACTAGCGGGAGCTCTTTCAGTTGCTAATGCTTGGGAATGGACAGAATCAGACTGTCTTTTGTTGTGTCTACCTTTGTTCCATATACATGGAATGGGTATTGGTTTGCATGGGACCTTACTTGTTGGCGGATCAGCTGTTTTACAAGAAGGCTTTGATCAAGATTCGATCTTTTCGGCAATTACTGAAAATGGTTGTTCTATGTTTTTCGGAGTCCCAACTATGTACAACCGGCTTTTGGAAGATGAAAGAGTGACTCAACTGTCTTCTTTGCGTTTATGTGTCTCAGGCTCGGCACCATTGTCCGCAGATTTACATCAACAATTAAAGGAAAGAGGGGGTGTTGATGTGTTGGAGAGGTATGGAACGACTGAAACTATGTTGACAATTTCTAATCCCTTTTCAGGGGAGAGACGCGCAGGTTCAGTAGGGCTCCCTCTGCCTGGTGTTGAAATTAAAATAGAACAAGATAGTGGAGAGGTTTTGGTGCGGGGCGAATCTGTTTTCCGAGAGTACTGGTCGAAGCATAGAGAATCCGATTCTTCTTTTGATAACGGATGGTTTAAAACAGGCGACATGGCAAAAATTGGCGATGATGGCTATATATCGATAAATGGCAGGATAAAAGAATTAATTATCACGGGTGGACTGAATGTTTATCCGCAGGAAGTAGATGAAGTTTTACAGTTGCACCCTGAAATTGTCGAAGCAGCTGTTTCAGGAGTTGAGTCACAAGAATGGGGAGAGGAGGTTGTTGCTTGGGTCGTGATGGAAGAAGGAGTTAAAAGTCTAGATTTAGATGAAATTAGAAAATTTGCTTCAAAATATTTGGCTTCTTACAAACTTCCCAAGAGACTGGTATTTGTAAAAGAGTTACCAAGGAATGCACTTGGTAAAGTTTTGCGACATGAGTTAAAAGCAGAAAGGGGTGCCAATGGGAAGTGAAGTAAATCTGAATAGCGTCTCATTTCATTTTGATGTGATGTGCCCTTGGGCGTATCAGACATCTATTTGGATGCGTGAAGTTAGAGACAGACTTGATCTTGAGGTGGACTGGTGTTTTTTTAGTCTCGAAGAAATCAACAGGACAGAAGGAAAAAAGCACCCTTGGGAACGTGAATGGTCCTACGGGTGGTCAATGATGAGGATAGGTGCTTTTCTCAAAAGAATCGACCCTGCTTTAAACGACGCTTGGTATTTTAAATCAGGAACAGCTCTTCATATGGAGGGGCGTAAGCCCCATGACCCAGAAGTAGCACGGTTGCTTCTAACCGAGATGGATCAGGATCCAAGTGTCGTTGACGAGGCACTCTCAGATTCGACTACGCATGATGATGTAAAAAGAGATCATGAAATTGTTACTTCGCTAGGTGGGTTTGGTGTCCCAACACTTGTTTTTGAAGGTAATGAACGTATTTTCGGTCCTGTCTTAATCAATCCTCCGACAGGTGAAGAAGCAGAAAAGCTCTGGTCATTGGTAACAGGTTGGTTAGAATTTCCAAATCTGTACGAGATGCAAAGACCTAAAATGCCGGTTGACCTTGAAAAGATTAGTGAGACATTCAATCCCTATGTTAAAGCAAGGGATTGGGAGACTAGAGCCAACCCAACACCGTAAAGAGGAATGAGTATGAACAAAGAACAGATAGTTGAAGGATTCAGTCATATATGGGAAAAATGGAATCGCTTCGGATCAGATTTGAATGAAGCCCAGTGGGAAACACCCAGCCGCCTTCCTGGATGGACAGTTAAAGACAACTTGGCACATATCGTGGGAGGCGAGTACATGTTAAGTCGTCGAGAGATTCCTCAGATAGAAGTCACAGGAGACCATATAAAAAACCCTGTAGGAGAGGCAAACGAAAAAGCACTCCAGATTTTTCGTGAGAAAGAAGGCAGTGAGGTACTTACCTTGTTCAGAGAAATAACATCTGAGAGATTACAAGTACTGACCGAGATGAGCGAATCAGACTTTGAAGCGGTTGGATTCACACCAGTTGGAGAAGCTCCATATTCAAGGTTTATGAGAATAAGAATATTTGACGCATGGCTACATCTCCAAGATTGTAGAAAACCTCTGGGTCTTCCTGGGGATGAGGATGGTTTGCCAGCTGAGATCGCAATTGATGAAATTTCTTCTGCTGTTGGTTTTATAGTTGGTAAAAAAGGAGGAGCTCCTGAAGGAAGCAAAGTCGAGATCGTTCTTTCAGGACCTGTCGAGAGAACATTAAGGGTAGAAGTTAATGATGGGCGGGCGTCATTGGTGGAAACTTTTGAAGGAGAACCAACCAGCATTTTGACACTGTCTTCATTAGATTTCACGGCACTCACGGGAGGACGTGAAGATGCAGTGGCTTATTTAGATGATGGTCGAGTTGCTCTAGGCGGTGATCTCGATGTCGCAAGAAGAATTGCCGAAAATCTTGCTTACACAATGTAGGAGGATTAGAAATGTCTTTCAGTCAAAAAATATTGAACATACCTACAGCTGAAGATTCCTTACCAGGTAGGGAAATGCCGATTACTGTGACCGGAGTTCATGCAGTAAATGGAAATAAGATCACCCCTCCTTTTCCGGAACAAATGAGTTCAATAGTTGTTGGGATGGGTTGTTTCTGGGGAGCAGAAAGGATTTTCTGGGAACTAGATGGAGTATGGACTACAGCTGTCGGGTACAGCGGCGGTCATACTCCTAACCCCACCTACGAAGAAGTTTGTTCTGGACTTACAGGACATGCTGAAGTCGTATTGGTTGTTTATGAAAAAGAATTGATTGGATTACCAGAACTATTCGAGGTTTTCTGGGAGAGTCACGATCCAACTCAGGGAATGCGACAAGGCAATGACATCGGCACACAATACAGATCAGGAATATGGTTGTCGGACCAAGAACAAATAGTTGAAGCTCAAGAGAGCCTTAAGTCTTATGAAGAAGCTTTACTCGGTTCTGGTTATGGAGAGATTAAAACTACTGTGGAAATTCAAAAAGATTTTTACTATGCAGAGGAATATCACCAACAGTACTTACATAAGAATCCTAACGGATACTGCGGTATAGCTGGAACAGGTGTCCTCTGTAGCAGATAATGAAAATTTATATGTCGATGTTTTCAGTTGTAAGAGAATTTTTTATTACGTGCCTTTATGATTAGGCTTTTGTTGGGGATAGAAAATGGGTGAATTTTTACTTGATCAAAAATTAGTTGATCGACTTGTCACTGAAATGGAATATGAGTTGGAGCGAAAAGGCCCACCAGAAAATTTCCCTCAGTTCCCTGACATACCTTCAGCTCGTTACACGAGCAAAGATTTTTATGATTTGGAGCAAAAGTATTTATGGAATAATAGTTGGTTAGTAGCGGGGCGAGTTGAAGATATACCTAATTCAGGAGATTATTTTCTGTTCGACGAGACTGGCATTCCTCTAATAGTTTTGAGAGGTAATGACAACAAAATTCGTTGTTTTTCCAATACCTGTAGACACCGTGGGGCGCCTGTTGTAAGGGAGAAAGAAGGCACGATACGCCATTTACAGTGCCAATACCACTCTTGGACCTATGGAATAGACAACGGTGAGCTTTTAGCCGTGCCAGATGAAAGAGATTTTGTCGATCTTTGCAAAGAAGATCGTGGGCTGCCGGAAATAAGTTGCGATACATGGGGCGGATGGATTTGGATCAATGTAAATCCCAACGCATCCTCTTTGATGGATTTTTTAGGAAAAATACCAGAAGAAATGAAGCAGTATCAATGCGAAAACCTTCGTTTAGTGGGAACAGATCATCGCGAAGTTAATTGCAATTGGAAAGTTGCAATAGAAGCGTTTCAAGAGGTTTACCATTTCAGATTCATACACGATAGGGGAGGGTGGACCAGCCTTGATTCGCGTGGAGGAACAATGGGACTTCTAAAGCATGGAAATTCGAGAATGGTAGTTCCACGGTCAAAACAGATGGTGGAGAAATTCGGAATGGAATCGTGGAAAGATTTTAAGGTGGTGGAAGATCCTTTAGGACTTGAAAACATTCCTACTGTTCATCCCATTGTCCATTGCACTAGCTACTCGTTTACTATTTTCCCGAACTTTATTTCTCCTGTAGGTGCAACTGGGTTTCCCATAATGCTTTTTTTCCCCATTGGAATTGATAAAACGAAAATTCGTATATACCACTATGCGCCTGACTGGGGAGATGGTGATCCACCAGAAGCATGGAAACAACGCATAGCTGAGTTTGCGGTTGTGATCGATGAAGATGTTTGGAATTTAGACGCAATGCAGAAAGCAATGGAGTCACCAACTTATGATGGAACGCCTCTGTGTTATCAAGAGAGACGAATTTATAACATGCAAGAAGTGATCGATCGAGTAATCGGGGTTGAAAGAATCCCTTCA
>MDTE01130264.1_pt1 | contig 22184 bp, 18 predicted proteins | sample 811231 | NCBI WGS metagenome assembly MDTE01 (sample SAMN05326651, study PRJNA326480) | marine metagenome | isolation source: seawater | place: Indian Ocean: Red Sea | collected 2010 | reverse complement strand
CCTGAGTTTTTTGCTAAAGACCTGCCAAATGATGGTGTGATTAAAATAGCATCTGCTGAAAGCCAAGGTGAACCTGATAAAATCGTTTCTAATCCTAGGATATATTACGGGGAAATAACCGATGATTACGTGATAGTTAATTCTAACACTAAAGAGTTGGATTATATTGGCGAAGATGGACTCATTAATGAATTTAATTACGATGGGACTGGAGGAGTGGGTATTGGTTCTTTTATCAGGAAGCTAGCGTATTCTTGGCAGTTTGGCGATTTAAATATCTTAATAACTAATCAAATTAATGAAAATAGTCGGTTACAGTACAGAAGAGATATACAAAATCGCATACTTTCCATTGCCCCATTTTTACTATTGGATAATGATCCATATCTAGTTGCCACAGAAGAAGGATTGGTTTGGATACAAGACGCATATACTGTATCGGATAAGTATCCTTATTCGGATTTGACTGATAACGATGGGTATGGTTTTAACTATGTTCGTAATAGCGTTAAAATAGTAGTAGATGCCTACAATGGAGAAGTTGATTTTTTTGCAGTGGATAACAGTGATCCACTGATAAAAACTTACAAATCTATTTTTCCTGATTTGTTTGATAGGGTAAATTTACCAAATGATATTGCATCACACATTAGGTATCCTCAAGATTTGTTTCAGTTTCAATCGGATAAATATTTAAAATATCATATGGAAAGCCCAAGAGATTTTTACAATCTTGAGGATGTTTGGAATGTACCTGAAGAGAAATTTGGACAAGAAGGAGATTTACAAACAGTTAAACCATATTATGTGATTATGAAGATACCGGGAGAAAGTAGAGAGGAATTTGTTCTCTTGTTACCATTTACACGTAATGATCCCCCTATAATGGCGGGTTGGTTAGCAGCCAGAAATGATGGAGATAATTATGGATCTTTGATAGCTTTTACTTTCCCCAAAGGTAGGCAAATTGATAGCCCTGAGCAAATCGAAGCAAAGATTGATAATGATCCTACAATATCAGAATGGTTTACATTGAGATGTCAAGAAGGTTCAGAATGCATTAGAGGTAATTTACTTGTGATTCCTGTAGCTGCTGTAGATAGTGTTAGTGGTGACCAGATTTTCAGCTTAATATATGCTGAACCAATTTATTTGAAGGCCGAAGGAGTAGAATTCCCAGAATTAAAAACCGTGATATTAGCTACTCAAGAAAAAGTAGTTATGGGAACTTCAATTAAAGAATCTATTTATTCTTTGTCTGGATATGAATTGGATGAGGAAGGTGCTGATGGCGAAAATGCAGTTAAAATAGAATCAACTGATGAGCCTTTGATAGACTCGCTGATTGATTCTTTGGAATCGTTTATTATTGATTTGGAAGAAAAAATAGAAGAATTGAAATCTATAAAAGGAGGCAATGAATAGAATGTCTTCAATAAGTAATGAAGTTAATTGGAAAAAAATTGAAGAAGATTACTATATGTTTTGTGTTCGGAGACAGCCTATGGTAATAGTTCGAGGTAAGGGTAGTAGAGTTTGGGATCAAAACGGAAAAGAATATTTAGATTTTGTAGCAGGATGGGCTGTTAACAATGTTGGTCATTCTAACGAAGATGTTGCAAAAGAAATTTCTAACCAAGCGAATACTTTGCTACAAACGTCCAACCAGTTTTATACGGTGCCTCAGCTTAAGTTGGCCCAGGTCTTAATTGATAATTGTTGTATGGATAAAATATTTTTTGCTAATAGTGGGGCTGAAGCAAATGAGGGTGCGATAAAGTTAGCTAGAAAGTATGGTAAAAAGAATTTAGGTGGAGCATTTGAAATAATTACTGCCCTGAATTCGTTTCATGGGAGAACTTTAACCACTTGGGCTGCAACAGGTAAGCCTCATGATGAAGACCCATTTCAGCCTTTGCCTTCAGGATTTGTTCATGTTGAATATAATAATATCGAAGCTATAAAAAAAGTTACTTCGAGTAACACTGCAGCCATAATGATAGAGCCTGTCCAAGGTGAAGGCGGGGTGAATATCCCAGATGAATCATATTTGAAAGCAGTTAGAGAATGGTGTGACCAAAAAGGGATACTTTTGATTTTTGATGAAGTACAAACTGGTATGGGTAGATTAGGATCTCTCTTTGGCTACCAAAGGTTTGGAGTGGAACCAGATGTTATGACGTTAGCAAAAGGATTAGGTGGAGGAGTTCCAATCGGTGCTCTGTTAGCGAAAAATTTTGCGTCTGTCTTAGAACCTGGAGACCATGGATCGACATTTGGAGGCAATGCATTAGCATGTGCTGCAGCATTCGCTTCAACTAATTATTTAATAGAAAATAATGTTGTTGAATTGGTGAATGAGTCTAGTCAGTATCTACTTTCCAAATTAGGTGAATTACAAGAAAATAATGATGATATTATTGAAATAAGAGGTATGGGGCTTTTATTCGCTATTCAATTTGCATCCGATATTTCGGCGGATGTAATTAATTCCTGCAATGACTTGGGCTTACTACTAAATGCAGTTAGGCCCGACGCTATAAGATTGATGCCGCCATTAAATGTTTCTTTAGATGAAATAGATGAGGCCATAGAAAAATTGCAAAGTGGTATTGTGCAAATTTCAAAGGCAAATGATTGATTTTGAATAATGGTTTCTTATTGAGGATTTAATATGAAATGGAACGACCTTCGCGAGAAAGGAATAAAGTCTATTGGTGGGGCGGTTTCGGGCGGTCTTGATTCTTGTACAGTAACCCATTGGCTTAATGATAAAGGATTTTCAGTAACTTGCTACACTGTAGATCTGGCCCAACCGGATGAAACTGAATTAACTGATATAAAAAAAAGAATGATGGGATGTAAAGCTGTTGATGCAGTTCTGGTTTCAGGAACCGAGGCATTGGCTGAAGCGGGATTAAAAGTTGTTCAGGCTCAGGCGAGATATGAAGGGGGATATTGGAATACCACTGCAATAGCAAGACCAGTAACTGTTGAAAGTATTTTGCCCCATTTGAAAAAAGAAGGGATTCCAGTGTTGTTTCATGGTTGTACTGGTAGAGGTAATGATCAGGTGAGATTTCAATTAGCAAGTAACATGATAGAACCTGAGGTTGAGATTTACGCGCCGTGGAGAGATGCAGATTTTATAAAACAATTTCCCGGCAGAAAAGAAATGATCGAATATTGTAATAAAAATGATTTGCCACTCAAAGCGTCATCTGAAGCACGGTATTCGACCGATGCTAATTTTCTGGGATTGACTCATGAGGCTGGTGATTTGGAAGATGTGAGTATACGTCCATTTTTTGTTGAACCGATTATGGGTGTATGGCCTTGGGACGCTCCAGATGTGTCTGAGTTTGTCACAATAAAATGGGATAAAGGAATTCCGATAGAAATTAATGGAATGAAAGTTGGATTAGTTGAAGCTTTTACACAATCAAATGAGATAGCTGGTAGACATGGGATAGGAATTGGTACCCATGTTATAGAAAATCGTTTCGTTGGAATTAAATCAAGAGGTATTTATGAGTCACCTGGTATAGAGCTTATTGGAAAAGCGTACGAATATTTATTGCAATTTATATTGGATAGACGAGCTAGGAATCTTTTCGAATCTTTGTCTAGGTACTTGAGTGAGCAAATATACCAAGGATTTTGGTTTGATTTAGGTTCAATTTCAGCTATGAAAGCAATAAATAATATAAGCCAACACGTGACAGGTTCAGTGACACTCAAGCTTCATAAGGGGTCAATTTTATTTAGCGAAGTAGAAGACCAGTCAACTTCGATACCATATTCTCTTTACACTGACGATTCTTCTATGGAAAATCTTGGTGATTATGATCATGCTGATGCTGAGGGTTTTTTGAAAATATTAGGGGTATCTGCAAAAAATTATGGTAAAAAGCACCCAAGAAACTGAGCATTAGGTCAAATAAATATTCAAATAATCGTTTAAGAGAATGTGTAATAAAAGAGGTGACGATTTGAACACATCTGGTGATGTAAGAAAGCAAATTGTTTCGTTAGTTCGTGATTTTGTGAAAAACGAAGTTAAACCAGTTGCATCTAAATTCGATAATGATGATGAATACCCGCATGGACTTGTAGATATGATGAAAGACTTAGGTCTATTCGGTATCACTATCCCTGAGAAATATGGAGGGCTTGGTTTAGACCATACTACCTTTGCGACCATATTTGAAGAGCTAAGTAAAGGTTGGATGAGTCTGACCGGCATGCTAGGTACACATCACATATTAGCAAATATTATAGCCATTCATGGTGACGAAGAACAGAAACAGCGATTTCTACCTAAAATGGTTGTCGGAGACATAAGAGGAGGATTAGCATTAACTGAGCCTGGAGCTGGAAGTGATGTTCAAAGTATATCCACTGTGGCATCAAAAAATGGAGATAAATATTTAGTGAATGGTTCAAAAATGTTTATAACGAACGGGTTGTATGGAAATGCATTTGCCGTAGCAGTTAAGACTGATTTGAACGCAAGTCCAAGTTACAAAGGGATTAGTTGCTTAGTTGTTGAAAAAAGCTCTTCGGGATTTTCAGTTGCTCAAAAATTGGACAAACTTGGATATAGAGGTGTAGATACCTGTGAATTAGTTTTTGATAACTGTGAAGTGCCGGTTGATAATTTAATTGGCGGAGTAGAAGGGAAAGGATTTAGTCAAATTTTAGGTGCTTTGGAAGCTGGAAGGGTAAATATAGCAGCAAGAGCTGTTGGAGTAGCAACTGCTGCCTTTGAATCGGCTATAGAATATTCTCAAAAAAGGGAGTCTTTCGGTGTGCCAATATCAAAACACCAATCAATTCAAATCAAATTAGCTGATATGGCGACGAAAATACAGGCAGCTAGACTTTTAACATATGATGTTGCTTCGAAAATGGATTCTGGTGATAGGGTGGATTTAGAAGCTGGAATGGCCAAATTATTTGCTTCAGAAGTTTGTGGTGAAGTCGCAATGGAAGCTATGCGAATTCATGGTGGATATGGATATATAAAAGATTTTGATGTTGAAAGACATTATAGAGATGCTCCGCTTATGATTATAGGAGAAGGAACTAATGAAATTCAAAAATTGATAATTGCTAGGAGGTTGTTGGAGAAATATTCAATTTAGAATTGTGGAGTCCTATAATCGAACAATTACTTCGAAATATATAAAGTTAAAGGGTGTTACACGCCATGATAATAGAATCTAGAGATGGGTTTGGGAAATACTTAGATGAATTTAATGTTGGAGATATATATAGGCATTGGCCAGGCAAAACTGTAACGGAATCTGATAATCATACTTTTTGTCTTTTAACAATGAATGACAACCCTCTCCATACTGATGAAAACTATATGCAAAGTCATCAGCACGGTAAAATATTGGTGGTAGGTACATTGGTTTTTAGTTTAGTTGTTGGGATGAGCGTAAAGGATACTTCAGGTAAAGCTATCGCTAATTTGGAATATGAATCTATTAAACATGACGCTCCAGTTTTCCAAGGAGATACAATATACGCGGAAAGTGAAATTCTTGATTTGAGAGATTCTAAATCCAAATCTGATAGAGGGATAGTTTATATTGAAACTCGGGCTTTTAATCAAAACAAACAAAAAGTTTTAACATTAAGAAGAAAATTTTTGGCTCCAAAAAATGATAGTTGAGGAATGTAATCCATGGAACGAAAATTAGATAAATCATATACGTCTTCAATTAAATTTGATAAGCGTTTATATGTCCAAGATATAAAAGGTTCGAAAGTTCATGCAGAGATGCTTGGTAATCAAGGAATATTGACTATAGAAGAATCTGGACTGATATGTGATGGACTTGAGCAGATAAGATTGGAAATAAATAAGGGTATGTTTGAATTTTCTGAAAAATTTGAAGATATCCATATGAATATAGAGAACGCATTGTTCGAAAAAATCGGTCCGCTAGCGGGGAAATTGCATACGGGTAGATCTCGTAATGATCAAATAGCGTTGGATTTAAGGATTTTTGTTAAAGAATCTGTGCATGAAATTTGGGAAGGATTATTAGGTCTTAGGACATCGATTTTGAATAAAGCTGAAGAGAATATAGAAATATATCTTCCTGGCTATACTCATTTGCAACGTGGGCAACCCGTTTCATTAGGGCACCATCTTATGGCATATTATGAAATGTTCAAAAGAGATTGTATTCGATTCACTAGAGTATATGAATCTGCTGATGTTATGCCGTTAGGTAGTGGAGCCTTATCTGGTACCTCTTATGAATTGGATAGGAAATGGGTAGCCAATGAATTAGGATTTAAGAGTCTTTCAGTAAATAGCATGGATGCAGTTTCTGATAGGGATTTTTTAATGGATTTTCACTCAGCATCAGCTATTTGTGCTGTTCATATCTCTAGGTTATGTGAAGAGATTGTAATTTGGTCATCAGAAGAGTTTGGTTTTACAAAATTAGATTCTGATTTTACAACCGGTAGTAGTATGATGCCTCAGAAAAGGAACCCAGATTTTGCTGAAATAGGTAGAGGTAAGTCAGGAAGAGTGTTTGGTAATCTTGTAGCAATGCTTACTATATTAAAAGGATTGCCGCTCACATACAACAGAGATTTACAAGAAGATAAAGAACCATTATTCGATACCGTTGATACTATATCTTCAACACTTGCAGTTATGAGTTCTATGTTAAAGTCGATTTCTTTTAATGAAGATAAAATGAGATCAGCAATAGATAATAGCAATTCTCTAGCAACAGATATTGCTGATTATTTAGTTAGAAAAGGTATGCCTTTTAGAGAAGCTCATCGAGTCGTGAGTAATTTGACGGATTATGTTATTGAGACAAAACAAAATATTCATGAATTATCGTTAGAAAAATATAAGCTATTTTCGCAACTATTTGAGTCTGACGTAACTAATATTACAATTGAAAATTCAATCAATTCACGAAATGTTTTTGGTGGAACTGCTTTAAAAAACGTCAAATCTTCTATAAAAACAGCTAAACAAAACTTAAAGAAAGAAGCACGAAATGGAATCAAGGATTAAAATAGCACCGTCAATTTTATCTGCAGATTTTGGTATTTTGAGAGATCAAGTTATTGAAGCTCAGGAAGGTGGAGCTGATTATATACATATTGATTTAATGGATGGTCAATTTGTGTCTAATCTAACCATGGGTCCTTTAATTGTAGATGCTGTAAGAAAATCAACAAATTTACCTTTAGATGTGCACATGATGGTATTAGAGCCAAGTAGATTTGTAAGTGAATTAGTTGATGTAGGGGCGGACCTGTTAACTGTTCATTATGAGTCTGCTAAGCATATACACAGAACTATTTTGGATGTCAAAAGTTTAGGAGCTAAAGCAGGAATAGCAATAAATCCAGGGACATCTTCTGACGTAATAAAAGAATTGTTGGATCAAATAGATGTTGTTTTAGTCATGACTGTCAATCCTGGGTATTCGGGCCAAGAATTTATTAAATCAATGGTGCCAAAAATCAAAAATGTCAGAAAAATGTTGGATGATTCTTCATCTGAAGTTGAACTTGAAGTAGACGGTGGGATCAATGTTGATACGGTGAAATTAGTAGCAGATGCTGGAGCTGATATTATTGTAGCGGGTTCAGCTGTATATAATCACAAAAATACCGTTGCACAGAGTATCAAAAATATAAGAGAACTAATATTTTAAATTCATTTAGTTTATAACTGACTGCTATTTTATTTGGATTACTTCAAATAAATAATTTTAGAAGTACAACTCTAGGTAGATATAAAACCAAAGCTAGGTATTATGTTCAAATATGCAGCGATTAGTGATACGATGTTCTTCCCATTCAAATAATTGGTTTGGTTTGGTTTTATGTGTAAAGATTTAATACATCAGGATGCTACTTTTATGGCAGATAGTATACGGAATGGCCATACTAGTTCCAGTGAGTTGATTTCTCTTCATGTTGAAAGGTTTCGTGATTTTAATTCGAAACTAAATGGTATTGTGACTTTTGCTGAAAATGTGTTTGAAGAAGCTATGCGAGCAGACAAAGAGTTGAACACTGGTTTAATTAGAGGTCCTCTGCATGGAATTCCATTTACGATTAAGGATGTGTTTGATTCTGAGGGTATCAGAACTACAAGAGGTTCTAAATTATTTGCAGATCGAATTCCTGAAAGTGATTCTGAAGTTGTAAAGAGATTAAAGAATGCTGGAGGGATTTTGATAGGTAAGACTAATTTACCTGAATTTGCCCTGGCAGCCGAAACATCTGGTGCTATTTTTGGTAAAGGTGAAAATCCTTGGATGAAAGGGTATACATGTGGTGGATCTTCTGGAGGGGAAGCTATAAGTATATCGGCAGGACTCTCTCCATTGGGTGTTGGAAGTGATTTAGGAGGTTCCAATAGACTACCGTCACATTATTGTGGCGTAATTGGATTTAAGCCTACGCAAGGCCGTATACCTTTGACAGGACATTGGCCTGAAATGCTTACAAGATATTTTCATGCTGGTCCGATTGCAAGAAGTGTAAGAGATATAGTTAGTTCATATTATATATTGAGTGGATATAATGGTTTAGATCAATATGCGTTACCAATCCCTGCAAAAAGTAAATCTTCATCGGATTTTAAAGGGATGAAAGTTGGATGGATAGATAATGAACCATATGATCCAGTGGATCCACAGATAAGAAATGTTGTTCATTCTGCCGTAGAAGCTTTGGAACGTAACGATTGTACTGTAGACAAAATTTCGATTCCAATCATCGATGGCCTTTCTCCGATAGATGCTACTTACGTATTACTAGCTGGAGAAGGAGTTGAATATTTGAATGAGTATGTGCGCGGAAACGAATCAGATTTGTCAGACCCAATAAGAGGACTGTTATCAGTAGATAGACCAGATTTGGACACATTTTTGAAAGCAAGTAGTGTTTGTGATAGTTATAAGTATTGGTTTACTGACTATTTTGCCAAATATGATGTTTTAATCTGCCCAACAGCGCCTAATTTGGCTCCCAAACATGATTCGCAAATTATTACCATTGATGGAGAACAAATGCCAGCTAGTCATGCTGCTGCAATTACATGTACATTTGGAATAACTGGTTCTCCAGCGATTTCAATTCCTTTCGGGATGAGTGATAATGGTTTGCCAATAGGGATTCAAATTGTTACAAACCATTATAATGAAAGTACATTATTTGATGTAGCGCATTATCTTGAATCGATTTATTTAGAAAGGCAAATTTGTGAAAAAGATACAAGATGGTTTATGGCCGAATGACAAAATAATATTTGACAGATTAAATAATATAGGGAGGGAGTTACTTTGTGTGGAATTATCGGAGTAATATATAAGAATACTGAATCAGCTGGATTAGCTTCGGTTGGATCAGATTTGATTAAGATGTTGGAATCTCTAGAACATAGAGGTCGAGACTCTACAGGTATTACTGTAGGAGGAGTTGAAAACAAAGCAGATTATATTGTCAGGTATAGGATAGAAGACAAAAACTCAAATGCATTAGAAATATTGTCAAAAGAAGTTTCAAGTATTGGGGGAGTAATTGAATTTTCTGAGTTTTCAAATGGATTCGGTAAAATATGTGCTAATTATGAAGGAGATTTGAGTAAGTTAGCTAATACTATTGCAGATATTGAAGGAGTAGACTTAGATTCAATTGGAACAAATTCAGAGATAGTGAAAGATGTAGGAGATGCAGTTGAGCTAAATGATCGTCATTCAATAGGTGAGATTAAAGGTACTCACGGAATTGGACATGTAAGGATGGCTACCGAAAGCAAGATTGACGTTAGTCATTCACACCCATTTTGGGCATATCCTTTCCCTGACATCTCAGTTGTGCATAACGGTCAACTGACTAATTATCATTCCTTAAGAAGAAAATATCAGGATATGGGACACAAATTTCAAACTGGAAATGATTCAGAAATCATATCAGTATTTTTGGCAGAAAGAATTAAGTCAGGTTTAAGCTTAGATGAAGCCATTCGTGAATCAATAGAAGTTTTAGATGGAACATTTACCTATCTGGTTTCTACCAATGATGGTATTGGTTATGCAAAAGATAGTTGGTCAGCAAAACCTTTAGTCATAATGGAAACTGAAGATAGAGTTGCGGTAGCTTCAGAAGAAACAGCCTTGTTAAGCGTTTTTCAAGATGAAATTGATAGATTTGAGCCGCAGGAAAAGGAGTGCATGACTTGGTTAGTATAGATGCTTCAAAACTTTCGACTAGGCAAATTAATGTTCGATTAAATGAATTGGTTGCAGCAAAAGAAGATATTGAAATAATAAACCCCAAAGCTAGGCACAATATAATAGTAGGTGTTTTAAAGGAATGCAATATTACAGTAAGAGGAAGTTTAGGTTATTATTGTGCTAGTTTATTGGACGGTCCATCTGTATTAGTTGAAGGAAATTCGGGTTGGGCGTTAGGTGAAAACCTTATGAGCGGTACTATAACAATAAGTAAAGATGCTGGTGCTTCAGTTGGAGCAAGTATGAGAGGAGGGATTATATGTGTTGGGCGGAACGCTGGAGCTAGGGCAGGCATATCTATGAAAGGTGGTTCTTTAGTTATTGGTGGGGATTCTGGGTTTTTGACAGGATTTATGATGCAAAAAGGGCAGATTATCGTTTGTGGTGATGTTGGAGATGCCGTTGGGGATTCAATGTATGAAGGAGAAATTTATGTCGGTGGAGACATAGCATCTTTAGGGAATGACGCAGTAGTTGTTGATGTGGAGAAAAAGGAATTGGTTTCAATTTGGGACAAGTTGGGAAAAAATGGTATAGACAAACAGCCTGAATTTAAAAAGATAGTTTCGGGGAAAAAACTTTACCATTTTGATAAATTAGAAAGATTAGAGAAATCATCAGTTTAGGTTGGGGTAATTATGGTTAACAGAACAAGTCAAATTTTTTCGCCTTGGGTTATAGAAGATATACATGCAAAATCAGATTTGGGACGATATAGAATTCGTGGATTTAGTAGTTTTCAAAAAGTAACCCATTTTGATGATTTAACGTTCCTATCCACTGGTTTAACGCGCTTTCCATTAGAAGGATATAAAGAGAAATGTAATACCAGGACTGTTATAGGGGGATTAAATGCGGAAAACCCCCTTGTTCTTGATACACCAATTTATATCACAGGAATGAGTTATGGAGCTTTATCTGCGAATGCAAAAACAGCTTTAGGTAAAGGGGCAAACATGGTTGGTACCGCCAGTTGTACTGGCGATGGTGGAATGTTGCTATCTGAAAGAAAGTCATCAGATAAATTGATTTATCAAGTGTTACCTAGTCGATATGGCTTCAACCCACATCATCTTAAGCAGGCTCAAGCAATTGAAATAGTTGTGGGACAAGGAGCTAAACCTGGAACTGGTGGGATGTTAATGGGCATTAAAGTTTTGGATCACATTGCTGATATGAGAGATTTACCTACTGGTATTGACCAAAGAAGTCCTGCAAGGCATCCTGACTGGCTTGGTCCTGATGATTTGGCAATGAAAATTGAACAGTTGAGGGAGGCAACTGATTGGAAGGTTCCTGTTCATGTAAAATTGGGAGCATGTAGGGTTTCAGATGATGTTAAATTAGCGGCCAAAGCTGGAGCAGATGCTGTTGTAGTTGACAGTATGATTGCAGGAACTGGAGCATCTTCTGAGGTTCTCTTAGACCATTCCGGTATACCAACAGTACCTGCAATAGTATTAGCGAGAGAAGCTTTGAGAGAAATCAAGTTGGATGGCAAGGTTAGTTTGATTGCTTCTGGTGGAATAAGGAGTGGAGCAGATGTAGCGAAAGCTTTAGCCTTGGGAGCTGATGCTGTAGCAATTGGGATTTCGGCATTAATTGCCTTGAATTGTAATAGAGAAATACCAGGTTCAAATTTCCTGGAAGAAATAGGAGTTCCGGCTGGAGAATGTAATAGATGTCACACAGGTAAGTGTCCAGTTGGAATTGCAACACAAGATGAAAAATTGACAAACAGACTAGATCCTGATGAAGGAGCTGAAAGAGTTGCAAATTTTATTAATGCAATGACTATGGAAATGACTTTGTTAGCGAGGTCTATTGGAAAAAGCGATGTTCATAGTCTTGAACCGGAAGATTTAGCAGCCTTAACCATAGAAGCATCTGCTATGGCGAGAGTTCCATTAGTTGGTACCAACAAAATTTTTGGAGATAACTAAACGTTCTAAATATGCAATAAATATATAAAGGTGTGTTACCTATGGACCAAAGAGAAAAAATAAAAAAAAGAATTGAAGAAGATGGTATTGAATATATTTTAGTACAGTTCATTGATATAAATGGATCCCCTAAAGTTAAAATGGTTCCAGCCAAGACCCTTGATGATGTAATAGACGATGGAGCGGGATTTGCAGGAGCCGCTGTCATGGGACTTGGCCAAGGTCCACACTCACATGACATGCTAGCTAAAGTTGATTTGGATACTTATACACTAGTGCCATGGGAAAAAGGATTAGCAAGATTCGCAGGTGATTTATTTGTAGATGAAGAGCCATATATGTTCGACCCAAGACAACATTTGAAAAATACTTTGAATCAATTGAAAGATGATGGATTTGCATTTTATGTAGGTATAGAACCAGAACATTTTTTGGTTGAAAAAACATCTGGTGGTGAAATAAAAGTATGGGATCCGGATAATTTAGATACTCTAGATAAACCTTGCTATGACTTTAAAGGGATTGCAAATGTTAGCAGTTATTTGCGTCAACTTATGAATGGAATGGATAGCTTGGGTTGGGATCCTTATCAATCAGATCATGAAGATGCCAATGGGCAATATGAAGTGAATTTTACCTACAGCGATGCTTTGACTACTGCAGATAGGTACACGTTTTTTAAGATGATGACCAGCCAGTATGCAAAACAACATGGGGCTATTGCTACTCACATGGCTAAGCCTTTTTCCGATAAAACAGGGAGTGGTGGACATATACATTTTCATTTAGAGGATGTAAAAACTGGAGAAAACTTGTTTTTGGATAGAAATGATAAACGAGGGTTAGGTTTATCATCCATGGGATATAGTTTTATAGCCGGTATATTGGACCACGCAAAAGCGCTATGTGCAATTAATTCACCAACCGTTAACTGTTACAAAAGGCTTCAAATAGGCACTGGGCTTGTGAGCACAACTTCTGGATTCACATGGACCCCTGCATTTGTTTCCTATGGCGATAACAATAGGACCCAAATGATAAGAACTGCTGGTCCTGGGCATTTAGAAGATAGAACTGTATCAGCTGCTAGTAATCCTTATTTAGTATTTGCGTCATATGTGACTGCTGGAATGGATGGGGTAAAGAGAGGTCTTGACCCAGGAGATCCTTTTAAAGGGAATCTTTATGATTTAAGCTTGGAAGAGATACGGTCAAAAGGTATTGGAATTTTGCCTCAAAATCTTAACGAAGCGATTGAAAATTTAGAAAATGATTCCGTTGTAGCGAGTTCATTGGGTTCAATTTATGACGAATTCATTTCATTAAAAAAAGCAGAATGGGCTGATTATCATAAAACTGTTTCTAAGTGGGAAGTTGATCGATATTTAACTATGTTTTAGTTGAGAAAATGAAGAATTTGATTTAGGAGATTAATATGGGATCTACGTCTAATGAGGTAACAATAGGATTTTTGCAGAGGTTTGCTGACGCATGGACTGATCATGACATCGATCTATTGATGACATTTATGTCTGATAACCCTGTATTTCAATTGTCTTCAGGTCCTAATATAGACGGGATGAAATATTCTGGGTATGAGGACGTGAAACAAGGTTTTAAAGCTGTGCTAGACAAATTTCCCAATGGGAAATGGGTGGAAGCGAGTCATTTTGTTGCAGGAGATAGAGGGGTTTCTGAATGGACTTTTGCCTCTACAGATAATCAAGGAATCGAGAGCAAAGTAAGAGGATGCGACATCTTTACTTTTGAACACGGTAAAATATCGGTAAAAAATTCTTTTCGGAAAATAATAATCTGAAGTCGCATATTGGATATAAGTTGAATTTCATTTTTAAACAATATTGTTAATGGATTGAAACATGTCTTTTTTGATAGATTGCCCTAATTGTGGGGTTCGTGATGCATATGAATTTAGGTCAGGTGGCGAAGTTACGTCAAGGCCTGAAAAATCAGATGATAGAGGTTTATGGGCTAAATATTATTACTTTAAAAATAATGTTGCTGGGAAACAGGATGAGTGGTGGTATCATGCTACCGGGTGTAGGAATTGGTTGATTGCAACTAGAGATACTCTGACGAACAAAGTATCTAATACGAGATTAGTTGAGGATTAATTCAAAAAAAATGTCGAAATCTGAAGCCGATAAATCAATTATTCCTTTAAACTCAAGAAGTAAAGGGTTGGATATTGATTTATCCTCTACTAGAACATTTGAATTTGATGGGAACAAAATTAAAGGATATAAAGGTGATACTATTGCATCCGCATTGTATGGGGCGGGTGTAAGAATATTCAGTAGAAGTTTTAAATACCATAGACCTAGAGGGTTATTGTGTGTTGAAGGTAATTGCCCCAATTGTTTAGTCACAGTAGATGGAGTTCCTAACGTAAGATGTTGTCAAAAATCAATACGGGAAGGAATGATAGTTAAATCCCAAAATGCTTGGCCATCTTTGTCTATAGATTTTATGAGTATTACAAATAAATTTGGTTGGTTAATGCCTGTAGGATTTTATTATAAATTTTTTCATACTCCAAAATCTTTTTGGAGTATAGCTGCAAAAATAATACGAAAGGTAGCCGGTTTAGGTTCTATCTCTACAACATCCGATGGTGTTACTAATTATGAAAGTAGAGATATGCATAGTGATGTTGTTGTAGTTGGAGGAGGTCCATCGGGTATGTCAGCTGCTATAGAGGCTGCAAAACATGGTTGTGATGTGACTTTGGTTGATAAGCATAGTGAATTAGGTGGACATTTGCGGTGGTCCAGGCCATATGGAATAAAAATATCGGGTCAAGAAACTTTATCATCTATAACTGAATTAAACTCAAGCCTTGTATCAGAAATTATCTCAAACAAATCAATAACATTATTGAATGATAGTTCGGTTTTTGGAGCATATGAAGATAATCTTTTGGGAATTAGAAAAAATGAAAGTTTCATCAAGTTACGTTCGAAATCATTGGTAATTGCTACCGGTGCACATGAAATACCTCCTGCTTTTGTAAATAATGATCTGCCAGGGGTTATGTTGTGTTCAGCAGTTGATAAATTGATACGTTTATATGGTTTAAAACCTGGGGGAAAGGCAGTGGTTTTTGGTTCATCGGATTTGATTTATCAGACTGCATTAGACATGGTAGACGCTTATATTGAGGTTGTGGCGATAGTAGATGAGAGAAAGGAATTAGACGATTTAGATTTATTGGCCCAAACGAATAAACACCGAATACAAACTTATTTAGGGTACACAATAGTAAAATCAAAAGGTGGCAACCATATTGAGGGCTGTGTTATCAGTCCCATTTCGACTGGTCGGGATTCCATTGATGTTAGCTGTGATATTTTGGCAGTGAGTGACGGTATGCAAACTAATTTTGGCTTGCTACAGCAATCCGGTTTTAACGTTGAATTTGATCCTGAAATGAATCAGTTTTTGCCAAAAAATGAGGTTGAAAGTGTATTTTATGCAGGTAGAGTTTCCGGTGAACTCAATTTGGAATTTGATTTATTGTCAGGTAAGAAGGCAGGGTTACAAGCAGCGTATTACGCAGGGTTTTATTCTGGTGATTTAGTTGGTGAGATAAAAAATATTGACGACTCTATAACTGATGGAATTAAAAATTCGAAAAAATTAACCACGAAAGATAATAGGGTGCAATCATCTGGTAAAACATTTATTTGTTATTGCGAAGATGTTTTGGCAGGGGATGTGAAAAAAGCTATTGATGAAGGTTATACTGACATTCAGACTTTAAAAAGATATACCACCGTGACAATGGGGCCTTGTCAGGGTGAAATGTGCCAAAATTCTTTCGCTCGAATTTGTGGGAGTACTTCTAATTTAGATTTTGAAGGTGGAGGGTTAACAACTAGAAGGCCTCCATTATCCCCCATCCCAATTGCTTCTTTGGCGCGCCCAGAGTCAATCGTACAACATTTAACATCGATTGATAGGCTGCACAGGAAAAATGGCGGTCAAATGGTTGATATAGGGGGTTGGCAGAGACCTTTGGATTATGGTTCCCCTTCTACTGAGGCTTTAACAGTAAGGAATAAAGTTGGTGTTATAGATGTAAGTACTTTAGGCAAGTTAGATGTGCAAGGTGATGGAGCAGGTGAATTATTAGATCGCTTATATACCCATCGTTTTTCTAATTTAAAAATAGGCAAAATCCGTTATGGCATATTGTGTGCTGATAATGGAACAATTATGGACGATGGTACTGTAACTAAGTTGGATGATAACCATTATTTTGTAACAACTTCCACGGCTGGAGTGGAATCTATTGAACAATGGTTTAAGTGGTGGTTGGTAGGCATGAATAAAAAAGTTCATATTGTTAATGTGACATCATCTTACGCAGCGATCAACATAGCTGGACCATTTGCAAGGGATGTTTTATCAAAATTAACTGATACAGATTTGAATACTGAACAATTTCCATATATGAATTTTAAAAATGCAGAAGTGGCTGGGGTTAAAAGCAGATTGCTGCGTGTAGGATTTGTAGGTGAACTAGGATGGGAGATTCATTTCCCGTCTGAATATGGTGAATATATGTGGAAAAGATTGATTGAGGCAGGAAAAGAATTCGGGATAAATCCCTTCGGAGTTGAAGCGCAAAGGATTTTGCGACTTGAAAAGCAACATATAATACCTAATCAAGATACCGATATCCTTAGTAACCCTTTGAACATAGGTGCTTCATGGGCTGTGAAATTTGATAAGGAAGACTTTATAGGGAAACAAGCTTTAGCTTTTGAAAAATCAAAGGGGTTCAAAAATTTACTTGCAGGTTTTGTGATGGAGGCTGATGTTATTCCTGACGATGGAGATCCAGTTATAATAGATGGACAACCTCTTGGTAAGGTAACTAGCTCAAGATTAAGCCCAGTTATAGGAAAGGGTTTTGGTTTAGTTTGGGTTCCAAATCAATTTGCAGTTGAAAATTCGGTGATAAACATAAGAGTTGGTAATGTAGATTATCCCGCTAGAATTGTTATGAGTCCAATTTATGATCCAACTGGTGAGAGATTGAAAATATGAAACCTATAGCCATAAGTGCAGTCCATCAATTTCACGAAACTAATAAAGCAATATTTAGCGAAATTGACGGATGGATGGTACCGAACCGATATGCAGAAATTAAAGATGAACTTGAAATTGTTGAAAGATTTGTTGGGATTAACGACGTAAGTTCAAAAGTTAAACTGATTATTCACGATGAAGATGCTGTTGGAGTTTTATCCGAATACTGTGAAATTGTATCTGGTAATAATTGTAAAGTTATGATTATGAAATCATCCGACTATGGATTTGAATTTATATTAAATAAACTAACAAGTAATCAATGGTTGATTTTAGGAGATCAACATTTAAAAAAGATTTTAATCCAAATTGAAAAAAAAGGAATCCCTTTTGTAAACATAACTTCGGGATTGACTGGGATAAGGTTGGTCGGTCCAAAAGCTAAGGATATTATTTCTGCAATAAGTTCATTTGATATTAGAGATAAAATGTTTCCAAATATGTCAGTAGCGCAAATTTCTGTAATGCACCAACATGCTTATTTACTCAGATTAGATATTGTAGGTAAGGTATGTTACGAAATATATGTAGGGCGTGAAATTGGGTTATATATTTGGAATCAAATTATTGCTTTAGGCAATTCTATGGGCATTGCTCCTATAGGAAATCAAATAATCAAACAAATAATAACCGATGGAGCTAAAGCTTGAGATTCATATCCCCCGAAATTAAAAATATGTGGTCTTACTCTCAACCAAATGATAAGTATGATGTGATTATTATTGGAGCAGGTGTCCATGGACTATCCACCGCTTACTATTTAGCTAGAAACGGTATTAACAATGTAGCTGTTTTCGATAAAGGGTATGTGGGAGGAGGAGCTAGCGCTCGTAGCACAGCGATAATAAGAGCGAATTACCTAACTGCTGAAGGAATTCCCTTTTTTCGAGAAAGTTTAAAATTATACGAAGATCTTTCGAAAGAGTTGAGTTTTAATATTTTGTTTAACCAAATGGGAAGGCTTGATTTAGGGCATTCGGAATCAGATATTTTCAATTTAAACCTCCGTTCTGAATTTAACCAAGCTTTAGGAGTTGAGAGTAAGATTATAAGCCCAGAAGAAATATTAGAAATAGAACCTAAATTGGATTTGCGGATTGGAAAGCCTCACCCAGTCATAGCTGCTTTGTATCACCCCCCTGCAGGTACAGCAAGACACGATGCAGTTGTTTGGGGCTATGCTCGTGAAGCTAGCAAACTTGGAGTAAAAATATTTCCTTTTACTGAAGTAAATGGGTTTGTTTTATCCGGACAACGTGTGCAAGGAGTTAAGACAACCAAAGGACAAATTTTAGCTGATAATATAGTAAGCGCCACAGCTGCCTGGAGTTCCTCTGTAATGTCATTGATGGACATTACTTTACCAATTAGCACTTATCCTTTGCAGGCAATGGTAACTGAACCACTTAAGCCTATTTTAAGTGCGACTATCTCTTCGCCTAAACTACATGCATATGCTTATCAAACCGATAGAGGCGAGATAGTAATAGGAGGGCCGGTAGACCCATATTCGACTTTCAGCCAAAAATCAACTCTTTTTATGTTAGAAGAATTGTCGACGTTTGTTCTTGAATTGTTGCCTTGTTTACGTGATGCAAATATATTAAGGCAATGGACTGGTTTATGTGATATGACGCCTGATTATGCGCCGGTAATGGGCTTTGTTGAGGGGGCGAAAGGGTTGATTTTGAATTGTGGATGGGGGACTTGGGGCTTTAAAGCTGCACCAATATCGGGTAAAACTACTGCTGAATTAATAATGAACCACAAAGTACCAGATTTAATAAAACCATTTAGTCTATCTAGATTTGAAGATGGGGAATTAGTTAACGAAAAAGCTTCAGCTACTGCTGCAGCTTTACATTAATATGTTTATGAGGGTAATGATTTATGAAACGGATAGTTCGTGCAAATGCACTTGAATACGAATTTGACTTTAGGCACAAGCCTAAACTGCATGTATCTGAAGGGGAATCATTTGTCATAGAAACTGAAGATGCTGGGTCTGGATATATAAGGTCGGCTGATGTTGCTCCAAAAATAGATGATTTTCCGACCAGGAAATTTACTCCTCCGAAAGGTAATCCTGTTGGAGGACCTGTTTTTATAGATGGAGTGGAGCCTGGGGATTTGTTGGAGGTTAATATAGAAAAGATCGTTGTAGATGATCAAGGATTTACAAATATAAGACCAGGTGTTGGTCCATTAGGAGATTCATATAAATGGCAATCTGTGAGAGGTCCTTTCGTTAAGATTATAAAACACGAAATTGGACCTAGTGGCACTACAAGAGATGGAAAAGGATTTTTGAACGACAAAATTTCTTGGGATTTAAAACCAATGATTGGCACAATAGCGACGGCACCCGAGAGGGAAGTAGAAACAAGTGCAATTGGACAAGGTCCATGGGGTGGCAACCTAGATGTAAGAGATATGAAAGAAAAAACTAAATGTTATTTGAATTGTTACCATAAAGGGGGATTACTATATGTAGGTGATGTGCATGCCAGTCAAGGCGATACGGAATTTTACGGTACTGCAGATGAGACCAGATCTGAAGTTACTTTAAGCTGTAAGATAATAAAGAATAAGCGAATTCCTTTTGTTCGTCTAGAAAAAGAAGAGTCGATTATTTCTTTATATTCGTACAGACCTTTGGAAGATGCCGTAGAATCTGCTATCGTTAATTTGATGGAGTGGATGGTAACAGAATACGAAATCGACGAAAAGGATGCATATATGCATATGTGCTTGAATCCAGATTTTAGAGTTAACGTTTATCAAATGGTTAGATTAGGAAATTTAGAATATACTGTTGGAGCTGAGATTCCAAAAAAGTATTTGCGACATTGAAGAGTAGTAATATTTGATTTTTTTTAGAGGTATATAAAATGGCATATAGTGGTATTCAAGATTGGCTGTCAGAAGAATTAAAAACCATTCAAGAGAGTGGTTTATGGAAAAATGAAAAATTGATCAATGGCTCTCAAGGGTCTGATGTACAAACATCTCAAGGCGAAATGATTAATTTTTGTGCGAACAATTACCTTGGATTAGCCGATAATGAAGAAATAAAAGAATCTGTGATCAAAGGAATGGAAGAATATGGGTTTGGTATGGCGTCAGTTCGGTTTATATGTGGAACTCAAGACATACATAAAGACTTAGAAGATGTAATTAGTGTTTTTATGGGAACACAAGATACGATTTTATATACTTCATGCTTTGATGCTAATGCAGGATTGTTTGAAACAATCCTTGGTCCAGAAGACGCGGTCATTAGTGATTCCTTAAACCATGCCAGCATTATAGATGGGATTCGTCTTTGTAAAGCTCAGAGAAAAGTATACGCTCACAGCGACATGAATCAACTTGAGCAGCAACTTAAAGATACCCAATCAAATCGATTCAGATTGATTGCCACTGATGGAGTTTTCAGTATGCAAGGAGACTTAGCTAAATTAGATAAGATATGTGATTTAGCTGAAAAGTATGATGCTTTAGTTATGGTTGACGATTCTCATGCGACAGGGTTTTTAGGAGAATCTGGTCGAGGTACAGCTGAAGTGTTCGGAGTTGTAGATAAAGTAGATATTGTTACAAGCACTTTAGGTAAAACTTTAGGAGGTGCCTCTGGTGGGTTTACTACTGGTAAAAGTGAAATAATTGAATATCTTAGACAGAGGTCCCGACCATATTTGTTTTCAAACACGATAGCTCCACCTATAGTGTTAGGTGCTATAAAAGCATTTGAAATATTGACGAATAATCCTTTATTGAGACAGACTTTGTGGTCAAACACCGAATATTTTAGGAGTTCAATCAATAGTTTAGGTTTTGATGTCATAGATGGTATTCATCCTATAGTTCCTGTAATGATAAGGGATGAAATTAAGACCGTAAAATTAGCGGATGAAATCAATAAAGAAGGAATATTTGTTGTTGGATTCAGCTTTCCTGTAGTACCGAGAGGTGAAGCGCGTATTAGGGTTCAAATTTCAGCGGCTCATACCCAACAACATCTTGATAAAGCCCTATCGGTGTTTGAACAAAAAGGGAAAGCCCTAGGCATAATATAAAGGAATTAAAAGGGGGGATTTTTGGTGTCAGGAAAAAAAATGAATCAATCAAACTATCAATTTGGGAGTGAAAATACTAGGATTGCAATCGTAACCGGAGGAGCTCAGGGGATGGGTAGAGCAGTTTCGGAACTTCTTGCAAGAAATGGTGTAAGTGTTGTAATTAATGATGTTAATAAATCAGCTGTTGAAACTGTCGCAGCTGAATTAGAAGAGTTAGGACTTAATGTGAAACCTGTAGCAGGTGATGTGACTTCATCAAAAGATGTTGACAGGTTAGTCAATGAAACGATTGCAGAATTTGGTAGTGTAAATATACTTGTTAACAATGCTGGGGTTTTAAGGCCAACTAAGGTAATTGACATAGAAGAGAGCGAGTGGGATTTTGTAGTTGGGGTAAATCTTAAAGGTACTTTTTTATGTTCAAAAGCGGTATTACCATATATGCAGACTCAAAAATGGGGTAGGATAGTGAATTTTTCTTCTACTGCAGGCAAAAATGTAAGTACGGTTGGAGGCGCTCATTATACCTCTGCGAAGGCGGGTATATTAGGTTTTACAAGGCATTTGGCCAAAGAGTCAGCAGGTTATGGGATAACTGTGAATTCTGTTTGTCCTGGATTAATAGATACGGAGATGGTTAACTCAACGATAAGCGAAGAAAAAAAACAGGAATATGCGAACAGTTTTCCTATCAAAAGATTAGGTCAAGTACGAGAAGTAGCTGATTTGGTAGGTTTTTT
>MDTE01180229.1_pt1 | contig 22185 bp, 13 predicted proteins | sample 811231 | NCBI WGS metagenome assembly MDTE01 (sample SAMN05326651, study PRJNA326480) | marine metagenome | isolation source: seawater | place: Indian Ocean: Red Sea | collected 2010 | reverse complement strand
CGAGGGCGTAAGCTAGCATTTTACGGGTGAGTTGGCGAGTCAGATCCTCGCGGTGATGCTCGAGAATCACCTGACGGAGTCCTTGCGGGCCTTGGAAGCGCGTCCCATCGGGAAGGGAGGCCTCGCCGGTGATGGGCTTCATCTCGAACGATCGTCGTCGTCGCGGGCGTTCCTCCGCCTCGTCGTCGTCGAGGCCGCCCAGTTCCATGGCCAGAAGCAGTTCGGTGGCTTCTTCTCTGAAGGCTTCATCGAGGTCGCCCATCAACGTGGCCTCCAGTTTGTCGTCCGGAATCCCACGAAGGAAATTGGCTCCGATCCATATTTCCTCGGCTTCCTCATCGTCCAATTCTAGGGCCTCAATGCGAGCCCCGAGTTCATCCGAATCGAGCTGTCTCAGCGTGCTGACCAGCGTGATGAAGTGTGGCACTGACTTCTCGCCTTCATCCGATAGAAGATTTAGGGCATCGAAGAGCTCAAAGAGTTCGTCCTCGTCGTCTCCGCGGAGATGTTCCAGTTCTTTCTCAATTTGTTCCGGAGTGGCCGCCCGGAATTCGATGAGGAGGGCGTAAACGTCCCGACGGTCCTCCTCATCGAGTTCCAGGCCCTTGATCCGCGCTCCCAACTCTTGTTCGGAGACCGCTCGCAGGCGAGTGAGCGCGTCGTTCAGCTCGCGCTCTTCCTCCTCCCCGATTTCGAGCCATTCCAACAGACGGATGAGTTGGTTTTGTTGGCTGACGGTGATCGTTTCCGTGAGTTCCTTTTCCAGAGCCCAGTCGCTGAGGGCGCGAAGTTCGCCAAGCCGATCACGGATTCGCTGGCGAGTCTCAGGGCCAGAGTCGAGGTCATCAATCCGTTGATGGAGAGCCTCCAGCGAAAGCTTCCGCATCGCCTGGGCCAGAGCCAAGGCTTCCTCGTCGTTTCGCTCGACAAGACGAACCCGGTAGGCTTCTCGCCAACGACCGAAATAGTCGAAGTTCTCCAAGCTAAATCCAAGGGGGTCGATCTTGCGATGACAACTCCGACAACTGGGATCGCTGGAATGGAGCTCGACCTTCTGACGAAAGGTGAGGCTGTCGTCCTCCTCCACTTCCTCTTTGAAAGCGCCTGCGTTGGGGGGCGGCGGTGGCAGAGGGCGTCCGAGGACGGTCTCGAGGATCCAGTTTCCCCGTTTGATGGGGCTGGTTTCCTTGTAGTTCGAGGTGATCGCCATCAAACTGCCGTGGGTGAGGATCCCGCCGCGGTTGGGATCCTGGAGCGCCACTCGACGCATGTGGGGTCCCTGGATGTCATCTCGCTGGTAGATGGTCCGAGCCAGTTCCTCGTTGAGGTAAGTGTGGTTGGCATTAATGAGGTCGTCGAGCGAGCGGTTTTCCTGAATCAGGGAGCTGAAGAAGAGGCTGGACTCTTCTCGCATTGCGGTCATCAAGGAATCCGTGCACCAGGGGTTGTCGATCGGGTCTAGGCGCACCCGGTTCCCGATGAACCGGAACCCGAGCCATTGTGCGGCGAAGGTGGAGCCAAGGGTTTTGGCCTTCGGGCTTTTGAGCATTCGCTCGACTTGTTGGACGAGGATCGTCTCTTGGTGGAGTCGGCCCTTTGCGGCGACGGCAAAGAGTTCGTCATCGGGCATGGTCGACCAGAGAAAGTAGGAAAGGCGGGACGCAAGCTCGTAGTTTGAGATGCGCTGTGGCTCCATGCCGGCAGGAGCGTTTTCGGTTCGGAGTAAAAACTTCGGGGAAATCAGCGTCGCCTCGATTACCCGTTTGATCGCCTCAATAAACGCCTCGTTGCCGGACCGGTCCCGATGGGCTTGCGTAAAGTAGTTCAGAGCCTGGCGGATCTCATGCGGTTCAGGGGGGCGTCGATAAGCTCTCAGTAGAAAGGACTTGAGATTGGCTTGCGCGGCTTCCCTTACGCTGGTGTTAGGGCCTGGGAGCTTGATGAAGATTCGCTGGAAAGCAGGAGACTTTTTTGCCGCCGCAAGCGAAGGCGGCAATGCAGTTTCGACGACCCGTTCGGCGGCGGCAATGTAACGTTCCATCAGTGCGGTGGGCAAAAAAAGCGTGTTGGCGGAGTTGTCGAAGCCGCTTGCTCCCGTCATGTCGCTTGGAAACCGATCGGCGGGGCGCTGGGGAACGCTGAACAGATCGCTGACCGTGCGATTGTACTCTTGATGGGTTAATCGGCGGGCTTGCTCGAAGCCGGGGTGGTCAATAGTCGAGAAATCGAAGTGGTTCAGGGCCTGGTCCAGGTGGTGAAGCATCAGTTGGCGCTGGCTTTGGTTGGGTTGGGGTTCGTCCTCGGGCGGCATATCCCCTGATTTCAGCAGATCGATGACATGAGTCCACCGGTCTCGATTCTTGATGAGTGGTCGTTCTTGAAGAAGCGTGGCGAGATTGAGACCGCCCTTCGCTTTTTCCTCGCCGTGGCATCGGAGGCAATGCTGCTCCATGACCGAGTGGAGTGGATCCACCACAAGGGCCTGAGAAAAGGCTAACGGAGCGAGGGCGATAAGGATCATCCCCGCCACGACTCGTGGCGAGGTCCGGGAAAGGCTCGTTCTCGTCGAGGTCATCTCTTCGACAGACGCTACGCGGAGAGGCGCGTTTGTCAAATTCGGAACGTTCCAAGGAGACTGCCTCGGCTTGATCCGCTCGGTGGGCTTGCCAAACGGGCGGGGTGTCAGTACGTTGAGGCTAGCGTGCGTCTTCAACTGGTGAATCAACTGGCCAAACTTCTGGGAGTGGCAGGTTTGATGAATGGAGGGGGGGTGCATGGCGAGGGCTTGGATTTTGAGGCCCAGGTGCTTCCGATTTTCAAAGAGCATTGTGTCGAATGCCACGGTTTGAGCGACCGCAATGGCGGTGTCGTGCTGACGTCTTGGTATGAATTCCAGCGAAGTCTCAAATCGGTCGAAGGACTGGTGGTTCAGGGGGATCCCCATGCGAGTGTCCTCTTCAAGAAGGTGGTCGAGACGGATCCAAGGACGAGGATGCCACGGGACCGTCCTCGACTGTTGGATGAGGAGATTGAGCGTTTGGCGAAGTGGATCCAGGGGGGCGGTGTGTGGTCGGATGATGGCTGGCGTCCGGAGGTGCATTGGGCCCACCGAGTGCCCGTGTTGCCGGAACTGCCGGAGGTTGAGCACCCTTCCACATGTCGTACGCCAATTGACTTGTTCGTTCGAGCCCGGTTGGAACAAGCATCGTTGTCCCCGAACCCCGAAACAGCGCCCGCGAACCTGCTCCGCCGACTCTACTTGGACCTCATTGGATTGCCTCCCAGCGTGGAGGAGCTGGAGCGGTTCTTGGCGACGCTGGGTCCGAAGTCTTGGTCGCTAAAAGTGGACGAGCTCTTGGCCTCTCCACGGTTCGGTGAAAAGTGGGCGAGGCACTGGTTGGATTTGGCCCGCTATGCCGATTCCGAAGGGTATCAACGAGACGAACTCCGTTTCATCTGGCCGTATCGCGATTGGGTGATCGCAGCCTTGAATGCGGACCTCCCGTTTGATCAGTTCACCGTCGAACAACTTGCTGGGGATCTTCTTCCAGACGCATCGACAAGCCAGCGTGTCGCCTCGGGATTTCATCGGAATACCCCGGTGAATCTTGAGGCGGGGACCGATCCAGCGGCCGACTATCACAAGCAAATCGTGGACCGGGTGGGAACGACCGGAAGCGTCTGGTTGGGGATGACCGTGGCGTGTGCCCAGTGTCATGACCACAAGTATGACCCGATTTCTACCAGGGAGTATTACCAATTGTTTGCATTCTTCAACCAGGCGCCCTTTGAGACCCGGCAAAAAGGGAGCGCAATGGGGAGCTCTGGGATGGTATACATCGGGCCAGACTTGGTAGTGCCGGATGATCCGGCCCGCGAGCGCCGAAGAAGGCTCTGGCAAGCTCGGAAGGCCTCGATGGTTTCCGGACTCAAGACCTACCTTGATCCCTTGTGGGATGGGTTCAAGGCCGGTGAGGCCGCAGCGGCTACTTCTCTCGGAAAGCGCTTGCGGAGGGATTCCAAGAAACGAACGCCAGCGGACTACTTGGCAGTCGGTCGGGCTTTCCTGAAGGAAGATTCGAGATTCCAGCGCCAATTGGCCCGGATTGAGCAAGCTGACAAGGCGCTTGAGTGTTATCCGCTCAAGCGCACTCGCATCATGAGTGATCTCAAAGAAACAAGAAAAACCCACGTGCTGAGACGGGGGGATCCTGAATCGTTGGGGGTGGAGGTCAAGCCCGGGACGCCCGGGGCGCTTCACCCCTACCTGGAAGAGTATCCGTTGAATCGCTTGGGGCTCGCCCGCTGGCTGGTGTCGAAGGAGAATCCTTTGGTGGCGCGGGTGGTGGTGAATCGACTCTGGGCGGAGTTGTTTGGTCGTGGCCTGGTCGAGACTTTGGACGATTTTGGACGGCAAGGGGAGAGACCAAGTCATCCCGAATTGTTGGATTGGTTGGCGGTGACATTGATGGAACAGGATCAGTGGTCGATTAAGGCCATGCTGCGGCGTATCGTTCGTTCGGCGGTCTATCGGCAGTCGGTTGTTGAACGCGGAGAGGGAATGACCATCGATCCCAACAATCGATTGCTTTGGCGACATCCGGGGCACCGGCTGTCCGCGGAATTGATTCGGGATGTTCAATTGAGTGTGGCTGGGCTTCTGTCGGAAACGATGGGGGGGGCGCCGGCATATCCTTGGCAACCGGATGGGGTCTGGCGATCCTCGGCGGGAGCGGGGCCGATGCACTACGATGTTGCCATGGGAGAGGGGGCCTACCGGAGGGGGGTCTACACTGTTTGGCGAAGGAGTGCCCATTATCCAAGTTTCGCCAATTTCGACGCCCCCGACCGCGGGGCTTGCACCGTCACTCGGGGACGCAGCAATACCCCGTTGCAGGCGCTGACGCTGATGAATGACGCGGTCTATGTCGAGGCCGCCACCGCCTTCGCGTGCCGGATTCAAAGTCGTTCTGAAACCACCCTCGCCGCAAAGTTGAACTGGGCCTTTCGCGCGATGCTTTCCCGAGATCCGACCTCACGCGAGGCCGTTCTCTTGGAAGCCGCCTATGAGGAAGAGTTGGCCTTGTCGAATCGCGCGGATGACGCGTGGTTTAACGTCGCCACCATCTTGATGAATCTCCACGAGGCGATAAATCGGAATTAATCAGTGTCGATGACTGCAGCGATCGATCCTTTTCAAGCGCTTCGCCAGGGTCTTAAGCGGCGTAGCTTCTTGACGCGCTCAGGCCTGGGCCTGGGCGCGCTCGCCCTGGGCGCGCTTGAGCAGCGCGCGTTTCCAGGCAATGGCGGACCGGGGCAGTTCCGGAGAGAGACGTCCCCTCGAATCAAGTCGATTATCTATCTCCACATGGTGGGGGCGCCATCCCAGCTGGATCTCTTCGACTACAAACCGGTGCTGCAACGCTACGATCGAAAGCCGGCTCCGGAGAGTTTTATCGAAGGAAAGAGGTTCGCCTTTCTTCGCGGCCATCCCAAACTGTTGGGGACCCCCTACCGGTTTCAAAAGTGGGGGCAGGCCGGGACCTGGATGTCTGAATTATTGCCCCACCTTTCCACGGTGGCCGATGAACTTTGTTTTGTGAGAAGCATGAGGACCGATGAGTTTAATCATGGTCCCGCCCAAATGCTTGCCCATACCGGTGTGAACCGCATCGGCTACCCCAGTCTCGGTTCCTGGATTGATTACGGCCTTGGCTCGGAGAGCGAGAACTTGCCCGGTTACGTCGTGTTTCTCTCGGGAGTGTCGCCGGGAGGAGGACGCGCCTTGTGGTCCAACGGGTTTTTGCCAAGTGTGCATCAGGGAGTGGAGTTTCGGAGCCAAGGGGATCCGGTGTTGTTCTTGAAGGATCCTCCGACCATCGATCGGGCGCGGCGGCGGCGGATCCTTGATCGGGTGCAGTCCTTGAATCGGGCCCGCTTCGAGTTGTCGCCGGACCGGGAGATCCTGACGCGGATTGAGCAGTACGAGTTGGCCTTTCGAATGCAGGCGTCGGTTCCCGAACTCATGGATCTCTCGAAGGAATCCGAGTTGACCCGGGCGTTGTATGGGGATGGCGAATTCGCCAATCATTGCCTCTATGCTCGACGACTTGTCGAGCGAGGAACCCGCTTCGTAGAGCTTTTCAATGCCTCGTGGGACACTCACGGGAATCAGGATTCCCGACTTCGGGCCAATTGCCGGCAGGTGGATCAAGCGATCGCGGGGCTCATCCGCGATTTGAGGCAACGGGGAATGTTGGATGAAACCCTGGTGGTTTGGGCCAGTGAATTCGGTCGGACGCCGATGCTTCAAGGGAAGGAAGCGCCTGATCAATGCGGGAGGGATCATCACAAGGAGGCGTTCACCATTTGGTTTGCCGGAGGAGGCATCCGGAAAGGGATGAGCTACGGGCATTCCGATGAGATGGGATATTGGGTTGCCGACCATCCCGTGCAGTTTCGCGACGTGCACGCGACGCTCTTTCACCTGCTCGGCCTGGATCACCGACAGTCGACGTTTCGGTTCCAGGGGTTGGATCAGCGATTGACCGGGGTCGAAGATGAGGCGGTGGTGCTGGAACCCATTTTGGCTTAGGGAGTCCCTGCGGTCGTCAAGGATGGGGCGCGAGATGGAACATCTCGGTCAGTGGAACGGAGGCGGGGCGGTGATCGGGTTCTGTTTCCATGAGTGATTGCATCGATTCCCACCAGCGTCGGCACACCGCAGTGTCGGCGATGGCCTGCCACCGGGATTCGGATTCGATTTCCGCATAGGCGAAGAGTTGGTGGGTTTGCGGATGATGGAAAATCGAGTAACGATGAACGCCATGGGCTCGGAGAAGCGCTTCGAGTTCTGGCCAGATCGGTTGGTGGCGTCGACGGTATTCCTCCAAGTGCTCCGGGTGCACCTTCATGACAAAGGCTTTGCGAATCATCAGGCCGATTCCCTCCTCGTGGTCTTGCGTTCGTTGCATGACATGGGCCAAGGCTAGGGCGTGGCACAGTCATTGTCATGCTTTATGCGGGAATCCGAAGAGCCTGGGGGAGGGAAAAGAGCTATTAATCTGATGCGAAATCGATAAGGTCAGGGTCGCTCATGCAAACGAAAACGCCGAAGTTGAGATCGGGGTCACGCCGCTGCCTAGTCCCTTTCAAACCAGTCGTTCCGTTGCTGGGCGTCTTCATGGCGGTGGTGGCGGTAGGCTTCGGAACGGTTCAGATGCAGGCGGCAAATGCCGGTCTCTCGTTCGCCAAGGACATTCTGCCTATTCTTGCCGAGAACTGTTTTCAATGTCATGGCCCTGATGAACAGCAACGAAAAGCGGGGCTCCGATTGGATCGGTTTGAATTCGCCACTCAGTCGTTGACCTCGGGGGGACAGGCCATTGTTCCGGGCGATCCGAGTAGGAGCGGCATGATTCAGCGGATGGTAAGCACCGACGAGGAAGATCGAATGCCGCCATCGAAATCGGGGAAGGCGCTGACTTCGGACGAGATCGACACCCTGCGGCGTTGGGTGGAAAACGGGGCTTCCTACGAGGTTCATTGGGCCTTCCGGCCTTTGCAGTCACCGGTGATTCCCGATGCGAGGGCCGATCATTGGGTTCGCAATCCCATCGATGCCTTCGTGCAGGCGCGCTTGCACGAAGAGGGGGTTGATCCGTCACCTGAGGCCGATCGATACACCCTGATCAAGCGGCTTTATTATGACCTGTTGGGCCTGTTGCCGACTCCGGAGGAGGTGGATGCGTTTGTCGCGGATTCGGCGCCAGATGCCTATCGGCGGCTGATGAACCGATTGCTTGATTCGGAGCATTTTGGTGAACGATGGGGAAGGCACTGGTTGGACAAGGCGCGTTACGCCGATTCGGATGGATACGAAAAAGACAATCCTCGACCGAACGCATGGAAATACCGCGATTGGGTGATCCGGGTGATCAATCAGGATCTTCCCTTTGACCAGTTCACCATCGAGCAGTTGGCGGGTGATCTTCTGCCCAACGCCAGCGATGATCAGATGCTCGCCACCGCGTTTCACCGTCAGACCTTGACCAATACGGAGGGCGGCACGAACCGCGAGCAATGGCGAGTGGCTGCCGTGATGGATCGAACCGAAACCACCGGCTCGGTGTGGCTGGGATTGACGGTGGGTTGCGCGCGGTGCCATACCCACAAGTACGATCCCATCACGCATCAGGAATATTATCAGTTCTACGCCTTTTTTAACAACGGAGAGGAAACCGGATTCAAGATGCCCCGGTCGGAAAAGGCACTTGCTGCATATCGCCGGGCCAAGCCGTCGTTCGATCAAGAAAAAAGGGACCTTGAGGAGCGTCTCCATGATCGGGAGACGGAGCTCGATGCTCAGTTTCAAGCATGGGTGGAGGAACTGAGGGTGCGCTTGGAACAGGGGGAGAAGGACGGTGTGCCCGAACCGGTTCAGACGATTGTTCAAACGGGAACGGAAATCGAGGGTGAGAAGAATCGGAAGGTCGTTCATGCTTATTATTATCAGCAGGATGCCGATTGGACCTCGCTGAAAAAGGAAGTCGATGAGCAAACCAGTCGGGAACCCAAATCTCCCTATCTCGATCTTCGCGTCATCAGTCAGCGGAAGAAAAACCCGAGAATGACCCACATTTTGGAGCGAGGGGATTTCACGAAACCTTTGGGTGCCGTGAGCCCCGGAGGATTAGCCGTGTTGCCGTCCGTCAAGGGGCGCAATGGTTCGGCGGATCGCCTTGATTTCGCCCGTTGGCTGGTAAGTGCAGAGAATCCCCTGACACCCCGAGTGGTGGTGAATCAGATTTGGTCGAATCTGTTCGGGATCGGTCTGGTAACCACTCGAAATGATTTTGGAATTCGAGGAGAAACACCGAGCCATCCAGAATTGCTCGATCATTTGGCAAAAGAGTTTGTCGCTCGAAACTGGTCCCGAAAGGCGATCATTCGATACATCGTCATGTCCAGGACTTATCGTCAGGCCTCTGCTCATCGGCCCGAGCTTACGGGGAAGGATTCCCTGAATCGGCTCCTGGCAAGGCAGAACCGGTTTCGAGTGGAGGCGGAAATCGTGCGGGACCTCCATTTGAATGCGGGCGGTCTTCTGGCCCGAAAGATTGGAGGGCCGAGTGTGTTCCCGCCGACGAGTCAGGATGTCGTGGCGTTGACCTACAACAGTAGTGTTCAGTGGAAGGTGAGTCCTGGTGAGGACCAATATCGACGGGGCATTTACACTTTCTTCAAACGGACGGCTCCTCATCCCAACCTGATGACCTTCGATTGCCCTGATTCGAATACCACCTGCATTGAGAGAAACCGCTCCAACACGCCACTGGCGGCGCTGACGACCTTGAACAACGAGGTGTTTGTTGATGCCGCTCGTGGGTTTGCACGTCGAATGCTGGGACTGGACTTCGACGCGGATCGAGATCGCATGAGGCATTCGTTCCGGACGGCGTGTGTCAGGGAGCCCCTGGCAAGGGAGTTGGACGCCCTGGAGAGGTTGTTGTCGGAAGCTCGAGGCTACTATCGGGCTCATCCCAAGATGGCGGGTGAGCTGATGGGGGGCGCGGAGACTGAAGAGGCGGTCGAAGGGGCTGCCTGGATGACCTGTCTGAGGGTAATCCTCAACCTCGACGAGGTCATTACGCGGGGTTGATCAAGAGGTGTTGCGATGAATGAAAACGAAACCATTGGAGGAAGAGAAGAGCTCACGAGGCGGGAATTCCTGAATACGACCGCCTCCGGGATTGGAGGGATGGCGCTGGGTGCCATGTTGTCTCGGGAGGGCGTCTTGCAGGCCGCCTCGAGTGGTGCCGAAGGCACGTTGAATCCAATGACCCCTCGGCGGTCTCACTTCAAGCCCAAGGCCAAGGCCTGTATCTCAATCTTCATGGCCGGAGCGCCTTCGCAGCTTGATTTGTTTGACCCGAAACCGCGTTTGAACGAGCTCCATGGCCAGTCTCTGCCGCAGTCGATTCTGGATCAGGCACGATTTGCATTCATCAAACCCGATACCGCCACCTTGATGGGGTCTCCCCGTCGATTCAAACGATACGGGCAAAGCGGTATGGAGTTTAGTGATCTCCTGCCCCACTTGGGGCGGTGTGCGGATGATCTGTTGATGATTCGTTCGATGCAGTCAGAGGAGTTTAACCACCATCCCGGCCAATTGATGATGCAGTGTGGGGTGTCTCGCTTCGGGATGCCGACGATGGGGGCCTGGTTGACCTATGGTCTGGGCAGCGAATCGGAGGACCTCCCGGGGTATGTCGTTTTGACCGCGGGTCGTGGATCAAGTGGGGGCGCAACCCTATGGCAGAGCGGTTTTCTTCCCTCGACCTACGGGGGAGTGCTGTTTCGAAATCAAGGAGAGCCGGTGCTCAACCTTCAATCGCCCCGGGGGTTGCCCCCGACCCTGCAGCGCCGGGGGCTCGACGTGCTCAACCAAATCAACCGCGGACGCTATCAGGAGGTGCACGATCCCGAGATTGCCGCCCGAATCGCCAATTACGAATTGGCCGCCAGGATGCAGTTGGCAGCACCCGAGTTAATCGACTTGTCTCATGAGTCTCAGACAACGCTTGATCAATACGGGGTCGATCGACCCGAGCCGGAAGGGAAGAATTTTCGGGGATCCCTCCCGCATCTTCGAACCTTTGATGCCTTCGCCCGCAACTGCCTGCTCGCCCGCCGATTGGTCGAGCGAGGGGTACGCTTTGTCAATATCGTCCATGCCTCCTGGGATCAGCACAGTGAGTTGGATAGGAATATCACCTACAATGCCGGAGCCGTCGATCAACCGATCGCAGCACTGATTCAGGATCTCAAGGAACGGGGCATGCTGGAGTCAACGATGGTGGCTTGGTCGGCGGAGTTTGGTCGTACGCCGCTGGGCGAGAACCGTCCCGGTCGAGACACTAATACGGGGAGGGATCATCATCCGTTGGCATTTACCACGCTCCTGGCGGGAGGGGGGATCCGGGGGGGGCAGGTCTACGGGGCAACGGATGAGATTGGTTGGGGCGTGGTCGACCGTCCCGTTCATGTGAATGATTACCACGCCACGATCTTGAATCGCTTTGGCCTCGATCATCTCAAACACACCTACCGATTCCAGGGAAGGGACTTTCGCCTGACCGATGTCGGCGGTCGTGTGATCGAGGATTGGTTGGCCTGAAGTCGCACGATTCGAGGGATCAGCACGACGTTGTTTTGGAGCGGAAGTATTGGGATCGGTTGGCGGACTCCTTTTCCGAGCAAGTGATCGAGCTTGCTCAGGAGGATCTCCATGGCGTCATTGATGAGGAGCTTTGTCTCTTGGCGGAGAGGGGTTCCTCGGTGGTGGACTTAGGCTGTGGGCCGGGTGCCTTGATTCCTTTCCTCACGAGGCGATTCCAGTCGGTCTGCGCGGTGGATTTCTCCAAACCTCTATTGGAGAAAGCGGAAGCCAAGCACGGGAGTGCTTCGGTTCAGTTTATCCACGCCGATTTGACTTGCCCGGTTCGTCCGGAACGCCAATTTGATGTGACGGTGTGTTCAAGCGTGCTGATTCTCAAGTCACCGCTGAAGCGGAGGCGGTTATTGGAGTCAGTGCGTCGTTTTACCCGGCCCGGGGGACGAATGCTGATCACGGTTCCCGCATTGGAATCCTCGATTCATGTATACCGAACCCTGATTGACCTGCGGGAGGAACTTGGGGATGGAAATGGCTTGTCACGGGGACAGGCTCGGCGCCTCTTTGCCAGGGAAGTGCCTTCCATTCTGGACGGAAATGTCTCGATTCAAGGCGTGCCCACCCATCATTGGATGCGTGAGGAGCTGTTGGGCACACTCAAACATTTTCACCTCAAGGTTGAACGAGAGCGTCGGGTAGAGTTTAGCTGGAGCAGAGAGATCGACGCAGCCCCAAAGCACCTGGGCGCCCCCTATCCATGGGACTGGTTAGTCGTCGCCAAGAAGCCCCGCTCCAAAAAATAGGCCCGATGGTAGCCACGGGCTTTTCCTTGCCTGGAAACAGACCTTGGGCGGGGGGCTTTGTATGCCTCCCTTTTCACTGCGCGTTGGGGAACCTCCCGGGTCCAGGTCCGATGAAGGTTAATCGGTTGACAATTAGTTTGGGGAGGCGAAAACTCAAACCATGAGGAAGGATCAACAGGCTGGCGGTGGCTGGACAGTTGGGGGGTTTACTTTGATCGAGTTGTTGGTGGTGATCGCCATTATCGCGATTCTGGCGGGGATGCTTTTACCTGCCTTGGGGAAGGCCAAGGCCAAGGCCCAGGGAATTTCTTGTTTGAACAATCTGAAGCAACTCCAGTTGGCCCACTTGATGTATCCCGATGATAATGATGACTTTCTCACGAAACCTGGCAATAGCGGGGATGAACGATATGCCTGGGTAGGGGGGTGGATCGACTATAACGCTGGCAACACCGACAACACAAATATTCACGATTTGTTGGATCCTCAGCGGGCGATGTTTGCGCCTTATTTGCCCTCTGCGAAGGTTTATAAATGCCCCGCCGATAAGAGCTTTGTCACGATCAAAGGCAATCGCCATTCCCGGGTGAGAAGTATGGGGATGAGTCAGGCCATGGGGGGGCCTGGAAGCTGGTTGCCGGGATCTAAGTACAAGGTCTATATCAAATCCTCCGACCTCAGTAACCCAGGGCCCTCTCAGCTCTACGTGTTACTGGACGAGCATCCGGATAGCATTAACGCGGGGGGGTTTGCGAATCAAATGGTTGAGAGTGCGTCGAGCGCCCGGATTATCGATTATCCGGCGAGTTACCACAATGGTGCCGCCGGACTCTCGTTTGCCGATGGGCATTCTGAAATCAAGAAATGGGTGGATCCCCGAACGGTCGAACCCGTCAAGTTTAAACTCATGCCGCTCAACGTCGCCTCGCCTAACAATCGAGACATGATTTGGTTGGGGGACCATACGACCATTCCCAAGTCAGCCGCCCGGTAAGCGCCGCGCCTCCAATCCGACGCCAGGACCGGTTGGTCGGGCGCTGGTGCCAAACAACAAGGACGGCGCTCAAGGGATGTCGACTGCCCTGAAACGTTCCCCTGCCAGAGATTCGAATTCAGGAACAATCTGTTGCAGTTCCTTGCGGGCCTCCTGCTTTTCCTGGGGCTCGTTCAGATCCCAGGCTTGTCCCATCGCGGACTCAATGCGATGGGAAAGCGGAAGCGTCAGGTCCGTTTCGCCGAGGATGGCGAGGCATCGGTTGATGATTTCGATGATCGCTCGCAACTGGTGGATCTGCTGACCTGCCTCGGGTCGTTTGATTCGGCCCTCTTTAAGGTCGCACAACACCTGGCACTCATAGGAGCGACACCCTTGGGGTCGGTTCTCATAGACCTGACATCGCCCCTGCCGATAAGCCAGGCAGGGTTGCTGAAGAAACGGATTCCCGTCACGATATTCGTAGCCAACCTGCTGCTCAATGGATTCGAGTTCAGCGGTCTGCAGCATTACATCGGCAAAGAGACTTCCGTCGCAACAGAGGCCGCATTCGAAACAAAGGTGAGCTTCCGCCGGGGCCATGTCATTCAATGGTGAGTTCGTGACTCGACCAGGACAACCCGGGTTTGCTCTCCCTGTGAGGCACTCGGATCAACTTGGCGATTCCCGGGGTGATTCGCATTTGAGTCATCGGACTGGATCCCAGTTTCTTGAACAGGGGCTGGGTCCAGGTGCTTCCAGCCTCTGAGACCATGACTTCGTAGGTTTGGGGGCAATGACGGTGCGAAGGGCGGGCGTCGAGGCGAATCTTTTTCACTTGAATTAGGCTTGGGAATTCGACTCGAGGGAAGATGCCCGGAATCTGGCCGGGCTAGTGGATCCAATGGGCATGATCTTAACAAGGGCTGACGGGACACTAAGGCGGTGACGGGAAGTTGTCGAGAGGATGCGAGGTCAGGGCCTCTTTGGTTCAATCTGGGATGAAATGGTGGAAACAGCGAGTCAAAGGGAAGGCGGTCTCATTGGACCGTTTTTTGAGGGAATGCTGTTTCCTCTGGGAGAGGGAACGATTCAACCCGGGTTACCTCGCCTAGGAAGGCTTTTGCAATGAATGTGCTTCATTTAACTGGCGGTTTCGATAGGATCTGGGCGCTCATGAAAAGACAGCCCGTTTGGTTTGTGAAAATGGTCTTTCTGACCGGACTGATCCTGTCTGCTCCCCGGATGGATGCGGGGGCCGGGATCGAATTGGTGGATGGTGATCGCGTGGCGTTCCTGGGGGGGACGCTTTTTGATCGAGGTCGTTTGTATGGAGAAATAGAAACCGCTCTTTTGAGCCATTTCCGAGGTCGAAATCTCACCGTCCGGAATCTGGGCTGGGATGGGGATACGGTCTTTGGACACGCCCGTGCCGGTGGGCGTCGGGGGGCGATTTTTGGCGATTCTGCCGAGGGATTCGAAAATCTCAGGGAGCATGTGAAGCGAGTGAACCCGACGATCGTGTTTTTGGCCTACGGTGGGGCCGAGGCCCACTCGGGATCGGAAGGATTGGTTGACTTTGAGGCGGGCCTCAACCGATTGCTCGATGCCTTGGCAGCGCCTCACCGACGATTCGTACTGCTCACTCCCTTGCGGGTACTGGGGGAGGGCATCCCGCTTCGGGCCCGAACGGCCGCTCGAGTGGATCAACTGAATCTGAGTCTCAAGGCTTATCGGGATGGGATCGCTCGGGTCGCCTCTAGGCGGGGCCTCAAGGTGGTGGACCTATTCAGCGCCGCACCCCTTCTGAGAGCGAAAACTCGAATCCGCGGTCTTCACTTGTCTGCGGCGGGTTATGGCGTGCTGGGAAAGTATCTGGTTCGGGATGAATGCGTTCGCCCCCCACAGGTTGAGGGGCTGACGGCTGGTCAACTCGAGACCTTACGACAGCGGGTGATTCGAAAGAATGAATTATTTCACAATTGGTGGCGCCCTCGAAATGACGCGTTCGTTTTTGGCGAGAGAAAAAGTGAGCAGGTCCCCGTACAACTGGAACTGCCCCAGTTCGAGGGTTTGATTGCGGGGTTCGAGGCGTCAATTCGGGAGCTCACCCAATGATGGATTCAAGGCGGTTCCAATGACTGACATGAAATTATTGCATCCGATCGTTTTGCTCGCGTTCGTTCCGAGTCTGTTCGCTCAACGAAACTTGAACGAGATTCCTGATGCTTCGGTTCCGACCGAACTCAGAGACTTTGAGGTTGCCGATGGCTTTGAGGTCAATCTCTATGCCGCCGATCCGTTGCTGGCCAAGCCCATCCAGATCAACTTCGACCCTTCCGGTCGTCTCTGGGTTGCCAGCTCGGTGACTTATCCTCAGATCAAGCCAAGCGGCGTTCCGGAGGATCGGGTGATTGTGTTGGAAGATCGGGACGGCGATGGAGTCGCCGAACATTCGACCTTATTCGCTGAGGATCTCCTCATCCCGAATGGAGTCATGCCTGGGGATGGGGGAGCCTATGTCGCCCAAGCGGGAGAGCTTCTCCATTTGCGGGATGTTGACGGGGACGGACGAGCAGACGAGCGGACGGTTTTGCTTTCCGGATTTGGAACTCAGGATACCCACCACACATTGCATGGCCTGACCTGGGGGCCTGACGGATGGCTTTACCTTTTGCAGGGATACTATATCGCCACCCACGTGGAAACGGTGTTTGGTCCCCGTCGATTGAACGGAGGTGGCGCTTGGAAGTATCATCCCGGGACGGGGCAACTGGAAGTATACAGTCGGGGCTTGGTGAATCCATGGGGGATCCAATTTGATCGATGGGGACAGACCTTTCAAACTGATGGAGCCGGGGGCGAGGGAATCAATTATTCGTTTCCTGGAGCCACCTTTCTTGCTTCACCTGGGGAACTGCGCTTCTTGTCCGGGCTCAACCCGGGAAGCCCCAAACTCTGCGGCATCGAGATCCTGAGTGGCCGACATTTGCCGGAGGAGATGAGCGGGCAAATCCTGGCCAATGACTTCCGAGCCAATCGAATCAATCGCTTTCGGATGGACGAGGAAGGAAGCGGTTTTCGGTCGATCCAACTCGACGATTTGATTCGATCGACCCACGTTTCGTTTCGTCCCATTGATATCGCCATGGGGCCGGACGGGGCCATCTACCTGGCCGATTGGTATAGTCCCATCATTCAGCACGGCGAAGTGAGTTTCCGAGATCCTCGGCGGGATCGGGTTCATGGGCGTGTTTGGAGAATCACCGCGAAGGACCGCCCCTTGGTGGCCCGAGTGGATTTCCAGCAGGCATCGGATCGGGCATTGCTGGAGCACCTGAAGGCCCCAGAAGACTATGCTCGGCGGCAGGCTCGCCGGGTGCTGACGGAACGCTATCGTGATCGATTGGCGGAAGGCGGTGGCGAGCCATTTGATCGCCTGATGGAGGAGTGGGAAGGGAGCTTGGACCGAAGAGATCGGGGGTATGCCCACCACTTGCTGGAACTCTTGTGGTTGCGGCAATCATTGGATCGAAGGGATTCCCGTTTGATTCGCCGGTTGGCGGGGCATGTGGATCACCGCGCCCGGGCGGCGGTCATGAGAGCCTTGGGGGAGGTCGATCCGGGGGGGAAGGAGTCGTTCGGTCTCCTACGGCAGGGGGCGACCGATCGTCATCCCCGGGTTCGTTTGGAGGCAATCAGAGCCCTCGCACGGATCCCGGGCTTGGAGGCAGTCTCTGCCATCGCGCTCGCCCTCGACAAAGACAGCGATCCGTTTCTGGACTATGGATTGTGGCGGGCATTCCGTGAACTTGAGGCCGTTTGGCTGCCCAAAGTGGAGTCGGGAGCATTTGATTTCGGGGGGACCCCTGAGCATGCCATTTTCGCACTTCAGTCCCTCGACTCGGCTGCCGCTGTGACCTCGTTGCTTAACCTGGTGAGCGATAAGGCCAGACCCAACCAACGGGATCTGACGATATGGCAAATCATCAGTCGAGTGGGAGACGCAGCTCAGTTGAAAAGGGTTTGGGACGTGGTGGGCAACAAGAAGGTGTCTGCCGCCAACCGTCGGCTGTTGATGGAAGGCTTGATTCGATCGTTCAAGGAGCGCGGTGTCGGGAGCCTGCCGGAGAAGGACCTGATGGAGGCATTGCTGGAGGGGAAGGATGAACCCTTGCTACGGACAGCGGTTCAAGCGATCTCGGTCTTTCGGGTGAAGGGTTTGGACGAGAAGCTGAGAGAGTTGGCGGTGGAGGGCAAGGGGCACTCGGAAACGCGTCGGGAACTGTTTCGAGCCATCGCCTCGACGGGGGGGTGGCTCAACGAAAATGCCATTGTGACACGAATTGCCGGGTTGAATGACGTGGCAGAGGAAGCCTTCTTGGCGTCCCTGTTGGTTCGGCGAAGCCCCGGTTTGGCGGCGATGCATGCGTCTCGACTGATTAAAGCCGCCCCCGGTCAATCCCAGGACTGGCTCCCCTTGGTTCGTTCTTTCATTGCTGGAGGGGCAGCCCTGTCATTCCTCGAGCAGGTCCTCGTTCACCATCCGGTGCCACCAGTTGCCGCCCGGGTTCTTCTGAACGAGTTCGGGGCCTCGGGGAAAGAATTACCCGGCTTGACGAAGGCCCTGGTGGAAGCGGCTCAGTTTGATTCGGCCTGGTCGGAGCTTTCAGAGGCCGAATTGAAGGCGCTGGCCGAGTTGGCAGTGACGGAAGGCAATCCGGCACGGGGGCAGGCAATCTATCAACACCAAGCTCTTCTTTGCCAGTCCTGCCACGCCATCCGAGGGGTTGGGGGAACCGTGGGGCCGGATTTGTCAAGCATCGGGGCCAGTGCCCCTGTTGACTATCTGATGGAGTCGCTCGTTCGGCCCAATGCCGCTGTGAAGGAAGGCTACCAGACCGTCAATGTGGACACGAAGGACGGCAGTTACTTCACGGGAATTCGAGTTCAGGAGTCGAAAGAGGCCCTGATCCTCCGAGGGGTGGTCGAGGAACGAATCGTGATTCCAAAGCGGACGATTGACCAACGATCGGAAGGCAGATCGCTGATGCCGGAAGGCCTGGTCGATGCATTGCCTCGGCAAGCCCTTCTCGATTTGGTCAGCTTCCTATCGACTCTCGGGAAGGCTCCTTGAGAGGGCATCACCTAGAAATCGGGGTCTCCAGAAAACCGGAATCGTTTTCCCCCGAGAATCTGGTCGGAGGTCGTGGTCGGGCAGACGAACTTTTCGATGTGTTCGATGATGCGGTCCGTTCCCCGGAAATGATTGACGTAGGGCCACATTTTGGGGTTGTACATCGAATCCGTCAGATCGCGGACGAGGACGACGTTCTTTCCATTCTTTGCCAATTGTCGGAGCCCGAAGGGGCGGCCGAGGACACACATATTGGTGTGGACCCCAACCAGGAGGACGTGATCGATTCCGTGTTGTTCGAGTAGTCCCCAAACTTCCTCTCCATCGTCGGTGATCGCGTCCTCGTTGTGAATCTTTAGGACATCATACTGGCGAATCCAGGGGGCTCTCGGATTGCGCCCCATTTCTTCCAAATACTTCGCCCAGGCCGCATGTTCGACCGGATCATCATCTTCGCCCCCGTCGGATTGATCTAATGGATAAACCCCTGCTTCCTCGGAGGGGATTTGGTGACACCATTGGCCGATGTCCTCTGGGGTGTTGCTGGCCTTGGGGGCATGCTGTGCTTTGAGCCGGGCGGGATGTCCCTGATAAAAACCCATGCAACTGCTCGGAGCGTGGATGATCAACGCGCCTGCTGATCGGGCTTCTTCAAGGAGTTGGTTTATCCTGGGTGCCATCTCCTTGACTCGACCGACGGCATTCTTGCAATGATGGAGATCCCACATGTCGCAAACGATGACCCCCGTGGCCCCGGCGTCCCATTTTTCTTTGTGAATCGTCGTGACGAAGGCCCCCGTATTCTTCGAATCGACCCGTTTTTGAAGCTTCAAGGTGAACGAATGGTCTCCCTGGGCTCCCGTTAGCCGCAAATCAAGACAAAGGCCAAGCAGCAGGGCAAGAATGACCCCGTTCCAATTATTGAAGAGGATCCGTGATGGGAGTTTCATGATGGGAAACGTAGTTTTCGTTTGTGAATGCGCAAGAAAATTTAAGGCGTGGTTTTGGTTCGCGGCGGGGGGCTGGTGCTAGGGTTCCGGCATGATTACAGATCATGGTCTGAAGGCTTGACTCTTTCGGTGTCGATTGGCAAACACTGCCCCCCTCGCGATACAATGAACGGTAAAGCCGAAGGTGGATTCATTGGTTCCTGATAAACGATCAATTCAAAACCAGGCCTGGGAGCGCTGGGTCCTGCTGAGCTCTGTCGTGCTCATAGGGTGTGTTTCCTCCTCGCCACGGAATCCGGAAACGGGGTCAAGTGTCCTGCGGGGGGAAACCGCATCCGAGGCGGTGGTTGCCCCAGTGGAATCAGGATCTTTCGAACTTTCTGAAGGGGAATCCAGAGAGTTGGAGGCGTTGAATGGGCGAACCTTTCCGGAGACGTTAGGGCCGCCCTACATCCTCAACATTGAGAGCATCGTCAAACTGATTTTCCAGCGTAATCCCTCCGTGAGAGCCTCTCGGGAAGAGATGATCGCGGCGAGATTTGGGCTTCAGGAATTCCGGGCGAACTTGAACCGCTTGGAGCCATTTGTCGAAACGCGAACGGATCTCTCGGAGTTTCCCAATCGACGGGGAGCCTTCGGCGGGGCGTTGGAGTCAGTGGTCGGGGTTCAGAACGAAACTTTTCGGGGTTCCATCTTCAGTGCCGAGGTTGGCGGATCGGTTTCTCGATTCGAGTTTGATCGAACGATGCCTCCCTCGGAGGCGGTCGAGTCCGGAGGGGGGGCATTGGTGCGGGCTCGAGCTGAAATTCCATTTCTTGGATCGAGACGGCGCCAGAATCGAATTATTGCCCAGGCTTTTCAAGAGACCACGGCGCGAAAGGCTCAGCTGGATTATTTGGAAGACTATCGTTTGTTGGTTGATAATGGCCTGGAGTATTTTGCCTTGTCCGTTTACTATCAACGATTAGCCGATGTTTATGATGCCTCGGTCAACGATCTCCAGGGGCTCTACGATGACGAGCGGGTTCCCGCCGAAGATAGGTCTCGCATTCTCTCTGAGAAAGGGGGGTTCGAAACCACCCGGAATCTCTACCTGGCGCGATTGGATCAATATAAGGCGACCTTATTGTCCTATGTGGCGCTGGAAATGAAGGATGATTTCCAGATCGATTCCGAGACCTCCTCACTATCGGATTTTCGATCCGGCCCCTTGGACGAGATTCAATTGGAGGCATTGATTGAGAAAGCCAGACAGAATAATCCAGCTTTTCAGGTCTTGAATGATGCTATTCGGAATACGGAGTTGCAGCGGGAACAAGCGATTCGGGGCCGGTATGACGTGACAACCTTCCTTGAGGGGACTCTGTTCCCACTCGGATCCGAGACCTTTGACGATCGTTTGGACGGATGGACGGTGGGTGGCGGGGTGAATGTCCGGTTGAACGATCGTCGTGTCTTACAAGCCACTCGCAAGAAGGCGGAGGCCCAGATCCGTCAGTTTCAATCAGAAATCGAGGCGGAGGAGATCAAGATGCGGCGGCAGATCTCGACGGAAACCAAGGGGATCGTCGACAACGAATCCAATCGTAAGAAGATCCTGGAAGTAGTGGCTCAAGTGACGAGGGAATACCAACAACGCCTGTCAGAGTACTTTGAGGGTGAAATCAATATCGATCAACTCCTGGAAACCAGGGCTGAAATGACCAACAGTCAGACGGATGTGGCAGCCAACCTCTACAACACATCGAATCGCGAGATCAACCTCTTGGGCGCCACCGGTCGAATCTATGAGTTGGCGGGACTGGCGATCGAATCCAGCCCCGCCCTGGCTGCCCAGGATTAGGAGGGATCAGCCGTGGTCGAGCCGATTGCCAAAGGGCTGAGAACAGGACGGTGATCCAGTTTAGCAGACCAACACAGAGCCCAAGCGTTGCCTGGCCGAAGGGTGGCTGGGAGGATTCGATGCGTCTTCCTCACGTGAGCCCAGATGATTTTCTGGGTCATCTAGGCCGAGTTGTGTTATTCATCTTCCTGGTATGAAGAACCCATGGCGATATTGGATGATCCTCGGGTTGACGGCGTGGACCCTTTCCCTCGAAGCGGTGGCGGGTGAAGGCCGTCATCTCTTCATTCTTTCGGGGCAATCAAATATGGCCGGCCACAAGCCAGAGGAAGCCTTCACCCCAGCGGTTGAAAAGGCTCTAGGCAGCGATCGGGTGATTGTGATCCAGGATGCGATGGGAGGTCAGCCAATCCAGCGATGGTGGAAGGGCTGGAAGTCGCCCGAGGGGAACAGCCCGGAAAAGGCGGGCGATCTTTATGAGCGGCTCATGGCCAAGGTGGATGAGGCCATCCGGACGGTCAAAATTGAGTCGGTCACTTTTCTCTGGATGCAAGGTGAGCGGGATGCCCGAATGAAGTGGGGAACGGTCTATGAGGCCAGCTTGAAGGGGCTTTATTCCCAGCTTTCAAACGACTTGGGGCGGCGGGATATTAACCTGGTCATCGGAAGGCTCAGCGATTTCGATCTTGAGAACAAACGTTATGCGCATTGGACGATGCTCCGCGAGATTCAGGTGAGGCTCGCTGAGGAGAACGACCGGTTTTCTTGGATTAATACCGATGATTTGAATGACGGGTTCAATCGTAAGGGCAAGCCCATCAAGAACGACCTCCACTACTCCGCAGAGGGCTACAAGGTTTTGGGACTCCGTTTTGCTGGGGCTGCTTTGGCCCTGATTCAGCAACACGCCCCGCGGTGATCCGATGAATCATCTCCTGCGGCCTCGGGGTCTGACAGGGATGTGACCGGGAGCGTCCGATTCAATGAAACGGATCGTCTTGTTGCCTTCGAGATCCAGTTCGGAACGGGAGGCAAGTGAAGGAGCTTTGCCTCGGTGCCATGCGGATGATTGCCTGAATGAGGAGGGGCATTGATGGTTTCTAAAGGGACGGTTGGCTTTCGAAACCAGTCATGGTCGAGCGCTACTCCCATTCCCCCCATTCCCCTTCAAGGAGCTCATGCAGCTCCTCGTCGTGATGGTGGGGCACTTTCCATGAAGCGGATTTTTCTTGGGGGCGGAGCTGGAAACGGATCGCTGTCCCACGAATGGAGATGAAGTCAAGGACGTGTCGGACCGTCT
>MDTE01204488.1_pt1 | contig 22186 bp, 24 predicted proteins | sample 811231 | NCBI WGS metagenome assembly MDTE01 (sample SAMN05326651, study PRJNA326480) | marine metagenome | isolation source: seawater | place: Indian Ocean: Red Sea | collected 2010 | reverse complement strand
CTGTTGCAGCTTTAGAGATTTTAGCTTTTAGTCCACTCGTACCACCAGTTAGTGTATCACCAACAAAGTTTGCAAGAGTATCGTTTGAAACTGTTGCGGATGAAGCATCGAGGTCATTAATCTTAATATAATCTCTGATCAGTGGTTCACCACTCGCCCCTTTTACTCTTGCGCCATCCTTGAACACATGGTCGGCAAAGTTTCCTATTGTGTCTTGCAAGATTGTTTGCATCTGCGTCAATTCTCTTGCTTGTACTGCAACTCCAGGTTTGAACAGAATACGTGCAAACTTCTTCGCTCTATCGAAGTTATCAAAATATGGACTTGTGTTTAGATTTAATGCCATTTGTTTACCTTAAAAATTAAATACCACCTTCAATGTTTCAACCTGATTTTCATCCCTAGTGATAGGTCGTCTGTTATCAATATATAGGATCTCACCTGAGTGGTTGCTTATCTCTGGAGTCGCTAAACTATTTATAGTCATTCCTGTGTCACCTGTGGTAACATTTGTAAAAGTTGACGAAGCTGAAATTCCAGGAAACTTCTGTAGGAGATAAACAGTGTCCTTTACTCCGTCATTATTTGTATCGATGTTTTGTATAACTGTAAATTCACCACCATCGTCAGTCGTTACTGTATCGTCTAGATTAAATTTTGATACGTTACCAGAACTAATTGTTACTACATGACAGGGAGTTCCGATAGAATCGGTAAAAGTTCCTGTCTCTTCAAAATTATGCATATTCTTAATAATACCTACTTGTCTGAATTCGTTACCAACTATAATGTCTGCGTCGTCACTTGTAAATGAAACTGTTACGCCAACATTTTTAGCAAACAGTTCTCTTGGAGGATTACCGCCATGTCCAGAGTTTGGTGCAACAACTGGTCTTAAAGTACAACCTGTTCCCGAACCAATTGATTGTGAAATCTCTAATTCAACAAAAGTATAATTGGATCCAGGATTTGTAACTGCCACTGATGTAATTGTACCAGCTGCATTCACAGAAGCTGAAGCAGTCGCACCAGTTCCGTCACCTTTTACTGTAATTACTACATCACCTTCAACATAGTCAACACCACCATTTGTAACAACAATACGGTCAAGAGTACCTTTAACAGCTGCTGCTTCCACGGATGATTGTAATGAAGGTGTTTCTGTAGAACCGAGTGCAGCCGTAGCAGTTGCCCCAGAGCCACCACCACCAGTAAGTTTGATAAACGCAAATGAGTAGCCACGACCCTCGCTGGTGATTGTGATTGCAGTTACTGCACCACTGCTAACAGTAGCAGTTGCAACAGCACCAGTGCCATCCCCTTCGATGACAACCGTAGGTGCAGAAGTATATCCTGACCCACCAGCTGTTACTGTGATGCTATCTAACTCTCCGTTCACGTCAAAGGCTGGATTACCTGCACCAGAAACTTTTCTGACAGGAATAAAATTGACATTTAAGAACTTCGTTCTATCAGCTGCACCGATTTGAAACATAAACTTCCATGTATATCCATCATCCAATTTAAACGTATCGGTTGATGTAGATGTTGGCTTAACTGTGCTTTGTGCGTTATTGTTATTATCTAAGCATTTATAGACGTTAAACTCATCAGTCATTACATAGAACTTGGCGTTAGCTAAGTTCGTCGCACCGCTATAAGCTGGATGGTTGTCGGCATACTCGTCATCATATTGATCGTAGATTGTACCTGACGTCCAATCATATCTAGGCGCAAGCAATACTGCATCAGATGCTTGTATTCTTTTAGCGAAAAGCATATCCTGACGATAAGTCGCCTGATAGTATTGAGAATCACGTGGAGTCTCTGGAGTGGTATCATCCGTCCAAGATCTTGCACGTGATGCAAACATATAGAAAAAGTCGTTCTCATTAAAGATATCCCTATAAAAAGAACGAGCATTTTCTACATTTGCAGCTTTTCTAAGCAGTAATGCCATAGTTTCTAACTCCTAACTGTTAGGTTTACGTGTCAGAAACTGTAAGCGTCCAAGTAATCTTCAGTGTGTCCGCAGCACCTTTGTTCACAACTGAGAAAGTTGTACGGCAAAGCATTGTGCCAGAAGAGGATGCGTTAAATACCCCTGCTTCTGTAACAGCACCAGTTCCTGTACCAGCTGGAAAATCACCTACATACTCAACAGTGTTAGTTGAGACAGTTTGTGATGTCAGTGTTACACGAGAGGAAGCAATTGCTGTTTCCAACGCTGTGTTACCAGCAGCTGGAGCAGTTGTGCCTGTGCCAACTTCCATATGTGACATACGAGTTGCTGGTGAAGAAGCACCGAGTCTATCGGCGATATGGTTAAGACCAGTAGTCACAACCAAGTTCTTCACTGTTTGCTCTTCTTTCAGATTTCCATCTGCATCGAAAAGCTGAATTTGAACGCGACCTAACGCATTCATTTTTTCTACATCAAGAATCATTTTTTTCTCCTAGTTGATGTGTTTTAATATTAATATCTGTTCCTTATTTATAACGAATTTATACGCCAATTAAGAAATACTTCTAACTTCGCCAACATAATCTTCGGCGAAATAATCTCCTGCATAGTTCTGTGCGATAATTTGACCGCTCTCACCCCATCCTATGCTCTCTGTCTGTGCACCTGTAAATAATAATACTGGAGCATCGTCAACATCAGGGTCTTCTGTATATGCATTTTCTGATTGTCTGTTAACACTTTGTGCCCAATCCACTGATTCTGTTTTAACCAGTTGTGGGAATTTAACAGCAACATCTGTCCAGTCAACGCTTTCAGTTTTATTTAGTTCTACTGTTCTAACAACAGTTTCTGCCCAATCAATCTCATCTTCTGGCTCACGAAGAATAACGAGTAAAAGGTCAACTAATTCAGACCAATCAACCGAATCGGCGACAGCAGGTAAATGTACGTCTTTCGCAACAGCTTCTGACCAATCAATACTTTCAGTCTTAGCCATTGTAACATCAAATTTATTAATCTGATCATCAACGTCTGGGCTTTCAACTTTACCGAGATGAGGCAACAACAAGATAGTATCATCTGATGCCCCTGTTCTCTGATCAGCCCAATCTACTGAATCTGCAATAGCTGGTTTGTGGAAGAATAATACTGGTGCATCCTGAACGAGTGGGTTCTCAATTTCAGCAAACAGACGGAATACAATAATGTCTGGTTGTGCATCAAAGTCTGCACCCATATTTACTGTTTGCAATATCTGCAAATCAGTCCAAGCTATCATACCAGCTGGGTGTGCAATACGATCTAGTAATTCACCCCACTGTGTTTTTGGTCTTGAGGTTTTTACCTGATATGCAAAGTTTTGATAAACCGCGTTGTCTTGAATTTTGTTTGCATCAGACAAGAATCCACGAGAGTTTTTAAATGCTCCAGGAAATGTATGTGAGAAACCTGTAGAACAACTAATAGTTGCAGTTTCATCCGTTTCAGATCTAAGAACAAAATCAAAAGCAGATCTTTGGAAACCTGTACCAGTTGATATAACTTCAAGGACTGATGGATAATTATTTGCATCCAAAGTTTTTATTCGTACCAATGCGTTGTTATCAATACCAGTGATTGTATAATCTTGTGCAAAGTAATCTAGTGCATACACACCAAGAATATCACCAGTTTCTGAAACTTTAAATGTTTCACCTATAACAAACCCACCATTTGACGTGCCTGAGTTTGTTTTAAGTGTGACACTATTAAGCACACGTGTAAGAAATGCAGTCTTATTACCAATAACATCAGAAAGTCCTTCAAGACCAATCCAAGACCTTACCGCGTCTGTATTAAGAATTAAGTTTGGTACGTGATTATATCCAACACCTTGCACGTTATTAACAAACACTGTATTAGATATTGAGCCATTCGTCAACCTTGTATCAATAACTGCTGTGGTTGTAATAGTATCTGCTGCATTTGGTTGAATGATAACAGCAGGGTTTGCAGAATAACCTGCACCACCGTCAGTAATAGTTACTGAGAAAATTTTACCATTTGTAATTGTAGCAACTTTAAATGTAAGCGCAGCTGCTCCACCGCTACCTAAAAGAGAATCTGGAATCGTAATCGTTTCATCTGGTGCATAATTATCACCAACTGTATCGACTGTAATAGTTGCTGCACCAGAGGAGTTTACAACTACTGTAAATTCTGCACCTGAACCATTTCCGTCTGTAGTAAAGCCAGTATCAATATCATATGTTCCTGCAGTTCTTAGTGCATCTGCTGCACCGATAGTTCCTACGGTTGCAATCCTACCACCAATGACAGCTGTCAACTCACCCTCAACACCCTGTCCAGGAATTATCGTGCCTCCAGGAAGGTCAAGAGTCATCTCATATGCAGTTGGTGCAGTATAAGCAATTTCCTTAACACGAGTTACTGATGTGTTAATTACTTTTCTTGCTGTAATAGATGCTGTTGATTCGTAATAGTGAATATCAACACGTTTACCTCTAAGACTTAGAGGATCTGGGTTTGGAGATATTTCAGTATTTGCATATGCCTTGATAGTTAATTCTTTATTGTAGATACCATCAGAGGGTCTTAATATAAATTCAGATGGAAGGAATACTTCAACATCTTCATTGAACATTAATTTAAAAAATTCTTCAACACCTCTCCTTGAACCTTTTGATTCGAAGAAAGATCTTATATTCTTAATAAGAAGTCTTGAATCTACTTCAGCAGATGCTGGGAAGTCGATTGCATATTGTTCTAATAATGGCTCTAAGAAATCATCTGCATCTATATTGTGATCAAGATTTAGTTTATCGATTAATTCCTGAAGGAGATGATTTGGAGCGTGTTTTGTTTGACCGTCTGTAAGATTTAATGCACCCAACTCAGTTGGTCCAAGATCCATATATTTAAAGTAATCTTTGATAAACCTTGCAAAGTTAGGATAATCTGTATGAATAAAATCTGGTATTTGTGAGTCGATAAGATACGACATATTGTCGTGAAAATATCCAGGAGTTCTGGCAATTGTATTTAAGACTGGCGTAAGAATTGCACCGTTACCACCACCCACATTTTGAGCAACAGTAAATGTCATATCTGGTGCATTGTTAACACCACCAATAGAAATATCAGTAATTCTAACAGTTTCGCCTTCCATATAGGAAGAACCAGAAGTTGTAACGTCTACTGAAGTTACTGCACCATTAGAATCTACAACAACTGTGGCGAGTGCACCTGTACCAGCTTTAGCAGATACAACAGCAACTCCTGTATATGTTCCAGCGTCTCTTCTTGTATCAGCTGTTGTTGTATTTGTTAAGGATGAAGTTCCGATTCCAATACCAGAACGAATATAAACTTGTGGGATATCTCCATAACCATCACCCTGATTTGTTAATGTGATAGTTGAAACTTGACCGTTTTGAATATCTACAGTTGCAGTAGCTTGCACCTGATCAGACTCAGGAGATCCAGAAGGAGCAGTGATAAAGATTTCAGTTTCAGTCGGAATCGAAGAATAGTTATTACCTGCATTGGTAATAGTTATCGACTCGATAAATCTTCTAAATCGCGGTGCTGATCTTGCCATTATTACTTATCCGTTACACGTGCTGTTAAGTTTACAGTGGTTCCTGCCCTTATATTATTAGGAATGTCAGCAATTGAATTATCCTGTGTTAAGATATAGTTTTTAGAAGCAGTAGGAAGAACAGCCGAGCCGTTACTACTTACTTCTGCAGTTCTAAGAAGTATATCAGTTTTGATATCTTTTTGACTTTCGTGTGGTTGACAGGTAACACTTAGTGTTGCATGAGAACCAGATATCGCTTGAATATTTAGTGAATTGAATTCTATCTTACCTGTATCATAATCGATAGTTCCAGCGTTTGCATCGACTACAACATTTTTATCTGATGTTTTAAGTACGATCGTTCCTTTACCGCTATATGCAGGTGCAACAACATTTGCATCTGGAACATCTGCTACATAAACAGAATATGTAGCTTGGTCAATTTTAGCACTAAAGAATCCACTTGAAACTGAAAGTGGTTGTACCTTATTATTGAACGGCAATGTATATTTGACGATTGTGTTCAAAGTTGGAGTTACTCTTTTCTGTAATCTTAATTCTAAATTAACAGCAATAAAAGCGTTTGATAAATTAACAATTCTAGAAGAAAGAACAGAGTAATAAAAGTTTTTGTCCAATGCATTTAGTTGTGTATCAAAATAGTTAGTGATTTCATTATTTACGAGGGTTGTAAGTGCACCCTCTGTTAATGTAGTTTTCTTAGAATCATATGTAACACCGACATTCAATCCAATAAAAGTAAACTCTGGATCTACAAATTCAGCAGTAATTGATACTGGTTGTCTTGGTTCAATTGTTTCTCTAAGAAGATTATCTTTGTCATCTTGCGTAATTACCAATCCAGGTTTTGCCTGCAATGAAATAAATACCTTACCATAAATTGGTGGGTCATTATCTTCACCACCCCAGACAGCAACTGATTTTACGTTTGGATTTGCTGAAAGAATAAGTGCTTGATAATCGTTAGTTGTAACTGCTCTATTTTTAGTTGCATTAAATCTAGGTGCATTGAATCGAATACTATCTACACTTTCTTGGTTTGCACCACCAGAAGATTCAGATACAAGAGTTACTGAAACTGTCTCTCCTGATCCAATAAATGTGTTTGGTGGTGTGAATGATTTAATACCGTTTGCTGCTGGACCACCAGCTGCAATATAGTTAAGACGGACAATATTACCTGCTGTTAATTTTTTACCGATAACACCATCGCCGAATCTTACTTCATAAAAACCATTTAATGCTTCTTCTATATAAAATACGTTTGAAGTTGATGATACATTTAGAATATTATCTGCAAAATTAAATGTTGTGCTTGTACTGTCACTTATGCTTTCCTGAACAACACAAGTAACAGTTGTTGTGTCGACATTAGGGTTAGCCATTAAGACTGGACCTTGTAATGAAGTTGCATCTATAATTTCTGAATTGTCGACTCTAACTCCTTCTACTAATCTTACGTTTGTGAAGTAGAATCCATCTACATTATTTTGTTGTGTTTTGTTTACCGTATAATCTTTATCTGGGAAAAACTTAAATGTTTTACCACCAGAAGAAGCAGTAAATGCCTTTTCTTTTGATAGTGTAAAAGAACTGCTTGTATATGAAGAAGGTACATTTGTAATTGTAAGATTGATTACACCAGCTGAAGCACGAGCAGATCTTGCTGTATAACCCATCGTCTTTGCAATAGAAGCAACGGAACTTCTTTTGACAGCTGAGTCTAAAAATGCTTCATTGGTCACCATATGTGCCAACATTGCATTGTATTGAGTGTTGTATGCTAGTAGGTCAATCAAAACGCTGAGACCAGATGCTTCAAAGTCATAATCAGAATATTGCGACTGATCAGACAAGAAAGTCTTTAGGTTTGTTTTAATTTGATCAAATTCTAGTTCTGTTAATTTTCTTACTGCCATTTTAGACTCTTTTTATTTTTATGCGCCAACAGTTACCGTTCCTGCTGCACCTGTTATTGTTCCTGGACACGATACAGTTGCCCCCTGATATGCCAATGCTTTACCACCAACTTTGACTGTTGTGCTTCCAGATGTTACTGTCTGACCTACGTGTGGCACACAACTCGAACCAGATAATATCGTATGTGCTTGTAATTGACTTCCAACGACAGCTGCAGCGATTCCATCAATTGTAACACCAGCTGCAAGTGCAATATTAGCTGCCGAAGTATCAATCGGCACTGATGTTGTGCATCCGTGTGCGTTTGTTGTAATATCTCCTAAGTGCGCAGCTGCTGGCATTATCTTAATCTCTCCAATACGTTTGTGTAGACTTGCGGATCTTTTACGCCGACTACATAAAATTCTATTCTTATTTCGTAATTATCCAAATCAAAATTTGGATTACATTGAACGTCAATCAATTCAATTCTTGGCTCGTAATTAGTCAAAGTTGTTTCAATTTCTTTTTGCATAATACTACTTACAAAGTAATCCATTGGTTCAAACAATAGATCGTAAACACCAGAACCATAATTCGGTTGAAATGGTTTCTCGCCTTTCCTCGTCAACAAGATATTTTTTAATGCTTGTTTGACGGCATTTACATCTACCTTTTTACCGACATCTTTTGTAAGAAGATTTGGCTTGAATGCCATGTCGATATCTTTGTAGACTCTTTTTGGTGTATTAGTGACTGCCATACCCTTATTTATACGCCTTTACTGTAAAAGATACTGTTGAGATGTTTCATATGCAATATCATCCCAAGTTTGTGGTTTGTCTTCATCTGCTGGTGTATCAAATCCATCTGCAAGTTCGTCTTTTAGATCTTTCAGCCCCTTGACAAAGGGAGAAGCAATTTTTGCAATAGGATTAATTGGTCTTTCAACAGTTCCTGTTAATGGTTTACCCATTTCAATCAACTCACCAAATCTCTCTTGAATGTTTGGAATGATAGTACATAGTTTATCAATATCGCCTCCAAGGTCATTCAATGCATCCAGTAATTCTTCTGGATCTCCTATATCAAGGTCGCCATACCTGTTTGCAATATTGCTGACAAGATTTAATTTTTCTTCTGTCTCTGCAACAAGTGAGTTACCTGCATCAATAAAGTCTTGAAACTCTTGTGGTAAAGAAGGAATTGCCTGCTCCAGTAGAGCAAGAGGATCGTCTAACAATGACTTATATAATTTTAGATCGTTTGCAACTTGTGTTGCCATAACAATCTCTGTATATCCAGGAATTGAGGCAATACGTTTAGGGAGTGCTGCAATACCAAGTTCGACAGTATCAATAACTCCATTAATACCGTCTACAAGATCTAATAATTCTTTTGGTGCTCCACAACTCATTTATTCCTCCTAGTTTAGTGTAATCGCCACAGCATTCACATCGAATAGTGTGCCTGAATTGTATACTGTTGATGCGGTATTAAATATTGTTGCTGCATGCGTATAAGTTGCTGCAGCTGATGATACTGCCATCGCTCCAACAGTTGTTACTGCTAAAATACCGCCTGTGTCAATGTTTGTATTTAATACTGAAGCAATGTTCGTTTGTCCTGCTGAAGTACTGATTTTAGATAATGACCCAGCAGACAAGTCAATGTGACCTATTGATGTAACCGCAAATCCTTCCGTGTTTGGACTAACACCAACAGTGAAGTGAGTTTTACCCATACTTCTAATATTATTTCTTGCGCCAACGTGTAGATTACGATTCATACCAATTTGTGTGGCTTTTGAACCCTTGACTAACAAAGTATCTGAACCTGCTGGAACCTGACCAATAAATGGAATCGATATCGGTGGTCCAGACGTTGCGCAGTTAACAACGGTATATCTACTACCACTGATATTTACTTTCTGATCAGAAAGAACATCAAGCATATCATTACCTTGGACTTTTGCATATCTGCCTTTTCTGATAGTAGAGTAAATATTTCCTGCATAATCCTCAACAACATCACCTTTATCTACCTTGATGTTTACATTACCGCGAGTTACATTGATTGTAAGGTCGCCTTCAACGTGCAATGTTTTGTTTCCATAAACAATCTCGAAATCATCGCCTACAATTTTTTGAACACGTGAACCATCTGGTTGAAACTCTACAAAAGAACCTGACTTGTGATACGTGTGGATTCTTTCGGCTCCAGGAGTATCGTCAACTTCCATTACATGACCAGATTCATATTCGTGGACATTATTATAAGGATATTGTGTTTTAGATTTTTCTGAACCCTGTGCATAAGGTTCATCCCAAGTTTCTGGTTTTATTTTAGGGAATGGTGTTGGTTCGCCTTCTATCTCACTTGGTTGTGCAAAAGGTTGTCCTGTTACTCTCATTCCTCTTTTTGCTTTGAGAGATATATGTTTCTCTGCAGTTTCACCACCACGAGCCAGTCTAGAAAGAGAAGATTCACCAACTCTATTTCTACCAACGTCTTCATCGCGTTTATTGTCTAGTGGGTAGACTCCTGCAGGGTCTTGGAATCCTGTTTCGCCATTACCTTTAACAGAATCAACACCACCTAGAGATCCCATTATAATAGGAAGCTGATGTTCAGAAGCGTCTGTAAAGAAACCTACAACAGTTGAACCATTTACAAGACCAATATTTGTATTACCGATTCCAGAGATTGCAGCAGAAGATGTAGGTTGTACTGTCATTGCCCATGGCAAATCTTCAGTTGCAAGAACAGATTTATCAGATGTATGAAATCCTAATATTCTGACTCTGTAACGACCTATCTTTTCGGGATCGTTTACATCCTCGACTGTACCAATCCACCATTGAAAATCACCGTAAATCATTAGAAATCCCCCAAGCTATCTTTCATAAGACTAAGAGTCATGCTATGTTGACCATTTTGAATATCGTGGCGAACACCTATAATAAGATAAATGCCAGAGATATATGGATCTTCTAGTTCTGTTCTATCAATAGCAGTTTGTCCGAGTTCTTTTGTTTGTGGGTATATTAATCTTACAAGTAATCCAGTCTCAACGTCAGTTTTTCCAGGAACTGTAATCTCCATTACATTATCTTCTAACTCTGCATCGCCATATCTTCTGATCAGTGTATTTCTTATCTGATCAACACCACGACTAAAAGTAGTTGCATAAGGAGAAGTTGCCATCGGAGAAAAAGTTCTATTTGCTAATGGGTTTCCTAAAGTTTGTTCAGGGATTGGATTTATTTTCGATATGGTTTCAAAGTCATCAAATGTTTCAGAGATATATCTTCTGTCTTCTTTTGCAATTTCTTTACTCTCTGGTCTTCCATCAAACTTCATAACCGCTAATCTTTTGGTTGTAAAGTCATAAGAGTAAATAGAACTTGCAGTATAACCATCCATCTGAGATCTAATGTTATCTTTGAACGATGGGTAATATATTGATTCTACTTGATTGAATCGACTGCTTATAAAAGGAGAGACATAATTATATCCTCCATTACGTTTATCTTCTCTTACTTCTTGGGTTTGATTCTGTTGTATATTGTACTCATCATATACTGCTCGATTTTTCTTCTGCGCTCTTACCAAACTTTCTGGTGATGCAAAAAAGAATCCACTCTTGTTTTCAAAAAATTTAAAATTAGATTTGTTAGATTCTTTACCGATACTCTTGGTCGCTAAATGATTTAGACATTTAAATGGTGACCAATGGTTTGCAATAAATTCGTAGTTTGTAGAAGCATGTGGAGTTTCTGCAATAAACAATTCAGAATCTTTTGCTTTGTTAGTTTTACCTCTCTTGATTTTGATTTGATCAAAAACATTTTGTACTAACTCATCAGTTGCACCTGAAAACTTACTTGTCAAACGTACAAAGTTATCAGCATATAATTCTGGTGTGACACATTTAAGTGTATAGAATTGTTCACGGTCATTATTAACGAGTCTGTTAACAATAGAATATACAACAAAGTTTCTATTAAATTTATCTTGGAAAGTAGGAGTTCTAAACTCTATGACAACTGTCTCTTCGCCCAATATAGGTGCAGCTGTGATCAGACCATTACTATCAACAATGGTAATATCTGCATGCATACCATTCATATTAATATGCTCATAAACACATATTTCTGCAATGAAGTTTTTTAAGCTGAATGTTGTACCGTCTTTGGTAACAATAAACGCTTCTTCAATTAGGACTGCTCCAGGTTGGGATAAATTTTCTTTTTTTCTAGTCATCAATCAACCGCTTAAACTCTGATATGAAATCTTGAATAAATTTAGGATTGACAACCGAAATGTTTTGCCTTGCATCATTCTCAAATTGTTCATGCTCTAAATGAGAGACTTCTTTTATTTCTCCAGCTGCAAGTTTTGCGCTGTTATATTCTACGCAAACAAGTGGGTTATCTATGGTAATCCAGTGGTGTGTATTACCACTATTTCCTGCACCATATTTTTGTTCAACAAGTAATGCTAAATCTTCTTGACTAAGATACCATTCATTATATGGATCCACAATATCATTAACTAACAAGATTGTCCAAAAGAGTTTTGGGTCATCATATAATATATCGGCAACAATCTCAGGAGTTTGTCCTGCTTCGATTGTATATTCTACTAATAAAAGTTCGTTGTTTGCAAACTCACTTAGTCTTATCTTTCTAAAGATGTCGGTTACTGCGACAATCTTACCATCAAGGGCATATCCGAAGTTAGGAAAATGTTTAAACATTAGTATCCTTCCTCCTGAATTTGGCTTCTGGTTAAGAGTTCTGATTCTCTAAATGCCATGCTCATAGTTATTTCTGAAGGTGCACCACGTGCATCTTTAAAGGTAGTAAATGTACCACCATTACCATAATCAACCGATAAGTCTGTAAGAAAACACGGTGCAATTTTATTTAAGTATCTGTTTTTTCTATTTTTGTAAACATATTCAATTTCAAACTCAGAAGGGAATGTAAAGAATAATCCACCTAAGTCTTTTTCTGGGTGCATATGTGATTTGAAAAGTTTTATGATCTCCATAACATCACGGAGTTCTCTTTCATTTCTTGGTGCAAACTTATATTCAAATGCAAAACTTCTGAAACCCATTGTTTGGAAAATTTGCTCTTTGTATGGGTTACGAACTGTTCTTGTAGAAGATCTAATTGCACCAGATACGTTTAGATCTCCAAGACCTAATTCTCTTGGTAAGTTACCTGCACTTGCCACTGTACGAGCCAAAACACTACCTAGACCAGATTGTGCACCAGCTTCGAGTGCACCAGTAATCCCACCGCTTTCAAATCCTGCTTTCATTTTATTGAAAGTGCCCTGCACATCGATTTCGTTAGCCAAACCGCCACCCATAATAGTTCCGATGTTTTCAATGTTAAACTCTGCACCATATTTTGCTTGTGGTGAGTTAGGAATGTAAAGAGATATTGATGAATCTATTTTTCTTGTTTGTCTTGTTTGTGTTGCACCAGAGTTTTGTATCAATTTGGTTGCACCAGCACCTACTGCAAACCCACCAGCACCTGAACCTAGATTTCCAACATCAGCTGCTTTCAATCCACCAGCTGCAAGAGTACCAAATAAAGTACCACCTGTGAGTGCAAGGAAGTTAGTTCGGTCATTTTCAATCTGTAATTCAGCTGCTGCATTCTTATCATCGTTTTTTGCTCTTGCAGTTAAATCTTGATTTCTTGCTTGTCTTTCTGCTGCAGATTCAGTTTGGAAAATGTAAAAATTGATAGCGTGTGGTTGCTCATCAGAACCGATGTCAGCAGGATACCGATAAATCCTATTGCGTCGTTTGACCTTTTTCTTCTCGGCTACCTTATCTGGGGTATTTGGTTGTGTTTCGTTTTTGGTTGACATTCGATACTCTAATAAATAGGGTTACTTTTGGTTATTTATAATGCCTTACACAAAGAAATTACATCAAGGTCGCTTTAAACCTAAAAATTCAGCAAAATACGTTGGAGATCCTACAAATATTATTTATAGGTCTTCGTATGAGTTGAAATTTATGAAATGGTGTGACATAAACGACAATATTACTGAATGGGGGTCGGAAGAAGTCGCCATTCCATACCGTTCACCCATTGATAATCGCATTCATCGGTATTTTCCCGACTTTTACATGAAAGTCAACAACAAAAAGTACCTAATAGAGATAAAACCCTCAAGATTTACTGAAGAACCTAAGATTCCAAAGCGTAAAACAAAGCGTTTCATTGAAGAAGTCAAGCAATACGGTACAAACCTTGCAAAATGGGAGAGTGCAACAGAGTTTTGTGCTGATCAGGGCTGGGAATTCAAAATATTAACGGAAAAAGAATTAGGAATTTCGTATAAATAAGGGTATGGCTAATCCCTTTGAACAAATCAGAGCAAACTCACAAGACCAGACGAAAAGTTTTCAATGGTATTTGAGACAAGTACGTCAATTGGCGTCTAACATTGCAACTCCAGCAGCTGCAATGCGCTCAGACATATTCGAGACAGATCCACAGATTGAAGTCGGAAGTATGTATTTGTATAGGTATGACCCAAAACATAAAGATAAACTTCCATACTATGACACCTTCCCATTAGTTCTACCATATGAGCCAGTGCAAGGTGGATTCTATGGTTTAAATTTGCATTACCTTCCATATATGATGAGAGCAAAACTTCTTGGACAATTAATGGAAACAGCAGACTCGAAATCAATTAATAGAGACACCAAAATGAGATATAACTGGGCATTGCTGAAAGCTGTAGGAAATGAAATCAAACCTTGTGTAAAAAGATATCTGACAAGTCACATTGTGACACAATATTATAAGGTAAACCCAGAAGATTGGAAAGCAACGATATTTCTTCCGATTGAAAACTTCATGGGTGCAAATAAAGATAAAGTATTCAGGGATTCGAGGCAAATGATCTAATGGCAAATTTTCAACTAAATGATTTCATTACAAAAATACGAGAAGAGGATCTTGCTCGTTCCAGTAGATTTGAGGTAGTATTTACAACTCCAGGAAAATCTAATAACGGTAGAGGTGTTTCGCTTCTTTGTGAAGAAGCTGCAATTCCTGGATTGATTTCATCATTTGTTCCAACGAAGATTGGTAACTGGACAGAATACCGTATTCACGGTTTAGAATTTTTTGGCGACAACGCCACATTTACTTTTTATTGCGACACCAATTGGGGTGTAAGAGAATATTTTGAAGATTGGATTGGTTCAGCGCAAGTAGATCCAATCTCTAAAGAAGTCGGATTCTATGACGACTACACGGCAGATATTGAAATATATACGTTAGACCGTGGAGATAATAGAACTGGAAAATGGTGTCTCAGAGATGCATTTCCAAGACTGATCAACTTAACACCAGTATCACAAGCATCTGATGCACCAGCAAGGGCAACAATAACCTTTGCATATAAGTATTGGACTTCTGATACTCTTGAAGAAGGATTCCGTGGTGGCGGTGGCAGACTTGGGAACATTAAGAGATTTGTTAATATGTTTAAAAACAATGGAAAAGGTTTTAAAGACCTTTTTGATATTGATTAGGAGTAAATTATGACATTACCACAAATTGATGTGCAGACATTTGATGTCAACATATCATCACTAGGAAAGAAGTTTAAGTTTAGACCTTTCTTAGTTAAAGAGGAAAAGTTATTAGTTATGGCGTCAGAGTCTAGCGACAAAGGTGACATGATTAATACTGTTCAACAAATTGTAACCAACTGCTCACTCGGTAAAGTGAATGGTGAAACATTGCCTATTTTTGATTTACAAAAAGCATTTTTAGAAATCAGAAGTATGTCAGTGTCAAACATCATTCCTCTTACAACAAAGTGTGGGCATTGTGAAGCCGAAAATGATGTTGTGTTCGATCTTGATGAAGTTAAAATCAAGAAATCAAAAGGACACAGTAAACAAGTTAAAATTGGCGACACAATGGTTATTGAAATGAAATATCCAAAAGTACAACAGATTGAAAAACTTTTGGGTGATAACGCCGAAGATATTTACAAAGTAACTGCAGATTGTATCGAAACAATCTATCATGAAGATGAAGTTATTGAGTTTCAAGAAAGTCCTTTAGAGGAAAGACTTGATTTTATCGAAGGTTTCTCAACAAAACATTTTGAAGGAATTAGAAATTTTTACGAAACTATGCCTACATTGTTACATACTATTGATTACACGTGTAAGGCATGCAAAAAGGACAATACTTTAGTTATTGATGGATACGAAAATTTTTTCGTCTAAGCCTCTCTCACGAGACCTTGCAGAATTTGTTCAAGACGAACTTTTTATTGATGCAAGAACACAAATATTCATTGACGGAGATAGAGTCAATGGTTCCTTGGGAGAGGGAAGTTTACGTTGCTATGTTAATTGAACATCTAAAGAAAAAAGCGGAAAACGCAAAACAGAGATAGAAAAATGGCACAAGAGTTAATGGCTTTAAAACCAGAATTGCAAAAAGAAACAGGGGATAATGTAATAGGATTCCCTGATCTGATCAGTCAGCGAAAAGGAGATGCATCTTTTGCACCTATTGCTATGCAGAATGGATTCCAAGCAATGGCTGGTGGAAGCAGTGGCGGTGGAACAAGAAATGCACCAGAAGGTAATGTTACTGCATTATTTGGCGAACTACAAGCTGCATCCGAATTATCTCTTGACGAATTAGCAAAACAATCTGAGTTATTAAAAGACATTAAACAGAATACCGATCCAAAACTTTCATCTGCAGGTGGACAGAAACCACCAACAACTGAAGAAGATATTAAAAAGAAACTAGAGGGTGACGAAGAAGAGATTACTGAAGAACAAGGTAACAAAATTATCAAACTCTTAGATGAGGCAAATGGTACTACAGCAAACTTGGCGATGTTTATGGCTGCTCTTGGTGGATCATTATCTGCATTAAACACCACTGGTGACGAACTGTTAGACGGTGGTAAAGGTGTGGCAAAACTTGGCGTTGCCTCTGCTATGTTAACTGGACGTTCTGCAATTAATGTGGGTAGAAAACTCGTTGGTAAACCTGATCCAAAAAAAGTTGACCCAAAAGCAAATAAACAAAATCAAAATAGTAAGAATCTCGAACAAAAACAAAATCAAGACAACAAAAAGAAAATTGAAAACAAAAAGAATACACCACCAAAGAATTCTGTAGTAAAAGAGGCAGGTAAAAAAGGATTAGCAAAACAAGGAAGAAATGTAGCATTAAGAACATTAGGTAAAATCGCTCTCGGTGCAACAAACCCAGTGATTGCAGTAGGATTAGCTGCCTCGGGACTTTATGATTTAGGCACTTTTGGAATGCGTGCATTAGGATATGGCGATAAGGTTGATGCATTCGAAGATGGAGTAGCAGATTTCCTTGGGATTGAGAGCGAAGAAGAAAAAGCAGAAAGACTAGACCAAGAAAAAGCTGCAAGAACAGAAGCCACTGATAGAATTATCACTAGGATTCAAGAGTCTGATTTATCAGACGAAGATAAACAAGCAGAAATAGAAAGAGTACAAGAAGCATTAAAAAATTCTAACAATCAAGCTACTGGTCGTGGTGGTGCTGACAAAAGATCAAAAGGTAACAGAGTCTTAAAACAATTCAAAGAGAAATATAATGTTGAAGATTTGGTTGATCAGACTACTGCACCTCAACCTCAATCTTCAAAACAGGTTGAAGAAACTACTCAAGAACAACAACAAGCAATGTTAGAACAACAACAACCTATTGTCAATGTACCAGAGCAACCTGCACCAAATGTAAATATACCACCACAGCCTGCACCAAACATACAAGTGGCTGCAACGCTTCCAAGAACAGGACTTCCAAGAGATTTAGAGTTGACAACAGGACAGGCGAGACTACCCAAGTTTATCGTATCATAAAAAAAGGGCAGATGTTTAGTCTGCCCTTTCTTCTACCTTAACTTACGCAGACCATGATGTGCCACGATATATACCGTGTTTCATCTTGGAACTATTCTGTTTAGGTAAGTTTTTGTAAGATACTCCTCTATAGACACCAGAGTCGATTGCGACTCCTTTTTCTATTGCTTGAGGAGTGACCTTGATACCGCGATAGTATTCCATAACACTTCTCCCTTAATTTTAGTTAAAAGAAATGCGTTCCTTCGACTTTCGGTCTCGTTCGGCGATCGCCTACTAGCTAACCCACAATGTGGAGGTTTTCAGGTCTACTTCCGTCTCTTGCGAGATGAACGTGATACAATTATTTATAAGAATAAAAAAAGGGGATCCGAAGACCCCCTTTCTCAGTTAGACTAACTGTTTAGTCGTCTTCAGCCAATTTAGCAAAGTATGACAATGTGTCATCCTCGTCTTCATCAGCATTACTGACAACAGTGGCAGGAGTCGATTTATCAACAAAGATTTGATCTTCAACATCACCAGTTTGTTCAGCTACTTTCTCAGCAGTTGTTACTTTTGCACCACCAGCAAGAACCATATCTAATTTGGTTTTCAACTCTTCATAAGACTTGAAGTTTTTAGGATCTACAATCTCTGCAAGAGAGTGCTGTTTAGCCCACAATTCCTCAATCGCTTCATCAGATTCAGCGACAGGTGTAGGAGTTGACTCAAACTCAGACTTGTCATAGTTTCTATAACCATCAACTTGTCTTGCTTTCAGTTTGAAATTAACACCTTCCCAGAAATCAAATGGGTTTACTGGAGTCTCGTCCTCGAACTGAGGTTGCATAACATCTTTGATTTTATCAAAGATTTTCTTACCGAACTTGTAAAGCATTACTTGTCCTTCGTTTGAAGGATTAGCAGGATCTTTTACAACAAGAACATTTGCATAGTAAGAAAGTCTACGCTTCTGTTTACGAGCGAGATCTTTGTTTGCCTCGACACCACTGTTCCACAGTTCGCTGTTCAATTCAGAAACTGGATCCTGTTGGTTTAGAGTTGTGAGGGAGTTTTCGATGTACCATTTACCAGTTGGTCCTTGGAACCCATGATTAAACATTCTAACCCATGGAAGTTCCTCGCCTTTAGGGGCAGGCAAAAAACGAAGAACGGCATAACCGTTACCAGCGGAATCTACTGAGAGTTTCCACTCGTTACCATCGTCTTTTTTGTAGTTGGTTTGAGGGGCATCTATTTTTTCGACCTCTTTCATTAGGTTGTCGAAAGAACCTCTTGCTTTACGCAAGTCAGACAGTGTATTAAACGACATATTTTTTCTCCTGTATAGCGTTATATTTACGTTGTATATTTTGTCCTTTATCAGCGGACGAGTTATTTATAAAGATTCTCACCTATATATCTCATTTCGTCTGTTAATTTGACAAATGGTCGATATTTTCTTATGAGCAAATGTATGCCTTCTAAGAAGATATCTGGTGTATTATCGCTCATTTTAAACAATTTGTCAAGCAAAACTAACGTCTCAATTGAAATTTTTTTTCCAAGATATAGACGATAGACCAATGCATGTTGTCCTTGATCAGCGACAAATGGATCAGAGATAGATTCTTTTTCCATCTCTAATTTTATCAGTTCGATATCTTGTTCAAACTGATAAACTCTTCTTGCCTTGCGAGCCTTCCATTCCTTATAAACTTCGGAGGCACGAGTATCAAACATCCCACCCCATTTATCTCCAGAAACAAAGTTTGCTACGAGCAAGTCAATAATCTCTTTCTTTTTATAATCACGTGCAAGTTTACGCATTGATATAATATCTTTCCTTTTCAGGAATGCTTTCTCACTCGCCTTTACACCACCACGTGTTTTTGTAATATCGTATTTTTCGGTTGTAAAGTGGAGTTTGAGAGCAAGATATAACTTGTAAACTTCAAACGGATCCATTACAAAGGCAACTTCCCAGACTTCTCTCCTTTGAGAAGATTAAGGTCGGCTGCTTCGACTGCAATCTTTTCTTTTAGATTTGCAGTAAGCAATTTCTTAACAGATTCTATTTCCATATTATTCTTTTCACAGAATGCAACAATGGTATCAATATAACCTGACTTAGTTCTCACAGCTTCTTTTTCTATGTGTTGTGAGAAATCAGACGAACTTTTAAATTGTTTGGTGATGAGATATTCATCAGTAACCTCTGATGGATCTGTATTCATATCATTATCAACTACAACTTTTGGCATCGTATCTCCGTTTCCATTCTCTAATATATTCAATGGCATCTTGACTCCTTTTTATATAGGGTGTATCACATCGCGTATGTTCGGCTTCTCCTTTCCTATCAAATTCATATATAATAGGATGATCAAATGCATCAGCTATTTGTTGAATCGAATATGGATGGTTAGATCCGAAATGCGCTTCCTTAATTTTCTTTTCCGCACTAACGAGATTTGCAACTCCCATGGCAACGTCTTCAACCCATGTAAAATCTCTAGTTTTATTACCAGTTCCAAATATCCTGAGACTCTCACCTCGTTCAACTTGGTTTTTAAATGCTCTGATCACAGTACTGTGTTCTCCGTAGTCTGCCTCTCTTGGACCATATACGTTATAAAAGTACATTAAATGATATTGCAAATTAAAACTTCTCTGATAAAAATTCAATGTTTCCTCACACATAGCTTTTCCAAAGGTGTAAGGGTTTGAGTATGCATCGCTAAAAATATTACTTGATGATGTTGCAAAATATAATGGACAATTATACCGCAAAGCATACTCGCAGACAACCACTGTTGGGTTTATATTATTTAAAATAGACTCTGCAGGATTCTCAAATGACATCCTGATTCGAGGTGTATTAGCTAAATGAACAATGGCATCACATGGTGGTATGATGGCAGTACACACATCTTCGAATATATAATGAACATTCGGTTTGTGTGTAACAAACTTACCATTTCTTTGATCATCTATGACTGTGATTTCGTAACTTGCTTCTGCAAATAACTCAACTAAATGACTTCCAATAAAACCACAACCACCAGTAACAACAATATGCATATCTATTTCGGTCTATAAAATATATGTGTATCAATCTTAGCTGTAACTCTCATTCGTTCTGCCCAAGTAGGATTCACATAATCTGCATGATAAAAAAGTGCACCATCTGTTAGATCCATTTTTGATTCCATTGCATAAAGTGACAACATATAAATGGCTTGGTATTTTTTAGTATTATTGACAGTATCTGGTTTACCGTCGCAATACCAAGAGAATTGACAGCGATGTCTATAAGGATATCGCTTTCCATCTTTTTTTGATACATAATGTGGTGCTTCATAAACTACTTCACAAACTGTATTTGGAAATTCTTCGGCTTCCACTCGGTTCATAGTTACATCTGCAACAGCCAACATTCCAGCAGTAGACTCGTTTCGAGCCTCATGGTATATATTTTGTGCCAAACAAGCAACTTGCGGTTCAGCATCCATACCTGTATGCTTTTCAATATCAGCAATAGGGTTTGTAGCCAGTGCGATAAGTATCGCACCGAATGTGTCTAGAAAATTCATAAACAGTCTCCTTTTCTAAAAATGAGGACTTCTGTTGCTAGGCGTCCTCTGACCCCGAGTGACTATGCAGCTAGTGCATAATCCTCAAAAGCAAAGTTATCGTTTGCGTTTGATTTAGTTCTTACGATTTCTACCAAATCCATACGGATAGTTAGAGGTTGCTTGCACACCTGTTCTCCACTTATCTAATCAATACCAGTCGATCCTAATTCACCCCCATGAAAAAAACTTTTAATGGTGGTGGAGGTGGTGGGAATTGCACCCACGTCCTGCATACCTTTTGATTCGCTTCAACGAACTCCTTATTTATACCTTAAATTGTATAATTAGTCAAGAAGTCTTTTAGACCTTCTTCAGATTCATCTATCTTTTCTAGGCAAATCTCCTGTATATCATACATTTCTTTTGCCAAAAAGTCAAGTTTTTTACTGATCAATGCATTTGGAAAATCCGATAGAGTATGCTCTGGACGACCAGATAAGATATAACTGGGTGTTCCAAGGATTCTCGCGAGGGAAGAAGCAGAACCATCATAACTAATCATTAGTTCTGTTTCCTGTAATGTTTTAATTGCTTCCAATATTGGTGTATCATAGTCTACAAACTTCACATTATCAAACTGGTTGTATAAAGGTTTCCAATTATTGTTGGTTGGGTCTTTCCATACCTTGTGATGTGCTTGTTCATAATCTTTGAATTGTACCTTATTGTTCTCTGTTGTGACGAATGTCACATAACCGCCACCGCCCTTCCATCTATGTTTCTGATCACAAAGACGATAGTTGTGGAATTTATGGTATGGTAAGTTGCTATGTTTATAAGGTAAGTTGTGTCCGTATTTTATTTTGAGTTGGACATCCTCAGTTTTCATAATGTCAAAAATCGTTTGAAGTCTAAACTCTACTTCTTCGCTGTCCTCTTTTTCATAGATATCTTTAACTCCTTTCTCGTTTTGGAAACACCAAAGAAGCAAAACATTTTCGCCAGTTTTCTCTGCAAGATTATTAATATAAGAGCAAGGAGAAGTCATGTCGCCATATCCTGGACGAGCCTTCCATTCAACGCAAATCAAAATCTGTCCCTAACATATGATCGACTTTAGCTTCACCATCATTACTCCAAACGAGGACTTCAGGATTATCGTATAAGAAGTCGCAAGACTTACAATAGTCTGGATAGTCTCCTGTTCTATGACCTTCACGAAGTTT
>MDTE01045621.1_pt1 | contig 22186 bp, 21 predicted proteins | sample 811231 | NCBI WGS metagenome assembly MDTE01 (sample SAMN05326651, study PRJNA326480) | marine metagenome | isolation source: seawater | place: Indian Ocean: Red Sea | collected 2010 | reverse complement strand
CAAAAGAATATTTATTACAATACAACCAAATATTATGATGCTTACCCAATGCCTGTTCCAAATTCTTTTAAAATTCATATTTCTCTCCTTTATTTCTCTTCATATTCAAAATCATCAGCAGTACATAAATAGTGTTCCTGATTACTGTAGTAAATATGTAGTAAATCAGACATCATGAAACAACACCAAACAACACTAAACATAAAAAAAACCCTTAACTACCGTCAGGCAATCAAGGGTTTCTGTTGTGTAGCGGGGGAAGGATTCGAACCTCCGACCTTCGGGTTATGAGCCCGACGAGCTACCAGACTGCTCCACCCCGCGATCAAATATAATTTTTTACCAGAATAGCGCCGGCAATATTAGAAAAATGATTAACATCTTCCAAGGCTAATATATTTATTTTATATTTTTTATGATTAAACTGATTGGCATATGATCGGAATACCCACCTAATAATCTATTTCCGGCCCAAAATCTAAATGGATATCCGTCATACTTTCCTCCATGCTGCCGATATTGTTTACCATCAAAAACATCTACTGAATTCTCTTTGAGATAAAGTCCGGATTTATCAATTAATCCGGGACTAATAATTAAATGATCATAAACTAGGTCTTGCCCAGCATACTTGTATGTACTTCCATTATTATTTCTATGCCATGGCCCCATTAAATTCCACAAAATTATATCTTTCGATGTTAATTGATCTTTATTTAATGATGCACCTAAATGAGTATGAACTGAAGCATCAGTAGGCTCATCATTTAAGTCTCCCATCACAATTATTTCTGCTTTTGGATCTAATTTTAGAATTTTTTCAATATCATTACGAAGAATCTTTGCTGCAGCAGCTCTAAAAGGAATTGTTTTTTCAACTCCTCCATATTTAGATGGCCAATGATTTACATATATATGAAGATTTGAACCATGAATTAAAAAGTTAGTATATAAAATATCTCGAGTCGGTGACCCTGATGGTAAAATTACTTTAATCGGATCAGAGCTCTTTAAAATTATATCTTGGGAATCATATAATAAGGCAACATCAATTCCTCGATTATCAGGTGAGTCATAATGAATAATATTATAATTACGATTAATTGCATTATTTAATTCTTCTAAAACAAATCTATTTTCAACTTCACATAATCCTAGAATTTCAGCATCTAATTTATTTAGAATTTCAGATAGATTATTTAATTTTAATTCATACACATCTTCCGTGACATTTTTCCTTCCTCCAGTCGCATACTCATCATCATTTGTTAATGGATCATTATCTAAATCAAATAGATTTTCTACATTCCAAAAAGCAACTTTTATATCAGTAGAGTTAATATCCCGAGATGTCAAACCATAAAAGCAAAACGTAATAGATAAGAAATAATTTTTAAACACTTTTACTCCTTGATTATTTTTTTCTAAATGAAAGTTTTAATGGAATACCATTAAAATCAAAATGAATTCTAAGTTGATTTTCTATATATCGTTTATAAGCTGTTTTAATCAATCTTGGATAATTAGCATACAAAGCAATAACGGTAGGTTCTCGACTAACTTGGGTTACATAATTAATACGAATATTTTTCCCTTTTTCTGCTGGAGGTGGATTTTTTGAAATAATTTTTTTAAGAATATTATTTAGATCTTTTGTTGCAATCAATTGTTGTTTTTTTTCATAAACCATAAACCCTGTTTCTAAGACTTTATGAATTCTCTGTTTAGTAAGTGCTGATATAAATAATAGTGGATAATATTCTAAGGATTTAAATTGATTACGAATTTCATCTTTAAATTCTTTCATTGTATGATTTTCTTTCTTTATAAGATCCCATTTGTTTACAATTAATATTAGGCCTTTTCCTTTTTCAATTACAAAGTCAACTATAGACTTATCTTGTCTACCAAAGCCTTTTTCAGCATCAATTAGTACCATTACAACATTAGCAGTATCAATAGCATTTTGTGTTCTAACTAATGAATAATATTCAATTTTATCTTTAATCTTCGCAAGTTTTCGTAACCCTGCTGTATCAACTAATGTTATCTCCTTTCCATACCAAGTAAGAGGCGCATCAATCGCATCTCTTGTTGTACCTGCTATTGGTGTAACAATAGTTTGGTCTCGTTTTAAAAGTGCGTTAGTTAATGATGATTTTCCAACATTTGGCATTCCAACAATCGCTAAACGAAGGTTAGAACTTTCACTAGAAATTTGATTTGGCTCCGTAAGCGATAATTTATGCAAAATCAAATCTAATAAGTCTCCTGTAAGTCTACCATTTAAAGCTGAAATTGACTTTGGGTCTTCAAGACCTAATTCATGAAATGGATATATTAAATTATCAGTTTTAAATCCATCACATTTATTAACGACAAGTATATATGGTTTACCGCATTTCCTAACAAATTTAGATAAGGTCTGATCAGTAGATGTTAACCCTTGTTTTCCATCTACCATAAATAAAATTAAATCAGATTCATCCATTGCCTCCTGCGCCTGTTCTCTTACAGCAGCATTAAAAACATCTATATCTTCTGGTATATACCCACCGGTATCAATGAATCTTAATGGGTGACCACACCACTCCATCTCCCCATAAATTCTATCTCGAGTGATCCCTTCTTGGGCGTCTACGATAGCTTGACGATGACTTAAAAGACGGTTAAAAAATGTTGACTTCCCAACATTAGGCCTTCCAATAATAGCGATTAATGGCTTTACCAATTATCGTTAACCGCTTATTTTGATTATAATCCAAACTAATACAATTGCAAAAAGCAAATGAATAACTATTGCGCCTAATAATTCTTTCATTATTTTTCCTTTCTATTTGATTGAATGCATTTAATAGTGTTTTAAATATGAAATTTAGCCATAAATAATGTTTCTCTTTCATTGCAAAATTTTAATTTTAAAAATTTCAGTATTACTAGAAAATATTTCATAAAATTAAATATTTGGGCATTTAGGCATCCTAGATTGAAGATTAGCATTACTTTTTTTGTTGTGAATAATTTGTGAATAATAAAATAAATATTTTATTTTCTCGACGCAAATCTATTTTTTTTTAGTTTACCACTTGTATATTTGATTGCTGATTTTCTATATTTGTTTTAGCCAACTATACGTTTTATCATAATTTCATTTATCGCCCTTTTTTCTAATTAATAATACAACGGTATTTATTTAGAATCCGTTAAACTACACATACCAAGGAATTTATATGGCAGAAGCAATGGAATTAGATTTGACGCTTAATCAGCCAAGCACACAAAAGGTTGACCCCCCTATTGCGAGTCCAAAAAAACAAGACTCAAAAGACAAATCAGATATACCATCTCATTATAAAATTGATGAATACTACGGAGATGATACATTGGGATCTGACGTACTTAAACAAAAATATTTAGCACCATGGGAGTCTCATCCATATGAATTATGGGAACGCCAAGCAACAGCTCTAGCTTCTGTAGAAAAAACAAAAGAATTAAGAACTAAATGGAGAAAAAAGTTTTTTACTATTTTAGAAGATTTCAAATTTGTTCCAGGTGGCAGAATTATGCATGGTGCTGGAAGAGAAGATATTACCACAACTTTAAATAACTGTTATGTAGTGGCCGTACGCGATGACTCAATAAAGTCTATTTATGATACAATTATCAATGAAGCATTAACATATAAGTATGGTGGTGGATGTGGGCATGACCTATCCGTTTTAAGACCATCTGGGAAAGCTATAAATGGAACTGGTGGTGAGTCATGTGGCCCTACTGGTTTTATGAATCTTTTTAGCGAAAATACAAATACAATAGCTCAACACGGAAGACGTGGAGCTAATATGCAAACACTACGTGTAGATCATCCTGATATCGAAAAATTTATAAGTATTAAAACTGGTGATATCGATATGGTAAAATATTCAAATATTTCAGTTCTTCTAACACATAAATTTATGGAAGCAGTCAAAAACGATGATGATTTTGACCTAGTATATGATAATGAAGTGTATGAGACATTAAAAGCAAAAGATATCTGGAATAAAATTATAAATCATGCCCATACTAGCGCTGAGCCAGGACTCCTTTTTTGGGATACAATGACAGATTACCATAATGCAGAATATTGTTCACCACTTGTATCCACTAATCCTTGTGCGGAGCAGCCTCTTCCAGATGGAGGTTGTTGTAATCTGGGAGCAGTAAACCTTGAAAGATTTGTAGATGAAAATGGAAATTTTATGATAGATCAATTCAAAGATACTATAAGTATAGGTACACGATTTTTAGATAATGTTGTGGATTATAATATGGATAGACATGCATTAGAAGACCAAAAAGAAAATGCTACTAATGATAGAAGAGTTGGCCTAGGTATCTTAGGATTAGGCGATATGTTTGTAAGAATGGGTATTAAATATGATAGTGAAGATGCCTTACAAACAATTGAACAAATCATGCAAATATTTAGAGATACTGCATATGAAACCAGTGTAAGTCTTTCTGAAGAAAAAGGAATGTTTCCAAACTTTGATTGGAAAGGATATTCAAAATCAAAATTTGTCAAAAATTTACCTAAAACATTACAAAAGAAAATTCGCGAAAAAGGTATTCGAAATTGTACACTAACTACCGTGGCACCAACAGGTAGCGGAGCGATAGTATCTAGAGTAACATCAGGTGTAGAACCTATATTTGCTACATCATATAAAAGACGTGTAAAACAAAATGATGGTGGCTATGGAAAGTCCTTTAATGAATATAAAGTATATCATCCACTTGTAGAAAAATTATTTGGGACAGATGATAATCTACCAGATTATGTTGTTACTGCCCATAATATCGATCCATATTTTCGTGTTAAAATGCAAGGAGAAATTCAAAAATTTATTGATTCATCTATTTCTTCAACAGTTAATCTTGCTGAAGAAATAACTGTTGAAACAGTCGCAGACATATATATGACAGCATATGACGCTGGTCTTAAAGGTATTACTGTATATCGCGAAGGTAGCCGTGAAGGAATACTCGTATCAGATAATGAAAATAAAGAAGATAAATCTGCTAATACAGATACAGATGAAAATCTAGATCTACAATTAAGTACAGATAAAAGCCCTAGAGTCCGTCCATCACAAACAGCTGGGGTCACTAGACGTATTCGAACTGGTGAAGGAACTCTATATATTACAATCAATGAAGATGAAAATGGCCTCTGTGAAGTGTTCACTACAATAGGAAAAGCTGGTGGTAATGCAGCAGCCCAATCTGAAGCAATTAGTCGTCTAATTTCACTAGCATTACGATCTGGATTAGATCCTCATGCGATTGTAAGGCAATTAAAAGGAATTTCTGGTCCAAATCCTACATGGGAAGATGGACGCTTAATTTTATCGACACCAGATGCAATAGGGAAAGCACTAGATGATTATTTAAAAGAAGGAAAATTATTAGAAAAACATCCATCCAAATTAACAGAATCACAAGGTCCACTTATCACATTAGTAAATGATGATGAAAATAAAACAGATAATGGATTACTGATATGTACAAAGTGCCATAATCATAGCGTTGTCAACGAAGCTGGATGCCTAACATGTCGTGAATGTGGATGGTCTAAATGTGATTAATCACCATTATATTTTATTTATACTTCTAAGATTTCTTTTTCCTTATCATTCATTATCGTATTGAGTTTATCAATATGTGTATCTGTTAATTTTTGAATTTCATCTTCATAATCTTTAATTAAGTCTTCAGAAAGATGTTCATCTTTACTTTTAGCATTCAACTGATGAATTCCATCTCTCCTAACATTTCTTATTGCAACCTTTCCATCTTCAATTAATTGATGTACAAATTTATTTAATTCTTGCCTACGTTCTTCACTTAAGGGCGGTATAGGAATTAAAACTGCTGTCCCATTATTACCGGGTGTAAATCCCATGTTGGCATCCATAATAGATTTTTCAACCACAGGTATTAATGTTTTTTCATAAGGAGTCAACGTAATCAAACGAGGTTCTGGAACAGAAATGGTTGCTACTTGATTTAAAGGTGTATTGACACCATAATAATCTACCATAAGTGAATCAAACATTTCAGGATTGGCTCTTCCTGTACGTACTTTATTTAATTCTCCTTTTGTATGAAGCACAGCTTGATCCATACGATGAGTAATGTCTTTAATTATATCATTGATCATAAATTTATTCCGATACTAAGGTACCTATTTTAGCTCCCAAAATTAGTTGTTTCAAGCTCCCTGAATAATTTATATTGAATACCTTAATTGGTAATTTATTTTCTTTACAAAGAGTGATTGCAGTGAGATCCATAACTCGCAAATTATCCTTTAAAACACTATCATATGAAATTTGGGTATATTGCTTAGCGTCATGATGTTTTACTGGATCTTTATCAAAAATACCATCAACTTTAGTGCCTTTAAGAACAATCTCTGAACCTAACTCAGTCGCACGAAGAGCTGCAGCAGAATCAGTAGTAAAAAAAGGATTTCCCGTACCACCAGCAATAATTACTATCCGTCCCTTTTCAATATGGCGGATAGCACGCCGTCTAATATATGGTTCAGCAATTTGAGATATATTTATAGCTGATAATGTCCGTGTTTCACACCCAACTTTTTCTAATGCATCCTGAATTGAAATTGCGTTCATTATAGTTGCAAGCATACCAAGATAATCGCCAGTAACTCGATCCATCCCTCTACTAGCTGCCTCCATACCACGAAAAATATTTCCAGCTCCAATAATTAAACCAATTTCAGTACCTATATCGTGTATTGATTTAATTTCATTAGCTAGATATGAAGCTCGAGTTGGGTCTATACCAAACTCCTGGTCCCCTGCTAAAAATTCTCCTGATAATTTTAAAAGAATGCGGCGATACTTAGGATCAGCCATAGATAAAAGTCTTATACTTGTCCGTTTGTTTTTGTATCCATTTCACCAATAGCAAAACGGACAAAACGATTGATACTGATATTTTCACCTAATGTTGCAATAGTTTCCGTAATAATATCTTTGACTTTTTTATCAGGATCTTTAATAAATGTTTGATCTAATAAGCACGCTTCTTGGTAAAATTTATTTAATCTTCCCTGAACCATTTTTTCAATAATATTTTCAGGTTTACCTTCAGATTTAGCCTGTTCCGAAAATATATCTTTTTCGCGTTCAACTACTTTAGGGTCTAGAGAATTTTGGTCTAAAGCAATTGGATTAGTTGCTGCGATTTGCATCGAAATATTATGCGCAAGATCCTTAAAACCATCTGTTTTCGCTACAAAATCTGTCTCGCAATTTAGTTCTATTAGTACACCTAAACGACCACCTGCATGAATATAAGAATAAACCAAACCTTCTCTAGTTTCTCGTTCACCTTTTTTTTCTGCTTTTGCGACACCTGTTTTACGCAAATGATCAAGCGCCATATCTAGATCACCATTTGTTTCTACTAATGCTTTCTTACAATCCATCATTCCTGCACCAGTCTGATCACGTAATGTTTTTACAAGCTTTGCATCAATGCTCATTGTATATTATTCTTCCTCTTGATTTGAGTCATCCGAAATATTTTCAGAATCTTTTAAATCAGGTTTCAATTCTTGTTTGACATCAACAGATTTATTATCAAATTCAGTTTTGGGATTCTTCTTTTCTTCATTATTAGTATTTGACCGAGTTTCATTTACAGCGTCAGCTAGAGTACTAATTATTAATTGAATTGTCCTAATCGAATCATCATTAGCAGGAATAGGATAATCAACTTTATTTGGATCTGTATTCGAATCAACAATTGCAATTACTGGGATATCTAACCGTTTTGATTCTTTTATGGCAGTATCTTCATATTGAGCGTCAACTATAATCAAGGCATCAGGTAGTCTACGCATATCTTTTATTCCACGATGTTGATCTGCCAATTTCACACGTTCACGGTTAAGCATTTGAGTTTCTTTTTTTGTTAGATTCTCATAAAGTGTTGAACCTTCTTTCTCCAACATCTTTAAACGTTTGATACTTTTTTTAATAGTAGAAAAATTTGTTAGGGTACCACCTAACCATCTCTCAACAATATAGAACATGCTACAGCGGTCTGCCTCTTGTTGGACAATATCTTGAGCTTGTTTTTTAGTACCTACAAAAAGAATCTCACCATTATTTTTGACAACTTCTTTGACAAAGGTGATTGCTTTATCTATCTCTTTTATTGTTGTTTCAAGATTAATTATATGAACGCCATTCTTTTGGGAAAGAATATAGGGTTTAAAATTAGGGTTCCATTTCTGTGTGACATGGCCAAAATGAGCACCAGTACCGAGAAGATCTTCAAATTTAATTTTAGACATAAATACTAACGTTTAGAGAATTGAAAGTTTTTTCTTGCACCAGGTTGGCCAGGTTTTTTCCGTTCAACTTTTCGTGCATCTCGCGTTAAAAATCCTTTTTCTTTTAATATTGACCTTAATTCAACATTAGCATTGATTAATGCTCGAGAAATACCAAGACGAATGGCCCCAGCTTGTCCAGTTAGACCTCCTCCTGTAACATTAATATTTATATCATAGTGTTTTTCACTTTCTACAGCAACCAATGGTTGCATGACAACTGTTGCTAATGTTTCTCTGCATAAATAATCTCTAAATGGTTTCCCATTTACTTCAATTACTCCTTTGCCAGGTTTCATAAATACACGAGCGACCGATCTTTTTCGACGACCTGTGCCATAATAATTTTCTTCTGCCATATGTTTTATAACTCTAGAGTTTTTGGTTGTTGTGCAATATGAGGATGTTCAATACCCACATAGACTTTTAAGTGAGATATGATATCTCTACCTAACCTATTATGAGGTAGCATACCTTTAACTGCATTCTCAATTATTCTTTCAGGATATTTACGACGCATTTCTGAAACAGTTGTCTCCGTTCCTCCACCGGGATAACCAGTATGACGAAAGTATGACTTTTTTGTTTCCTTAGATCCTGTTAATAAAATTTTGTCTGCATTTATAACAACTACACAATCTCCCATATCCATATGTGGCGTAAAATTAACTTTATGTTTTCCACGAAGAATTTGAGCTATTCTTGATGCAAACCTACCAAGGGTTTGGCCTTCAGCATCGGCAATCCACCAGTTTTTTTCAATTTCTGATTGTTTTATTGATGTAGTTTTCATTTTCATCTCGTTTACAGCCAGCGAAAATAGACATTTTATTAAGGCTGCGTCAATAAATAATGTTAATTAATATTATGTTTCATTTATGGCTATTTTTCCTTTGGAGATAGTGAACATTACACTCCCCTTCATCTTTTCTCCGTAAAATGGTGAATTAAAAGATTTTGATGCAACATGTTTCTTCTGAAAAATCCATTCTTTTTCAGGATCAATAACTGTGATTTCTGCTTCAATACCTTTTAAAAAGAGGTTTGCATTAAATCCAAAAATTTCCCTAGGTTTTTTAGTAAGTAAGGAAATAACAGTTTCTAATTCTATCCCCTCATCTTTAACAAGAACTTTATTGACAGCACCAAAACAGGATTCTAATCCAATCATACCAAATGATGCCAAATCAAAAGTAGTCTCTTTATCTTCAATTGTGTGAGGAGCATGGTCTGTAGCAATACAATCAATTGTCCCATCTTTTACAGCTTCAATAAGGACTTTCCTATCCAATTCTGTACGAATAGGTGGTGCAACTTTTAAATTAGTATTGAAAGATTTTAATGCGTGATCATTAAAATATAAATGATGCGGAGTTACTTCTGCGGTAATACGTTCATTTTTTGCCTTCATTTCACGTATATGATTTACTGCTTTTGCAGAACTTACATGAGGGACATGTAATTTAGCACCAGTAAATTCTGCTAATTCAAGGTCACGGTGAACCATCGCCGATTCTGCTAAGTCAGGGTTTCCAGGTAATCCGAGTTGATTTGAGATACTTCCTTCATTCATAACACCATCTGAACGCAAACACTCATCTTCTGCATGGTTAATTACTGGTACATTCACCAAATTTGCGTATTCTAATGCAATCCGCATCACGGCGCCATTATCAATCGGTAACCCATCATCACTAAATGCAATAGCACCTTCCTTATGCATCAGTCCAATTTCTGTAAGATCATTTCCATTTTGCATTTTTGTGACAGCACCTATTGGATGAATATGTACCGGACACGTTTCAGATTTTTTTATTATAAAATTAATATTTTCAGGTGAATCAAGAGGCGGATTGGTATTAGGCATTACGCATACTCTTGTAAATCCACCAGCTAAAGCTGCTAATGATCCTGTAATCAGTGTTTCTTTGTCTTCACGACCTGGCTCACGAAAATGGACATGTACATCACAAAATCCATGTGTTATAACTTTACCAGCACAATCAATTATTTCAGCATCTTTGGGGATTGTCACGCTGCCAATAGCTGCAATCCGACCTTCTTCAATCCATATATCTCCTTTAAACTTACTTTCGTTGAATGGATCAAAAATTGTACCATCTTTTAAAACAGTATTTTTTTGTAACTTATTTAGTTTCATTTTTTCCTTCTTCGTCATATTTACCACCAAAAAGCAAATAAAGAATTGCCATCCTTGATGCTACACCATTTAAAACCTGATCTAAAATGATAGCTTGATCTCCATCTGCCACAACACCATCAATCTCCACACCTCTATTCATTGGGCCTGGATGCATAATAACAATTTCTTTTTTATGGTGCTTTAAACGCTCAGCAGTCAAGCCAAACATAGATCTATATTCTCGTATAGATGGTACAAGTCCGATTCCCATTCTTTCACGTTGAATCCTAAGCACATTCAATGCATCTGCCCATTCAATTACTTGATCTATATTATAATCAATATTGACTCCCAGATCTTTAATATAGGGTGGAATTAAATTTGGAGGTCCACAAAGAGTAACTTCTGCCCCCATAGTTTTTAGTCCATATATATTACTTAGAGCAACTCTACTATGAGATATATCACCAATTATACCAACCTTGAGATCTTTTAATTTTCCAAATTTTTCATATAAACTCATCATATCAAGAATAGCTTGAGTGGGATGTTCATGTGTGCCATCTCCAGCATTAATAATAATTGAATCAACAAAATCCCTTAAAATATGTGGAGCGCCGGGAGTTGGGTGCCGCATAACTATACCATCAATTTTCATAGCTTCGATATTTTGAACAGTATCTTTAAAGCTTTCACCTTTTTTTAAACTACTAGAAGATGCAGAAAAATTTACTGTATCCGCGCTTAATCTTTTTTGAGCTAATTCAAAACTAATTCGAGTTCTTGTAGAATTCTCAAAGAATAAATTAACAATAGTAACACCTTGAAGTGATGGAACCTTTTTTATTGGACGATTAAGAACTTCACGAAAATTAAATGCTGTATCTATAATTGTTTGAATATCATCTTTCGGGTATCCATCCAATCCTAAAAGATGTTTGTGTTTTAACATTTTTCTTCATCCCTAATAAGGTAAACACTATCAATATTATCTGTTTCAATTAAAGTAACATTTACATGCTCACCTTCGTGCGTGGGAATATTTTTTCCTACATAATCAGCTTTAATTGGTAATTCTCGATGTCCACGATCAATAAGTACTGATAACTGAACTTTAGCAGCCCTACCAAAGCTATTTAACTCATCCATTGCAGCTCTAATCGTACGACCAGTATAAATAACATCATCTACTAAAATAACAGTTTTCCCTTCCAGAGAGAATGGGATATCACTTCCTTTAACTTGAGGAATTACCAAACGCTCTCTATAATCATCACGATGAAAAGTGATATCTAAAGATCCTGTGGGCAATTTCATGCCATTTATTGAATAAATTCTTTTCTGGATTCTCTCTGCTAATGGAACACCTCGATTATGTATGCCAATAAGTACAATATTTTTAGAATTTTCATTTCGTTCTAAAATTTCATGGCTTAATCGAGTTATAGAACGCTCAACTGATTTACTGTCCATTAAAATCTTTTTATTCATGCTATACTCAAAAAAAAACCTCCAGTCAGAGTAGCCAAGGCCGGAGGTATTTTCCTGCCCTTATCGGCTTCTCTGAACCGTTTTAAAGGGTTATCTATTATCAAATATTAAGAAATTATTATCGAATTATTAAGTCACAAATTATTTTTGATAAGCTATTATATTTTATTTTACCCATTTCAATTTTCAAATCAATATTTTCTTTATTAAACCATTGAATTTGGCGACGTGCAAATTGACGAGTTCTTATTATAATTTCATCTCTCATTTCTTTATAAGTTAATTTATTATCCAAATAGGCTTCGATTTGTTGGTATCCTATAGAATCTAATGGATGAAATGATTTATTTAATTTATTTTTTTTATCAATCAAATTTTGAACTTCATCAATCCAACCCATACTAAGCATTTCATCCGTTCTTTTAGATATCCTATCAATAAGTTTATCTTTTTCCCAGCTTAAAAATATCGTAAACAAATTCATAGTATCGGATAATTCTTTTTTCTGAGTTAAAAAATGTTCAGTTGGTGATTTATTTGTTAATTCATATATCTCTAAAGCTCTAACCATTCTTTTTTTATTATTAATATGGACAATCTTTGCATAATCTGGATCAATCAACTTTAATTGATGAAAAAGTGCTTCTGGGTCTTTATCATATTTATCTTCTAATTGCAAACGAGTTGATTCATTAGATAAACTCCCTTTAAAAATTCCATTTTTTAAAGCTCTATAATAAAGTCCTGCTCCTCCTGAAATAATTGGTGTATTACCAGAATTTTTTATCATAGTAATTTTATCTTTGATAAGTTTTACAATTTTTCCAGCAGAAATTGATTCACCAGGATCATGAAAACCATAAAGATGGTGCGGTATACCTTCCATTTCATCAATCGTAGGTTGAGCTGTCCCAATAGACATATCTTTATAAATTTGACGCGAATCAAGTCCAATAACTTCTCCATTTAATAATTTTGCTATTTCAATAGATAGTTTTGTTTTTCCACTTGCGGTTGGGCCAATAATAGTTAAAATACTTTCATTAACCATTATTAATGTCAAATAGATTACCTAAACTAAGCATATCTATATTACCTCCAGTAAGGATTAAACCAACTTTTTTACCACAAAATATATCTTTTCTTTTTAAAATAGCCGCTAAAGTAATAGAACAAGATGGTTCAACAATAATCTTCATTGTTTCCATAATCATTTTTAATGCGCTAATAATTTCTTTTTCTCTTACAGTTATTATACCGTCTACTGACCTACTAATAATAGGGAAGGTTAATGTACCTATCTGTGCTCGAAGTCCATCACAAATAGTATTTGTTGTTTCATTTGATTGAATTTCGCCAGCAATTAATGATCTATAAGTATCATCTGCTTCTAAAGGTTCCGCACCAAAAACTTTTATTTTTTTATTAATTGCTTTTACTGTAGAAATAATTCCAGATAATAATCCACCACCGCTTACAGGTGCAATAACAACATCTAATTCTGGAATGTTTTTTAATAATTCTTTTGCTATAGTACCTTGCCCAGCCATAACTCGTTCATCATTATAAGGATGTACTAAGACTCCATTAGTTTCATCTAACACTGATTTTAAAATTTTATCACGTGATATCTGATTAGGTTCGCACCAGATAATCTCACCATTATTTCGTTTTACATTATCAATTTTAATATTAGGTGTATTATTTGGCATAACAACTTTTACTTTACTTTTGAATTTATTACCTGCCATTGAAATAGCTGCGCCATGATTACCTGATGATGATGTTACTATACCCCGCTCTAGTTGACTCTTTGACAATTGAGAAACAGCATTTATTGCTCCTCTAATTTTAAAAGAACCTGTTTTTTGAAAATTTTCACATTTAAAATATAATTGAGATCCAATCATCTGATTTAAACTAGTGCTTGTTAAAATGGGGGTGTTATGAATAAATGGCTTTATACGATGATGTGCTTCATTTATATCTTTAAAGGTCAACACAATTTTATACTATTTCAATATTTAATGACGTTCAAACCGACCATCAAGTTCATCTAAAGACATTTGTACAATAATTGGTCTCCCATGAGGGCAATAGTAAGGATGCTTAGTTGAAAATAGTTTATTTACTAATTCCTTCATCTCATCAAAAGTCAAAGTATCTCCCGCTTTAATTGCAGCTTTACATGCAAACATTGCAGCCAACCCTTCTTGAAATGAGCTATACTTCTTCCTTTCAGTTAAAAAATTATCTAATATTTCTCGAATCACAGTTTTTTCATTTCCAAATGCCATTTCAGAAGGTATTGCTTCAATTCTTATTGATCGATCATTTTCTTTTTTTATTTTAAATCCAATTTTTTCTAGATATGGTAGAACGTCTAATAAACCATCAAAGTCATCTGGAGAAAAGTCTAATTTTTCTGAAAATAATAAAGTTTGTGAAGCCATCGATGTCGACTCAAATGCAGTTAACGCTTCTTCATATAAAACTCTTTCATGAGCGACATGTTGATCGATAATTACTAGACCACTATTAATTTCAGATACAATATACTTTTTATGTATTTGCCAAATATTTTCAGAAACGATTCTATTTGGGGGCTCAGTTACAGATTCAGCTAATTTTGAAGCATAATTTTTTGCTCTTTCAAGATTACGATTTAATGATATATTTTTATCTAATAAATCAATTGTTTCTTGATTTGGATTTGTAGGGATAGTTTCATTTGGTAATCGAAAAGATTGCATAGATTTTGATTCATATGATTGATTAAATCCCGGGATAGTTTTTTCGATAGATTGCAATGCTTCACTTACAGTGGCTTTTAAAACATGAAAAACACGCCATTCATCCTTAAATCTAACCTCCATTTTCATCGGATGAACATTTACATCTACTTGGTCATTGGGCAACATTAGGTTAATTATAAAAAATGGGTACTCACCTCTTTTTACTAATGATTCATATGAACCATATACTGCTGAATTCAATAATCTATCTTTAATAAACCTTCTATTTAAAAATAAATATTGTTCACCATATCTGGACCTTACTAGGTTAAGATTTCCTACAAATCCAGAAAAAGAATAATCGCCTTTAACAATATTTATAGGAATTAAATTCTTTGAATAAGTTGGATCCATTAAGTTATCAATTCTATTCTCAAGTTTTTCAATATGTAAATGGAAAATGACTCTTTTATCTGAAATTAATTTAAACGATACTTCAGGGTATGCTAATCCAAATCGTCTTACAACATTAACAATTTTTCTTAATTCCGTACGAGGGGTTTTCAAAAATTTTTTTCGAGCAGGCGTATTATAAAATAAATTTCTAATTGTAATCTCTGTACCACCAATTTCTGCAGCAGGTTGTACTTCACCAGAAATTCCATTACTAATTAATATCTCAGCTCCTTTATCTTGACCATTACTAGAAATAATTGACATCTCAGATACTGACGCAATACTAGCAAGAGCTTCTCCACGAAATCCTAAAGAATTAATAGCAAATAAATCATCTATTTTTGAAATTTTACTAGTATGATATCTTAAAATCGAACTAGGTAATTGATTGGGATGTATCCCATAACCATTATCTCGAACTTGGATAGTTTGATGTCCACCTTTTTCTACAAAAATAAAAATCTCCGTTGCATTGGCATCCAAACTGTTTTCAATAAGCTCTTTTACTACAGAAGCTGGATTCTCAACCACTTCTCCTGCTGAAATTTTATTTCTTAAGTCTTCAGATAAGGCTTTAATCATTTTTTTAATTTTTATTTCAAAAAAACCAAGTAAAAAACTCTATTTTAACTTTCAATAATTTTTATTGTCTTTATAAAAACAGATTTTCTTAAAGTTTTAGCTTCTAATAATAAGTCGTCAATAGCTTTGCGTTTGATTTTAACATAGCCATTATCATCTATTCCTGTTAGATTAATTAATACATTCATGTAAGCTCCACTCACGCCCGCAAATGCTACTTCTGCAGACACTCCTGCATCTGATACAGAATTTGGATTTCCTTTCTTAACAAGCATATCAGATAACTTTAACACTTTTATACATAATTCTGCAGTTTTCATAGGAACTTCTATAGCATATTTATTTGCAGCTTCAATTGCTTCTACTTTTTGCTTTTGTTCATTTTCTGTATTTGCTGGCAAACGATTAGCATTCATTACACTATTAAACGCATTTGTATCTTCATCTACTAGTTCTACAAGTTGATCTTTTAATATTTGAGCTTCAACACCAATTTCATCCATTTCTGGTTTACGATCAAACATTTCTTTCTTTTCATGGGTTAAAGCTGCAACCATAGATGATAAACCTGCACCTAGAGCACCCAATAATGCTGCGACACTACCTCCACCAGGAGCTGGACTGTTTGTTGATAATTCTTCTATAAAATCTTTTCCTGACATAGACATTAATTTTCGATCATCCTTTTCAACTGCATAATCAATGATTTTCTCTTTTGGAATAAAGTCGGTTACATCATTTAATCCTAATGATTGTACAGCACATTCAACGATATCAGAAATAGGAACACCAATAGAACGGTTCTGTTTTTTTAGAAAATATTTCCCCGCCATAACAAGTGGCTCAAGTGGTATAAGTCCAACTAATTCACTGCCAGTAACACGAACCCCACGGTCTTCCGCTAATTTACAGGCAGCATCAAATACGTCGTGTATAGTCGATACTTTGTAATTATTAAAATTAATAGAAATTTGAGCTTGATTAAATTCATCTACATACCAACCAATGCCTTTTAAATCCTTAAACATTCCAGGAACTTTCACTGGTTTTCCATTCTGATGGCGAATAATTTCACCATCAAGTAAATTTTTGGATTTAGGATTTGGAATTCTTTTTGAACGACCTGCCTCCCTTAACTCAAATGCAATATCTGTCGCCAGCCTATGATCTTTAGTATTAAGATTAATATTATATGCAATCAAAAATTCTCTGCAACCTATAATAGTTGCACCTGCTTTTTTATGAAATTTAGTAGGTCCAAAATCCGGCTTCCATCTTGGGTCTTTTAATTTATTTTCTAAGCCTTCATACTCACCTTTTCTTATATCAGGGAGTTTTGTTCTATAATCATTTTGAGCTGATTTTTCATAAAGATAAATTGGAATACCCAATTCATTTCCTACTCTTTCCCCAAGCTGTTTTGAAAGTTCTATACATTCATCATAGGAGACATTAGTTATAGGGATAAACGGACATACATCTGTTGCTCCTATGCGTGGATGTGTACCAGTATGCTGACTCATATCTAAAATTTCTGATGCATATTTTATACCCTGATATGCAGCTTCTACAATAATCTCAGGTTCACCAATAATTGTCACGACAGTTCTATTTGTGTCTTCACCAGAATCAACATCCAAGATATTTACTCCAGATACTGATGAAATGTATTTCACAATATCATTGATTTTCTGTTTATCCCTCCCTTCTGAAAAATTTGGGACACATTCTACAATTTTTTTCATAATTTAATTATAAGCAATCATATTTAAATAAATAATAAAAAACATAATAATTATTAACATCGTCAACGTCCACCATAATGATCTACCTTTAAATCGTCGATCAGGTAATATTCTTTTGAAATAACTCATTAATCAAATTGATATTCCTGAAAAAATCAGCATAAAAAAGGTTACAAAGGGTTCCATAAATAACCAAATAATTGAGAAACCGGTAATATACCCAAATAGAATTAAACCAAATAACACCTGAGGACCATATGATTGAATTTTCCATGCTAATTGTGGATTAGTTTTCATTAACCATCCTGAAAATATCTGTGATCCATCTAAAGGCGCAACAGGAATCATATTAAAAACAGCAAGCGCAATATTTATTCTAGTAAAATAAACTAATAACACAAAAACTGGCTCAGTTAATAATCCTGTCGCATTAAATAATCTTAGTACCATACCCGCAATCATTGCTAATAATAAATTAGATATCGGTCCTGCAGCCGCAACTTTCATCATGTCAACTCGAGGATTTCTTAAATATCTTCCATCAACTGGAACAGGCTTTGCCCACCCAAAACCTACAAAAAGAATCATCATAGACCCTATAGGATCTAAATGAGCCATAGGATTTAAGGTCAATCGTCCCATCCTAGCAGCTGTAGTATCACCACATTTAGATGCCATCCAAGCATGTGCAAACTCATGAAAAGACAGTGCAAACATTAACGTAGGTATTAAAAGGACTAAAGCTTCTGGTGGCAATCGAAAAAGCATTAATTTCTAGGATGATGAGTTTTATATACTTCTTTTAAATAATGCTTATCTAGGTGAGTATAAATAGTCGTAGTAGAGATATCACTATGCCCCAATAATCCTTGTACAAATCGAAGATCCGCACCAGCCTCTAGTAAATGAGTTGCAAAAGAATGTCTTAATATGTGAGGTGAAACAGGCTTATTTAATTTTGCAATCCTAGACCATTTTTTTAAAATATTATTAATCATTGCCCTCGTTAATTTATTGCCATTCCGACTTAAAAACACTTCACTTGATTCACTTTTTTTCTGCAATGAAGAACGATTGTAAAGCAAATAATCTTCTAAATATTTTTTTGCAAGACCACCTATTGGAAGCAACCTTTCTTTTGATCCTTTTCCCATTATGCGAATCATTTCATCTTCTAAAAATATCTGATTAGTCCTTAGTTCACAAAGCTCTGATACGCGTAAACCGCAAGCATATAACATTTCAATAATAGCTTTATCTCTAAAATAAAATGGAGATTCTTTTTCTATAGCATTAATAATTGAAGAAATTTCTTGTTCTAATAATACCTTAGGCAATTTTTTTGGTATTTTAGGACTAGTTAATAATTGGGTAGGGTTATTTTCAGTAAAACTTTCTGCTAATAAAAATTTATGGTATGATCTTATAGATGAAATAATACGATTAATACTAGCAGCAGAAAGACCTATCTCATTTAAACTTCTTACATATTTACTTATCATACCTAGTGAAATATCATTGATTGATAATACATCTTTATTTGCTAAAAAAGCTAGATACTGATTTATATCTCGCTGATAAGCTTGTATTGTTTTAGGGGACATATTTCGCTCTACCCTTAACATAGTTAGGTAGTCTTGAAAATGCGATATCATATTATTCAATAAAACTTTCTTCAACTAAACTACAAATAATTTGCCCTATAGTTATATGGCTTTCCTGAATTCTTTGAGTATCTTCACTAGGTACAAAAATTGTTATATCTGCTAAATTTTTCATCATACCACCAAATTTTCCTGTCATTGCAATTGTATTAATACCTTTATATTTTGCTTGCTTAATTGCTGCAATAACATTTTTAGAATTACCTGAAGTTGATATACCTACTAATACATCGCCTTTAGAACCCAAACCTTGAATTTGTCTAGAAAAAATTGATTTAAAATCTGTATCATTAGACCAAGCAGTAATAAAAGATGAATCAGTTGTCAGAGCAATAGATGGTATTGGTTTGCGTTCATGACTAGTCATTCCTCCCATAAGTTCTGTTGCTAAATGTTGAGCATCTGCAGCGCTACCACCATTCCCACACCATAAAATTTTTCCATTATCATTTACTGTATTAATCATAATTTGTGCAGCTACTTCTATATCAGAAATACACTGATCAATTATAGCTTCCTTAACTGCTACACTAGCACGAATTTGTTCTATAATCTTTTTTCGCATTATGAATTATGTACAGAATCAGCAATTTCGGACATTAAACTAGAATTTTTCTCAATTGCATTTCCAGTAACGATAATAGATGCACCTGCATCTACTTTATCTTTAGCAGCATCTGCATCTCGAATTCCTCCACCAACAATTAAAGGTATTTCTAATTTTTGAGAAACTGATCTTATTACTTCATTACTTACAGGGTTTTTTGCTCCACTTCCCGCCTCAAGATAAATTAAATCCATTCCTAAATATTGACCGGCAAGAGCATGAGCAACTGCTACATCAAGGCGATCCATAGGTATAGAGCGTGTACCACTAATGATTTCTACTGAAGATTTTATACCGCCATCCATAAGAATATAACCAGTTGATATAGTCTCAATTTCTAAATCATGTATTATTGGTGCAGAGATTACCTGTTCTCCTATTAAGTAATGAGGATTTCTTCCAGATAACATCGCCAAAAATAATATAGCATCATAATGAGAATTTAATTGTCCACTACTACCTGGGAAGAAAATAATAGGTAATTCAGATAATTCTTTAATCAATTGAACACGTCTGTTATAATTAGAATCCATCATTAAACTACCGCCAACAAATAACGCATCTACACCAGAATCGTTCGCTGCTTTTATTTGTGATTCCATTATCTTATCATTTTTTAAATCTGGATCAAATAAAACTACATAAGCTGCGCCTTTTTTTTCTATAATCATCTTTAACTTTGAGAGAATGGACATTTATCTAGTAATTTCCTCATATGATAAAAAATTCATTAATTCATCTTTCTCTTCTGGTTTTGCAGGAGATACTTTAATTAGCCAACCATCATCATATGGACTAGAATTAACTAATTCAGGATTACTATCTAAAGATTCATTAATTTCAATGATTTTTCCAGTAATTGGAGCAAAAAGTTCTGAAACTGTTTTTACAGCCTCAATCTCTCCAAAGACATCTCCAGCTACAATCTCCTCACCTATATTTGGTAATTCCAAAAAAATTATATCACCTAATTGACTCTGTGCATAATCAGTGATACCAATAATAACTTGATTATCATTAAAGTCTGCCCATTCGTGCTCTTTAGTATAAAATAAATGATTAGGCGTATTCATATTTGTTCTTCCTTATAAGAATAATCTTCATGATTATATTTAAAATTATCTAAAAAACTTGTATCAAAATTTCCAGATCTAAACTTTTCATCTTTCATGATAGCCATTTGATAGGGTATTGTAGTTTTTGGTCCAGCTATAATTGTCTCATCTAATGCACGCTGCATACGAATAATCGCCTGCTCTCTATTTTTTGCATGAACAATAATTTTCCCAATCATAGAGTCATATTGTGTTGGAATACGATAGCCTGCATATGCATGACTATCTACACGTACACCTTTACCACCAGGCATATGAAAATTTGTAATCTCACCAGGAAATGGCATAAAATTATTTGCTGGATCTTCTGCGTTAATTCTACATTCTATAGAATGGCCCCTAAGTTTAAAATCTTTTAAATATTCTGGACATTTAAGTCCTGCATGCATTTTGATTTGTTGTTTTATAAGATCTACTCCTGTAACCATTTCTGTAACTGGGTGTTCTACTTGTATTCGTGTATTCATTTCCATAAAATAAAAATCTTTATTTTTATCCATCAAAAATTCAATAGTTCCAACACCAACATAATTTACTGCTTTTGCACCGGCTACAGCTGCATTACCAATACGCTCTCTAGTCTCATCATCTACCAATGGAGATGGAGATTCTTCAATTAATTTTTGATGTCTTCTTTGAATCGAACATTCACGTTCACCTAAATGAATTGCGTTACCATGAGAATCAGCTAATATTTGAACCTCAATATGACGTGGATTCTCAATAAATTTTTCAATATAAATATCTCCATTACCAAATGCTGTCAATGATTCTTGATTTGCTGATTTATAAGCAGAAATTACATCCTCTGATGTTTTAACTAATCGCATTCCTCTACCACCCCCACCAGCAGATGCTTTTAGCATTACAGGATATCCCATTTCATCAGCTTTAGCTTTTGCATCTTCAGGACCTTCTAATATCCCATCTTCACCCGGTACAACGGGTATTCCAGCATTTTTCATAGTCTGCTTAGCTTTGGATTTATTGCCCATTGAATCAATAATTTCTGGAGATGGGCCTAAAAAACAAAAATCATTTTCTGAACAAATTTTTGAAAATTGAGCTGATTCCGATAAAAAACCATAACCAGGATGAATCGCATCAGCTCCGGTAATCTCACCCGTAGCAATTATTCTTGGTATATTTAAATAACTTTCATTGCTAGGTGGAGGACCAATACAAACCGCTTCATCAGCAAATTTTACATGTAATGATAATTCATCTGCGGT
>MDTE01122307.1_pt1 | contig 22189 bp, 13 predicted proteins | sample 811231 | NCBI WGS metagenome assembly MDTE01 (sample SAMN05326651, study PRJNA326480) | marine metagenome | isolation source: seawater | place: Indian Ocean: Red Sea | collected 2010 | reverse complement strand
CCCTCAGCTTGGTCCACGCGAAATATCCAACCGCGCCGAGCGCCGCCGCGCCGGCGCCGATCACCACCGGATCCACGCCCATCGCCGGCGTCCCACCGGTTCGCTGACCCTGCACCGCCTTCTTCTTCTTCTTCTTCTTCTTCTTCGCGGACGTCGATCGCGTCTTCCCAGACGCCGTCGTCGTCCTCGTCGCCGTCGTCCTCGTCGCCGCGCTCGCGTCCGGCGCCAACGCGCTCGCGTCCCTCACCTCCCGCGCCTCACCGATCCCCACCGTCTCGACGTCACCGTCCCGCGTCACCCCATCGCTCGCATCCCCGGCGTCCGACGCGTCTTCCTCCGAGCGCACCGCGTCCGTCGCGCGTTCGCGTTCGCGTTCGCCGCCGCCGTCGACCCTCGGGGACGCGGCGTCCTCCTCCTCTCCCTCGCGTCTCGGCCCCCCGTCCGCGGACGCGTCGCCCACCGCGCGACGCAACGCGAGACCCTTTTCGCGCGCGCGTCCTCGCGCGAGCGGTCGCGTCGTCCATCGCGGCGCGCGCGCGCGATTCGTTCTCGCCGTCACCGCGGGTGAAAACCTCAGCGTCCCCGTTCCCATCTCGCCCGCGTTCCCCGTCTCCGCGCGCGTCTCGACGCTCGCGAGGACGACGAGACGGAGGACGAAGGCGTCGCGATCCCTCTCGCGAGGCTCTCTCGCGCGCGCGAAAGTCTCGCGCGAGCGACTGTGTGGCGTCACAAATCGATCCATCCATCGAATCCATCGAATCCGTCGACGATGCGTCGTCGCGCGCGCGATTCGAGACGCGCGACGAGACGCGCGACGCGCGCGTGGTGTGCCCCGTTCGCGTGTCTCCTCGCGGTGACGTCCGCGCGCGCGGAATCGATGCGGTCGCGCGCGATGCGTTGGATCGACGCCGCGGTCGCGCGCGGGGACGTCGATCTCTCGAACGGGGTCGAGATCGCGCCTCGCGCGCGCAGGGACGACGTTCTCGACGGTGGCGCGCGACGATTGGGGTTGACGACGACGGGAGCGCCCGTGGAGAGGATGGAGGCGTACGCGCGCGTGCGATGGAACGCGACGGTGCACCCGTCGCGATACGCGCCGACGGAAGGGCTCGGGGCGGCGCTGGCGTCGCTTCGAAGCTCGTACGGGAGCGATGAGAAGATGGCGTTGATCGTGTGTTTACTGTACGAACGGTACGAGATGGGAGAGACGAGCGCGTTCGCGGAGTATTTTAGAAGCGGGCCGGAGGAATTCGATACGCCGACGCACTGGAGCGACGATACGGCGAAGGAATTGCGCGGGAGCGATGCGTACGAGAGGGACATCGTGGATGAGTTCAAGTTGTTGAATAAAGTGTCGAACGCGCTGCGGGTTCGTGTGTTTGATGTGTACACGGATGTGTTTACGTCGTCGGCGGCGAAGACGGTGCCGGCGTTGCGATGGGCGTGGACGATGGCGCACGCCAGGGCGACGCGGGTGAGCGGTAAGGAGGGATTGGCGCTGGTGCCGGTGCTGGATATGATACGAGAGTGCCCGTCGGGCGTCGATGAGCGGGTCGCGTCGGCGGACGGGGGCGACGGTGACGAGAGTGAGGAGGAGGAGAAGCGTTCGTTCGCGGTGTACGATCCGCACGCGGATCAAGTCGTCGTGTACGCCAAGCGCGATTACGGATCGGGTGAGGAGTTGTGCGAGCGATTGGGGGATATGAGCGTCGCTGAAACATTACAGCACTTCGGATACGTGCCCGACGTTGCCGAGGAGTCACCGCGTAATTGTGTTTTGATGGTGCTCGAGCCGAAGAAGAAGAAGTTTGAGAAAAATCTGCGCGACGCGGGTTTCCAAGTTCCTTGGCGCGTGTGCGTTCCGTTCGCCGCGAGAGAGCAAAGCTTAGATTTGCTCGCCGCGTACATCGAACTCTCGCACGGACGTCACGTCGACGTGGACGAGCACAGTCTCCCTCAAAACGTGCCGCGCGCGTCGCTGAGCGAGTTTATTCGCGAACGACTCGATAGGTATCCCACGACGATGAGCGAAGACGAGGCTGCGCTCGAGTCGATGCGACAATCTGTCATCGATTTCGCCGACGCGCTCGAACGCGAAGGTCTCCCACTCTTGGAAGGCGCGCGCATCGAGTTAAAGATTCGAGAGATGCGCAGAAGCATCTCCGCCGTCGAGTTGCGCGTTATTGAAAAGAAAATTCTCCGACATTTATTGACCAGACTGGACACATCCGCGTCCGCGTTCGAAGAGCCAAAGGATGAACTCTAGTCGTTGATTTTAGATTTTACGCCGCGTAGAGGTAATATTATGTGATGGAAGGTATAACAATCCTATCGTACAGTTGCACGCAATGGCGAGCAAAAATTAAAGACAAAAGAAATAGGTGGAATGCAGCGACAAGGTTTGCAGCAGCTCATACAAATTCCATTCCGAAATCATGTGTTTTGTGATACTTGACACAACTTTTGTATATACTGAACAGTCGCCACGTTGTGATCGTTGATGGAGAGAGCGCCGAATTCCACGACGCCGTGGTCCAGCGGAACGCCAATCACCGTGCGCAAGTTGGCTTGCTCAGCCTGACGCTTGCGTTGAAAGCTCCACGCCGGCAGTTGACGTATGTCTTCGTGCCATTCGTAGTTGCCGGTGTATCCGATGCGACCAGGCATACCAAAACCCATACTGTAGCGAGCGAACATCGTGCTCGACGTCTCTACAAACAACTTGACTCCCGCCGCCTCCGCGCTGAGACACGTTTTACTCGCGCACGTGAGCGACTTTTTGTCGTCGTCGTACCCCCAAAAAATACCGTAATCAAAACCTTTCGCCTCGCAGACGAATCGAATGCGCATGTCCATCGAGCTCGAACTCGCCGTTCGCTCGAGAGGATTCACCAGAGGTCCGGTGGCGTGAAAATTGGACAGCGCTTCGTCGAGCAGACGGTCGATTTGTTGTCTCGACGCCGATCGTGTCAACGCGTGTTCACCGGCGCTCAACGACTCGGAAACGTTCAAAGCCACGCGATGCGCGGCCTCAACCCCCGCGCTCGATCCAGTCGTCGCGACGTCCTCCTCCCTCGCCTCTCCTCTGCGCTCGGTGTCCAGAGACGGCTCCGCGCTCTCCGCCTTTGCAAACTGATTCGCCTCGATCTGCGAGTCCGGCGACACGTGTCGCCCGTGCTGGTCCCGCGACGCCTTGACGGCGACCCCTTCGCCTCGATCGCTCCCGTACGCCCCCGTTTCATGGCCACTCGTCGTCATTCGCGCGTCGCTGGGGACACGTTCACGAGACATGACTCGTCAAACAAAAGGGCCCCACCTCGGGTCGGATCCGTTCGCGACCGCGTCGGGACGCGCGCGTCTCGTCGCGCGCGCGCGTCGCGCGTCTCACGAGCGCGACCGCGCGAAATCGACGGTGAAAAACTTCCTCGACCGAACGCGCGCTCGATCGGCGTCGACGCGCGCTCGATCGCGACGTCCGCGTCGTCTTCCCGCGCGCGTGCCCCCGCGCGCGCGAGGATTCTCCCCTCGTCTCCGCGAGACCGTTCAGCGCGCGATCGAGCCCGCGCGCGACGTGCGACGCGCGATCGAGACGGTGAAGACGCGCGCAAACGGTGGTTAAATAACGACACCGCCGGTTCGCGCGCACGCGGGGGGGTCGTTCGCGCGACCGCGCGCGACGTCCGCGTCTGCGGAGGACGCGCGCGACGTCACCGCGTCACCGTGCCCACGGGTGCGAAAAGTGCTTTTTCGTGGGCGCACTTTTTTGGGTATGTTTTTACTATGGGGTATATGGTCGTTCAATATGGGGGGATGGGACGGACGGGAATGTCGGGAGACCCGTGTGTATCGGATAACGCGCCAGCATGGCCCCGGGAGCCGAGAGGGACGGCGGACGCCTCGCGCGCGGAGGACGCGGTGTGCTACGAATAATGGTGTTGTTTCAATAGTCTGGAACTTTATCGTCTACTGTACGCCGCGCAAACCGAGTTTTTCAATGAGTTTGGGGACGACGGTGTCGTCCTCCTTGTCGACGTCGCCGCGGAGATCGGCGAGGGCGACGCCCGAGGCCCGGAGGAGCGCGGGCATCTTGGCCGAGTCGTCGTCGCCGGCGAGACGTTGGACTTGGGCGAGTGTGTGCGCGAAAATCGTGAGGGCGAAACCTTCGGCTAAGGTGTATCCGGGCTCTTCGCCCTCTGGGGTTGCTTTGCGAAGGGCGGAGGCGACGTCGGCGAGCGCGCACGAACCGTCGAGGACGGGACCGGCGACGCACGCGGCGATGTGCTCACCAGCCTTGGGAAGATCGCACATGACGTCTTCGATGTTGTTGAAGAGCGGTGCAAACCCCTCGATCAATTGTGCGCCGGACATGGGACCGTCAGAGGCGGCGAGAGCGCGAACGAGACCGTATGCGGCGTCCCAATCCATGTCGCGTCGCTCAAAGCTCGTTGTCAAGAAGTATTCAATGAAACCGACGAGACGCGTGCCACTCCACGTGGCGATCACCTTGATGGCTTCACTCACGTCCTTGTCGTCATAGAAGTACTCCGTGGTCTTTTTGCGCTCAGCGATGAACGCCTCATCGTCGGCGGCGGACTCCTTTTCGTCAGTCGCCGTCTTCGGAGCGGGAACAGCCGAGGCGGGCGCCGGCACCGTTTTGTTGGGAGCCGGAACGGTTCTGTTCGGCGCCGGGATCGTGGATCGGGCATCGAAGTCTCTTCCGCTTCTCGAATCGCCACGACGGTCGCCTCCGAATCCACTTCGAGAATCAGAGCGTTGGAAACTGCCTCGATCGTCTCCCCCGCGGGCGCCGCGGCTCGGAGGACGCTCAAAGTCACCACCACCTCTTCGACTATCAGAACGGGACAGATTGCCAAACGACGTAGATCGTTCCGGTCGGATACCGGCGCGGCGCGTTTGCTCCATCGCTTGTCGCTGCGCGTCGCGGTGAACTTCCTCAATCTTCTTGGGTCCCTCTTGCTTGCGACGCTCGCGCCAACCCTTCGAGCGCGTATCGATGACGTCTTGCAACATGAATCGATGACGAGATGACAAATCGGTCAATTTGCTCAAAGTTGCTATGCGTGTGAAGTAAGCATCCATGTACGCCTTCGCCTTGGGTGAGTCAAGCTGACCACCAACAGTCATCATGAGCTTGCACAAGGCTTCGACGTCCTCTTCCGTCGGATCTCTCTTGCCGTCGCCCAACAGCTTCATGATGCACGTGTGCATGACACCCTCGGCGAGCATAGTCTTCTTGAACAGTTCACCGATGAAACGAATGTTACCAAGCATACGTCTGCGTGCTTGAAGGATCTTTTCTTCTCTCTTGAGCTGTTTGCGTCGCTCTTCGAGGGCAAGTTCTTCCTCTGTCTTCGGCTTCGGCGGCTCGTCGATTTCGCCCTCTTCGAGCTCCTTCTTCTCTTCAGTCTTTTCTTCACCTTCCTTTTCTTCTTCCTTCTTCTCATCATCTTCATCTTCACCCGCTTCAGCCTTCGCGATGGCCTTGTCGCCAGACTCAAACTCTTGCTGGCATTTCTTCAAAAGGACGCGCTTAAATGTAATAGCCTGCATTCCTTTCTCGGCAGTTGGATCTAAGAATTCTACACCCTCACTCTCGAATCGATCAGAAAGTACGCGGCACAGTTGGGCGTATAAGGAAGAGAACGTCGGCTCTTGCAGAGCCTTTTCGAACAACTGGCCGATGAGACCCACCAAGGTTTCGACCTCGGTGATGCCGACATCGAGGATTTTTTCAAGAAGCTTCTCAAAGTTATCAGGCGTGAGCTTGTTGAGAATGGCCTTGAACGCACGTTGTCGCTTTTGTTCTTCATCATCGACCACACCGATGACATACTTCTTATCCGTCTTGTGCAACTTGGGCAACTCGCCCGGAGGAATACGGTATTGAGACTGGTTGTATCCTCCCCCGCGGCGGTCACCGCGTCTTCCACCGTCCGCCGGAAGTTGACGGTGCGCCCACTTGTCATCTCCCTTCTTATCGTAACCACCACCGCCGCGGCTACCGCCGCGACGTCCGCCACTACGTCCTCCGCCAAAGGATTGCACACCGGGCGGGCAGATGAAACCGGGAACCGGCCAGTAATCCGTGTCATCCGGCACGATCCAGTTCGCGGGCTTCGTCTGAGCGAGCGGCGAGTCACGCATCGCCTTCATTTCGTCGAGGGTGTACTTGCCATCCGCCGGCTTCTCGGCCAGAGTGAATTCCGTGATCGCGGGCGGCGCAGAGCGCGTCCTCGGCACGGTTTCCGTCGCATCCGAGCCGGCGTCCGAGGTCACATCAGAAGCAATGCTGGACGCAGACTCTGACTTCTTCAGGCCGACCTTGGCGACTGCTTCGGCGAGTTGTTCGACAGCCCTGTGCTTCGGCGGTTCCTTCGGTTCTTCTTGCTTGGGTGGCTGCGGCTTGGGCGCCTCGGGCGCCTTTCGCAAAATGTCGGCGGCAGTCGGGGCAGCAGGCTTGACCGGAGCGGGCACCGGCGCCTTCGCTTCCTCGGGCTTGGTGACCTTCGGAGCCGGTGGCTCGGTAGATTTCGGTTCCGGAGCCTTGGGCGCGACCGGCGCAGGCGTCGGCTTCGGCGGGTTGGCGGGCTTCGCCGCCATCGCCGCGAAGTTGACCGGCGCAGGCTTCGCAGGCACCGGGGCCGGCGTCGGCGTCGGCGCCGAGGCCGGAGCCGCGGGCGTCGGCGACGCAGCAGCGGGTGGAGCGGCGTCAACGGGCGCGGCAGCGGGCGCAGCGGCAGCCGGAGCCCCCGGCGGAGTCGCCGGAGCGCCAACCTTGACCTCTTGCTTGGTCTTCGGATTGACAATCTTGATCGCTTTGCTCGCAGATTTCACCGGTGGCGTCGAGGGCGACGACGGCGGCTTCATGCCCGGCGGCTTGGCGTACGCGGGCACGCCCATCGGGGGCACACCCATCATCATGCCCATATTAAACGGCGCGCTTCCCGGCGTGAACATTTGACCTGGCGGCATGCCCATGCCCGGCATGCCCGGCTTACCGCCCGGCGGCATCATGCCCATCATGGGCGCTCCCGGCATCGGTCGTCCACCCGGCGGCATGCCCGGCATGCTCGGCTGTCCACTCGGACTCTTGGCCATGTTCATCGTCCCGAACATGAATTGCTGCGGCGGCACGCCCGCGCCGGCGCTCGCAATCACCTTCTTCTCCTCTCCATCCTTACCGCCCCCGTTCGCTCGTGGTTGCGGCACACCTTGTCCTCTCTGCGGCGGAGGCGTCGACATGACGCACTTCCCTCTCTTCTCTATTCACGCGACGCTTCTTCGCGTACGATCGCTGTCCCAGTCAAAAAACGCGTCTCCTTCGTCAGTCACCCAGTCCCTCGCTTCCACGACCTCCGATCCGTTCCACCACCCGCGCGCGACTCCACGCGCCGCGCGCGCTCGCACGCGTCCCGCGCGCGCGATCCCCTCCTCGTCCGTCCTCGGACCCGTCGTCGCTCGCCGCTCGCCGACGCGATCTTCCCTCTCACGATTTCCCACCCTTCGCACGCGTCACCGTCGCCCGACCTTCGCACGGCCGCGCGCCTTCGACGCACGATCGCCTTCCTCGTCGCCCTCGCGTCGCCCTCGCGCGTCGCGTCGTCGCGCGCACCCGTCGTCGTCGCGATCGATCCGTCTCGGACGACCCGCCGCCGTTCGCGTCCGTCGCGCGGTTTCGGACCGCCTCTGTCGACCTCGCGGTGCGTCCTCGCGGAGAGGGCGCGGGGAAGTCGGACGAGCGGGTTCGGGGTCGCCCTCGCGATCGCCGCACGCGCCGTCGTTCTGAGGACGCGCGCGCGCGCGGTCGCGCGGTCGTCTTGACCCTAGGCTTTGCACCGTGTGTCCGAAGCTCGGTCTCGACGGGAATCTGATACAGTATACTCTTCTAAATCTATATGGTTTGAAATGTGTATTTATCTCAATATTACATGGATGGTGTTTTGAAGAATTAGAAGACGCATCGAATGTCCGATGACATGCGATGCGAGACATCATCATCGCGAGCCCGCGACGACCGCGGACGACCGCGACGACGCCGGCACACGCGCTCGCTCGCGACCGCGACGACGATCGCGATGACGGTCGCCGGACGCGCGCTGACGATGTCCCGACGCGCGATGGCGACGCGAGGCGACGCCAGAGGCGCGGGAGAGGGACGCTCGAGCGAGGGACGCCCGCGCGCGAGGGCGACGACGAGAACCGCGCGAACGACGCGAGGACGACTCTCGCGCGCGCGCGGCGCCGAACACCGGTTGGATGAACTCTACGTCGGTGGACAGGCGGTGCGAGAGGCGCGAGAGCTCGAGCTCGCGATCGGTGAGTCGACGATTCGTTTGGAGACGGGACGCGTCGGTTTGCAGGCGAACGGCGCGGTCTTCGCGCACGAGGGAGAGACGATGCTGTACACGACGGCGTGCGCGTCGAGAGATTGTACGGGCGATGGGTCGTTTGTGCCGTTGACGGTGAACTACGCGGAGCGGTTTTCGGCGGCTGGAAAGACGTCGGGCGGGTACAAGAAGCGCGACGGCGGGCTCAGAGAGAACGAGACGTTAAAGGCGAGATTGGTCGATCGACCGATTCGTCCGATGATGTACAAGGGTTGGGGCTACGAGACTCAAGTTTTGCAGTGGTTGATGAGTTTTGACGCGGAGCGATCGACGGATGCGTTGGCCATCACCGCGGCTTCGGCGGCGATGGCGGTGAGCGACATTCCTCTGAAGAAGCCCGTCGTGGGAGTTCGAGTCGGTTTGATGCCCGGTTCCGACGAGCCCATCGTGAATCCGACATCGGCGCAGATGAAGGAATCGCGCTTGGACTTGGTGCTCGCCGGTACCGACGAAGCTGTGCTCATGATTGAAGGTTTCTGCGACTTTTTGACGACGGATGAAATGTTGCGCGCCATCGAAAAAGGTCACCAAGCGGTATCCAAGGCGTGCAAGGAGATCGAGGCGTGGGCCGCGAGCATCGCTCCGGTGAAGATGATGGACAAACTCATCGTTCAGCCGGAGGGTGTCGAAGAGGCTGTCGAAGCTCTCGTCGGGGAGGATTTGGAGAAGGCCATCGTCATTCCCATTAAACAAGAGCGAGGCGCGATGATCGGCGCCGCTCGCGAACGCGCCGTCGAGGCGCTCAAGGATCAATTCGAGGTACGTCCATCCGTCGCGTTCGTGTGACGAGCTCTCGTCTTTTCTCGAACAAACATCGCGCTCTACCGAATAGTCACCACCGTTTCTCTCGAGAACTTGTTGGTCGTGGCTCAACTGCGAGCGCGTATATAAACGTGAATGCTTCGAACGGGCGGCCAGCCCACCTTGGTGTCGCAGCCGAGTACTTCTGGACGCGCCCTTTGCACGCATTGTAAATCTCTTGTTTTTCGCGCAGCGCACGCGGTGACTGACCTGGTTCTTTGTGTACACGCCGTAGGCTGCCGCCGTCGTCAACGCGTGCGGCAAGATTGAATCGCGCGCCCTTCGCGACAACATCAGAGACAAGGGCCGCCGTCAAGACGGCCGAACGACGACGATGGTTCGTCCGATCGCGTGCGAAGCGGGCGTTCTTCCGCGAACGCACGGCAGCTCTCTCTTCACTCGCGGCGAAACACAAGCCATCGGCGTCGCCACTCTCGGCGGAACTCAAGACGCCCAGAGACAAGACGACGTCGAAGCGGGCGAAGATAAGCGATTTATGTTGCACTACTTCTTCCCGCCCTCGTCTGTGGGCGAGACTGGGCGAGTCGGTGGTGCTTCTCGACGCGAGATCGGTCACGGTAACTTGGCCGAGCGCGCGTTGGCGCCCGTCATGCCGTCCGAGGATGACTTTCCGTTTGTGTGCCGACTCGAGAGCACCATCACGGAGAGTAACGGTTCGTCCTCCATGGCGACCGTGTGCGCGGGCACGCTCGCTCTGCTCGACGCTGGTGTTCCCATCAAAAGGTGCGTGATTCGGTTCGATCCCTTCGTTTTTCTCGAAAAGCCAGGTCCTTAAGAACGCTCTCCGTCGCGTCGCTCTCGCGGCGTATGGAGAGAGATCGAGTCATAACTTGGCGACATTTAAACGCGATTCGACGCGTCTTGCGTCGATCATTCGCCGCCGCGCAAGCGTTCGAAAAGCAAGATGGGCTGATTCGTCAACTCACCCAAACTGCGATCGAGAGCCGCGTGGATATTCACTGCATTTATTTTCCTCGTCCCGTCTTTTTGCGTTCGCTTCTGACCGCGTCTTCGTTTTCGTCCATTCGCAGGAAGGTTGCCGGCGTCGCCATGGGTCTTATTTTGGGTTCTGAAGCGGCCGGTGGTGGTGAAAAGCTCGAACCCATCGTCCTCACCGACATCTTGGGCTCGGAAGACGCGCTCGGCGACATGGACTTCAAGGTCGCCGGCGACGCCGAGGGCATCACGGCGTTCCAAATGGACATCAAAGTGGAGGGCATCACCATCGACGTCATGAAGACGGCGCTGGAAGAGGCGCAAAAGGGCATCGTTCACGTTTTGGGCGAGATGGACAAGTGTAACCCCCCGCCCGCGGGTCAGGCGAGCAAATACGCGCCGAGAATTCTCTCCATCCCCGTGCCGGAAAAGTTCTTCGGCAAAGTCATCGGAAAAGGCGGCGAAACCATTCGCTCCATCATGGAGAAGACGGGCGCCGAGAACATCGACGTGAACAAAGAGAAAGAGATGGTGTTCGTGAGCGGCGGCGGCGATGCCGATCTCGATGCCGCCATCGCCATGATCGAGGGCATGATTGTCGAGCCGGAGATTGGTCGCACCTACCGCAACTGCGAAGTCAAAAAGATTGTCGAGTTCGGTTGCTTCGTGGAATATTTGCCCGGTCTCGAGGGATTGGTGCACATCAGCGAACTCGACGTCGCGCGCGTTCCTAACGTCGCCGATGTCACGTCTGAAGGTGCCTTGATCGACGTGAAAGTGATCGAGATCAACAGCAGAGGACAAACGCGTCTCAGTCGAAAGGAGGTGCTCCTCGAGGAAAATCCCGAAGCCGGGGCGGCCGCGGCGGTCGCCACCGGCGCCGACGGCGGCCAGGAGCGCTCTGAGCGACGCGGCGGTGGGCGCGGCGGTGGACGAGGCGGAGGGCGAGGCGGCGGACGTCCGAAGCGCGACAGCGGAGGATTCTAACTTATTTGCAACTTATTGATTTACGGAGTATTGCTAGTAGAGTACGTAGAGCTAGAGTTTTAACGGCGAGGACCTATTGCGATTGCGAAAGACGAGTCGATTCGCGCGTCCCCTTACGAAACACCTTCTTCGGCTTGGCCGGAGACTTCTTCGCTGGAGACTTCTTCGCCGGAGACTTCTTCGCCGGCGCCTTTTTGGCCGGCGCCTTTTTGGCAGGAGACTTGCTTCGCGACGCCTTCGTCTTGGGTTTCGCGGGCGCTTTTCTCGCCTTCGTCCTGGGAGAGGTCGCCTTGATCTCCTCCTCTTGGTCGCATTCTTCGTCGTCTTCGTCGTCCTCGTCGTCGTCATTCACCATCTCCTCCTCCTCCTCGTCTTCCTCCTCCGGTTCGGACTCCGAGATGGGCTCGGAATAACTCTCCGAATCGGACGAGTCTCTGCGAGATCGCTTCTTCCCCGACAAGGTCCTCTCGTGACTTTTCGGCGAGACTTTCTTCGCGGGCGACGTCTGCTCCGTCGCCGCCGTCGTTTTCGTCGCCGGCGTCTTTACAGAAATCTCCGACATGTCGATGTGCCTGAACCGCGGTTTACTCTCCTTTTCGACGTTTTCACTCTTCACCTCCGCGTCGTTCGTCGCGTCCTTCGAGTCAGTGTCCCCCTCCGCGTCCGCATCCGCTCTCTTCTTCGCCATTTGCATGTCAATCTTCGTCTTGTTGTACCGGTCCAACGTTCCCAACGCCGCGGCGAGTCGCGACCCCGCGCCGGCGGCGGCGCGCGCCGCGCCGCCGCGCTCGGCGATGGATAACGCAGCCTCTTTCGCCTCAGCGTCCATGAGAGGCGTCAATAAATCCGCCGCGCTCGGTGGATAAAAGAGATGAATCGCTTTTTTACGCGCGTGATCCGCGCGAAGCGTGTCCGCCGGCCCCTGCGCGGCGACGTGGTGTTCGCCCTCGAGGGCGTCGTCCCTCGACGTCGTCGGCGCGGCGTCCTCGTCCCTTGTCGGCGACGGCGGCGGTGGACGCAGCGCGCCGTGCATTGCCGTGTCCTGAATGTGTTTTCTCGCCTTGTGCGCAAACTTTTCGTAATCCATGTGCCAACGCAATCGAAGCGTCTCCATCATGTTTTGCGCCGTGCCGAGGACGCCCCCCGTCCCTCGCGCCTCGTGTTGCTCGATGGTCGTCCCGAATTCGACGTCAGTGCCGTACGGCATGAACGGCGTCACGGCGAGGATGTGTGGACGCGCCTCGGGTTCCCACACGGACGTTCTGTCGTCCACGATGACGGCGAGTTCAGTGGGGAAGTGCGCGCCGCACGTCTTCGACAACGATTTCAACTCGTTCGGCGCGACGGATTTCACCCTGTGTTCGAGCTGCGCGGGATCGAATACGGTGCCGTGTTGATCCAATATTCGGCACATCTCTCGAGCGTACTCGATATTCGCCATCGTGCACACGAACACCTCGGCGCGTTTCGACTGCCGATCCTGCCCGGACAGATACTTGCGCAACTCTTCCCATCCCGGTCGCACGTGCACCAACATCGCCGTGCCGGGATCGGCGGGATTGACAACCGTAAACACCATCATCCCTCCCTTTATGTGCGGACTCGGCAGACGAATCACATTTTTAAGTCTCTGCGTCCCGTTCGGAAGCGATTCAATCTCTGGAATCGTCACCGATCGTCGATTATTCAGCGTCACCGCGCCCTCGACGCAATACTGCGCCAACATGGCGCGATCCGTCTGTAACCGCCTGAGCGCCACCTCACACGCCATGCGCTCCTTCTTCACCTCCTCCACCATCACCGCCGACGCCCGCGGATTGGTGTGATCGAATTTCATCAGACTCACCATGCGCCCGCGCATCTTCTCCACGCGTTTGTCCAGCGCGTGCAGCGTCGTCGCCTGCACGAGCGTCTCGTCCAAATCGAGCACCACCACCAATCTGTTGTGTTTCAACAGCGGCATCGCGTACGCGGGCGCCATCTCTTTCGTCTTAAACGCGATGAATCGCGCCCTCTCCACCATCGCCGCCGTCATCGAGCTCTCTTCCCCTCCGTCTTCGCTCGCCCGCCGCGCCGGCACCGCCACCAAGTGCAACTCGCTCGTCGTCCCGTCGGCCCCCTTCATCTGCACCACCGCCGTCTTATTCTCCCCCAGCATCTCCCCGTGCAACGCCTCGATCGATTCCCGCTCTTCCGCGTCGCACCCATCGCTCGGCGCGCACCGAAACGACGGCGCCCCTCCCGCGTCCCGAGACAGAAAGTGCAACGCCGGGAGCGGATCAAACGTCTCCCTCGATTCCCAAAACCCCACGATCGTGAGCTCTCCTCCCGCGACGTCCAGATCACGCAGTAACCCCTCGTTCGCCTCTCTCGACGTCTCACCGCGCGTTCGCGTCCGCCCATCGCCGTCGGCGGTGGAATCTTCGTCGTCATCATCACCATCCGCCACCACCACGACGCGCTCGAGCGCGACGCACGCGAGTCGAAGGTTCGTCTGTCTCTCGCGCTTGACCACCGAGAAACGAAGGACGACGGACATGGCGCTCGCGCGCGTCGGTTCGTCGCGTCGGTTCGTCGCGAGACGCGTCGATGTGATGCGGGGCCGATTCGTTCGGTCGTTGGGCGAGCTCGGGACGCGCGCGCGAGAGCGAGACGCGGTCGCTCGGGACGCGACGAGGAGGCGCGAGGGCGATGGTGACGACGCGCGCGGTGCGCGTCGCGCGAGCGGGCGCGAGGCTGGCGCGAGGAGGCGCGAGAGGAGGCGCGAGAGGATGGGGCGCGCGCGGCGTCCCGAGGCGAAAGCGACGCGCGCGCGCGACGACGACGATCGAGGACGAGGCGTCGGCGTCGGTGACGTCGGTGAGCGAGTTTCGAGTGTACATCGAACACACGGACGGGTACGGGGTGGTGTTTTACGCGAGGTATTTTGGATTCTTGGCGCAGGCGTGCGAAGCGTTCGCGCGCGCGCCGACGACGGGGACGGGGACGGGGACGGGGACGGGGAGAGACGGGTCTGGATTTGATTTCGCGCGGGCGAGGTGCGTGAAGATTGAGAATTGTAAGTACTCGCGCGCGGCGACGCTCGGGGACGTCGTGCGCGTGCGATCGACGGCGACGCGCGTCGAGAAGGGCGAGGCGACGCTTCGGCAGGAAATCGTCTCGGCGGATGACGAGGAGACGGTATTTCTCGTCGCCGACGTGACGTACGGGGTCGTGGATGACTCTGACTCGAATGTGAATGTTGCGTCGTTGGAGTGTCCGTTCGCGGCGAGCGAAGGCGCGACGACGGATGTGAGACTGTTTCGAAACGAACGTTCGCTCGGCTCGAGTTGTTCGCACGTCGACGCGTTGCGATTTTTTGAGAGGGGGCGAACGGACGCGATCGGCGGACCCGACGCGCTGAGCGAACTCAAAGAGACATTTGGTGTCGTCGTCGTCGTGTCACGACTCGAGGCGCGGTTTGCAGAGCGAATCACGTCGAGCGCCGCCGCCTCGACGATTCCGGACTGGACGGTGGCGTCCTCCGTCGAGATGAAGCGACGCGGCATCCAGATCGTCTTTCACCAGTCTCTCGTCACGGACGACGGTGCGTGCGTCGGATACGCCGCCATCACGTGCACGTGCCTCGACGGTGTCTCCATGCGTCCGATTTCGTGTCCCGAGGCGCTCGTCGAGCGTTTCGCGCCGTTTACGATTTCTTCGCCGTGACGCCGCGTTCGAGCCATCGCGCTCGACCAGTCTAGACCGACCCCCCACCGAGCGACGCACGCGTATTGATTACATTCATTTCTCCCGCGCATCCCGCGCACTCCTCGACCCCTCACCTCTCGGCGTTCGATTCCCGCGCGCGCGTCTCGACGTTCTCCGCCGCAGTCGCCGCCTCTCGCGCCGTCGATGCCGGACATCGTCCGCGTCGGCGGCGCCGAGCTCGTGCGCACGCGAGAGGCAAACGGGGAGTTTACCTACCGTCCCGTCGACGCCAGCGGCGCCGTCGTCGACGCCGCCGCCTTCGAGGCTCGCAAGAAAGCCGAGCGGGCGGCAAAGCTGGCGAACGATCCTCGCGTCGCCGAGCGCGCGGCGAACGAGTGGGCGGCGCAACAGCGCGCGGCGATCGCTCGCACGCGCGTCGATGAGAGCCGTCGGCTCACGCGCGAGGAGGCGCGGCGCAGGGAGCGAGAGGGCGGGACGACGGGGCCGAGACGACGGACTCGAGCGTTGGGCGCCAACGTGAAACCGTCCAAGGCGCTCGCCGATCTGCGCGAGGAGATGCGCGTGGCGCTCGCGACGGGATTGGAAAAGAAGAATCCGGGCGCGTATTCGTTTCTCAAGGCGGCGCTGGACGTGGAGGAGGCGAAGCACTCCAAGTTGGTGGACGCGGCGAGAAAGCGCGACTACGCGAAGGCGAGGAAGAGTAAGGGCGTCAGGGGTGATGCGGGTTTGGACGCGACGCTGAGCTCTGGAGACGATGACGACGATGTACCTCGCGTGCGAGGGTCGTTGGCGGATCTGGACGATCCGGATTATCGTCGAGGGCCCGCGCCGAGCGGGGGCGAGCGGAGCATCGAGCCGAAATCAAAGGCCAAGCCGAAACCGGTCAAGGGGGCGTGCAGACGGTGTGGGATGGAAGGACATTACGCGCGCGACTGTGAGGCGGACGCGAACGACGTCGCGTCGTGTTTGGCGGACAAGGTTGAGAAATTGGAGGTGAAACCCAAGTCGAGTAAATCGACGAGAGCGAAACCGTCCAACGTCGACGCCGACGATCCCGATTACAGGCGCGGCGTCCCGGTATCTGCGACGGGCGCGGGCGCGGAGAAACCGAAACGCGGCGGGCGCGGTGGACGAGGCGGGCGCGGTGGACGAGGCGGAGGACAACTTTTGGTCTTCAGCAACACGTGACGCGGCGGCGTATTCGATTCGATACATTATTGATACATACTATCGAGCTCACGCGCTCGGGTTCATGTTCAGCGTACGTTGAACGGCATCGTTCCAACGCGCGTAGTTTGCCTCGCGGACTTCTGCCGAAGACTGAGGTTGAAACACCTTACCGGTGGCGACGGCGTCCCTTGAGACGGAGAAGACGTCGTCCTCCGTCATCAAGCCGGCTCCGATGGCGGCGGCGTAGGCTGCGCCTCGCGCCGTCGTCTCGATATCTGAGGGGCGAATAACATTAATTCCGACGCAATCCGATTGGATTTGCATGAGTAGATCGTTCACACTGGCGCCACCGTCCACTTTTAGAGTGTTCAGCGCGTGCGATGTCGACTCAGCCGCGTCTTGGCGCATCGCTTCGAGAACGTCTCTCGACTGAAACGCGATCGCGTCAAGAGCGGCGCGAGCAATGTGGCCTTTGTTCGCGTACTGCGTCAGACCGACTATGACGCCTCGCGCGTCTTCACGCCATCTCGGCGCGAAAAGACCGCTAAAGGCGGGAACAAAAGTCACGCCGGCGGCGTCCTCGACGCCGCTCGCCAAACCTTCGATCTCGCTCGCCTTTGTAATCAAACCGAGGTTATCGCGTAACCAGTGCACGACGGCGCCGCCGATCGCGACCGATCCCTCCAACGCGTATTTCGGCGCCTTGTCTCTCCCACCGAGTTGCCACGCGAGCGTCGTGAGCAAACCGTGCTTGGAAGGCACGGCCGTCGCGCCCGTGTTGAGAATCATGAAACAACCCGTTCCGTACGTATTCTTCGCCTCGCCCACGTCGCACCTCTGCCCGAGCGTGGCCGATTGTTGATCACCGATGCACCCGGTGATCTTAATTCCACCCAATCCCTCCACGCTCGCATCGACTTCGCCGTAAAACTCGGCGCACGATTTGATCTCGGGTAGCGCCTCCTTGGGCACGCCGAACGCCTCGCACGTCGCGTCGTCCCACGTCAAATCATCCAAACGCATCAACATCGTCCGCGACGCGTTCGACGCGTCCGTGACGTGCACTTTACCGCCCGTCAGCTTGTACACGAGCCAACTCTCGATCGTTCCGAAACACAAATCGCCCGCGTCCGCCGCCGCGCGCACGCTCGGTTCGTTGTCCAACAACCATCGCATCTTCACCCCACTGAAATACGTGCTCACCGGTAAACCGCACACGTTTGCGAACGCACGCTTATCTCCACCGCATTTCTCTCGAACCAACCACTCGCACGTCTCCCTCGTGCGCGTATCCAACCACACCACGGCGTCGCAACACGGCGTCCCGTCGCTCCGTCTCCACGCCATCGTCGTCTCTCGCTGATTCGTGATCCCAACGCACGCCAAATCGCTCGCCTCGATCGACGCACGCTTCAACGCCTCTCTCGCGCACGTCACCGCGCGTTCGAAAATCTCCTCACCGTCGTGCGCGCACCATCCCGGTCGCGGATACTTTTGCGCGTGTTCGATCTGATGCGACGCGATCGCCTCGTACGTCGACGGATCCCGCGCGTTCGCCGCTTCGTACACGACGAATCGCGTCGACGTCGTCCCTTGGTCCACGGATCCGACGTACGCGCGCGTCATCGCGCGTCTCGCGAGCGACGCGCTCTCGGGGCGTTCTCGATCGATGTCGACACCATCGCGTCACTTTTGAGCTCGCGTCATCATGCACGCGAAATCTGCGAGCTTTGCCCGCGCCGCGGCGGTGGAGACGTGCGTCGCGTTCGACGCGACCTCTCGCGACGCGCGACCGACGCGACCGACGCGAGAGAGACGACGCGAGAGAGACGATGGGGGCGGATGAGGCGCGAGGTCCCGAAAGCCCTGTCCCTCGATGGATGAAATGGGCGTCGCCGATGACGCGCGAGATGGCGCTCGACGCGCGCGCGTGAGGACCCCGACTGACGATACGTGCGTTCGTCTTTGTTTTTGACTCGGTCTCGCAGACGAACGACGCGGAGATGCGATCGTGGACGGAAGACCACGGTGACCCGCGCGAGTAAGGTTGAGCGAAACCCGCGCATGGCGCAGCTCAAGGCTGGGTATCTCTTCCCGGAGATTGCGCGCATTCGAGGTGAACACATGAAGAAGAACCCGGGAGCGGACATTATTTCTCTCGGCATCGGTGACACGACGGAACCGATTCCGAAGCCGATCACGGATGGCATGGTGGCGGCGGCGGCGGCGTTGGGCACGGCGGAGGGGTACTCGGCGACGGGCGGATACGGTCCGGGCGAGGGGCAGATGGCGCTTCGAGAGGCGATCGCGGACAAGTTGTACCCGGGCACGCCGATTACGTTCAATGACGTGTTCGTGTCGGACGGATCCAAGTGCGACATCTCGAGAATGTTGCAAATGTTTGGCAGCGGACGCAAGGTCGCCGTGCAGGATCCGTCCTACCCGGCGTACGTCGATAGCTCCGTCATCATGGGTCACTCCACGGGATTTGACGACGCGACGAAGCAGTACATGAACATCACGTACATGCCGTGCAACGCTGAGAACGATTTCTTCCCGGATGTGTCCATGGCGAAGGATTCGGAGCTCATCTTTTTCTGCTCCCCGAACAACCCGACGGGCGCCGCGGCGACGCGCGCGCAACTCACCGCGCTCGTCAACCAAGCCTTGAAGAGCGGTTCGATCATCATCTACGACGCCGCGTACTCGGCATTCGTCGGCAACCCGGACTGCCCGAAGACCATCTACGAGATCCCGGGTGCGGAAAAGTGCGCCATCGAGACGTGCTCCTTCTCCAAGTACGCCGGTTTCACCGGTTTGCGTCTCGGCTGGACCGTCTTCCCGGAGGCGCTCAAGTTTGCCGACGGTTCCTCCGTCCGCGCCGATTGGTCTCGCATGATGGGCACTGGTTTCAACGGTGCGTCCAACGTCGCGCAAGGCGCCGGTCTCGCGTGCCTCTCGGACGCCGGCCTCGTCGCCATGGACGACTTGGTGGGCTTCTACAAGGAGAACGCCGCCATCCTTAAGAAGACGTGGGAAGAAATGGGTTACACCGTGTACGGTGGCACGGACGCGCCGTACGTGTGGGTCTCCTTCGACGGCCGCGATTCTTGGGAAGTTTTCACGGAGATTCTCGAGAAGACGAACATCGTCACCACCCCGGGCGCCGGTTTCGGTCCGGCCGGTAACGGCTACGTGCGATGCTCCGCCTTCGGTTCTCGCGAAAACATCAACGAAGCCGCGCGCCGCCTCAAGGAGGCGTTCTCCAAGTAATTTCTTGTGATGAATAAATTATACTATTTATATCTCGGTCTAGCTCGCGCGCGCTCGACCGAGCGACGGACGGAGTCAACAAATAATTTTTTTTTATCTTACATCGTCGTGTCCTAAACAACTCGGCGTAAAATGATGTACGCTCACTCACCGAAAGTAGCTCGCTTTACTATATTATGTTCCAAAGCGACTTTCGAAAAAAATGAATGAATGAAAATTGTGGTCCAGACGACCGTTTGCAAGGGAACCGGAGAATTCCCTCAGCCTTTTATTAAGCAATCATCGACGGCTCTCCGCCGCCGCCTTCGCCTTCGCTTGCTTCGCTGCTAGCTCTCGCACCTTTGCGAGCAACTCCTGCGGTATTTCGCGCTTCTTATCACTTACAGTTTTGACCGACTGTTGAGGCAACATAGCGATGCGCAACAAGTTGCGCCACTTATCCTTGAGATCGACGGCGGTGCGGTGCTCGATGGCGGGGAAGCCGAGCTTTTTGATATCGGCCCACTTGCCGCCTCCACACTGCGCGACGCCTCGAACGAGAGCTTCTGCCTCCTCGAGTGCCCAAGGATTGTGATGTTTGCTACGTCGACCGGTACCGTTCTCACCGGGTTTGCCTCGTCCAGTGGCCTTCGCCGCGCGAGCGCCCTTCTTGCCCGCGTCGTCGTCTTCGCCCTTCGCCTTCTTATTCGCGCTCTTGGGAAGCGCGGTATCCGCGGTGCGCTTACCCTTTGCGTTTTTGGCGCGACTCTTGGCGGAAGTGCCACGCCTAGGGCTCTCCGGCTCCTCTACGTCATCGTCGTACGGAGATCGCGACGACTTGACGTGCCGGCGACCCGCGGCGCGCTTGGGTGAACCTTGCGGTTTGAATCTCGAGTTTCCGATGGTCAGCATCGTGTCTTCACCGGAAAGAGGCGAGCTAAACCGACTGGACGACGGTGTGAATTCGTCACCGTTTCTGAAGGCTTCAAGACGCTTCACAATCCATTGTCTATTGTTTGAGTTCGTCTCCTTGCCAAACACCGCCTTGTACTGGCTGCGCAAACTGGCGATGGATTCCATCTCGATTTGTCCAGGCACACCGAATTCCACGACCGCCGGAATGTGGGAGTACGCACCACGAGCACCACCGCCCGACGCCCACTCGGGTTCGTGTCCGTTCGGTACGTCCAAGTCGCACAGGTTGCCGTTGCTCATCCAAGACGAGAGCGGCGGCGCCGTGTGCTCGATCACAATTTCCGCTCCGTCGTCGTCGATGAGACCAATGGATCCATCCACGATTGGCGCGCCGAAATCACACAAGAGGTGTTCCGCGGATTCATCTAGAGCCGCGTCGAACGGAGAGTACGACCGTCCCGAGGGATCGATGCCGGAGTGTAAATACGCAACGCTCTGCGTCGACGCCTTGTCGTCGTCGTCGCTCCCTCCCGAGGCCAAAATCGTCGAAATTCCACCCCCGAGCATCGCATCGTACTCTCTTCCTTGTTCCAACAACGCCGAGCACTCCGCCGCGACGCGTCTCTGTTCCTTCGTCGAACTCAAAATCTCTCGCTCCGCCGCCTTGAGCACGGGATCCGCGTAAAACGCGCGCGCGTCGACGGGATCCGCCATGTGCGACGACTCTCCATCCACGCCCGCGTTATGCGCGCTATCGAATCTATACGACCTCATCGCTCCCGGCGCACCGTCTCTTCGCACGGGCGTCGTCGCCGTCCCCTTGGCCGCCGCCGCGGGCGCCTTGGCCGTCGTCGCCGTCGTCGCCATGGCACCCCGGACCCCCTTCACGGCACTATGCACAAACAGTGACACGTACCTTCCGCTCTCGACTCACGACTCGTCACACGAATTCGAACGACGTCCGCGCCTCCGATCTGTCGCGCGCCCGCGCCCGCGCCGCCGCCGCCGCCGCCCGCGCGTCTTCCGACCTCGCGTCTCCGCGACCGCGCGCGGACGTTTTCTCTTCACCTCCCACGCGCGCTTCCGTCCCCACGCGCGCGTCGCGTCGTCCCCCGCGTCGACGATTCGTCCCCTCGATCGACCGCGCCCGCCGCCGCCGCGCGCGAGAATCCGATCTGTCCGTCCGACCGGTGTGCGCGCGCGTCGCTCGCGACGCCGAGCGCGCGACCGCGAGACGCGCGCGGGGCGAGAGAGAAAAGAATATACGCGCGATCGACGTCCCGTCGAGCGTCCGTCGAGCGTCGGCGTCGGCGTCGGCGGGGCCTCCGTCGCCGCCGCGTGTGACGTCGGTCGGTCGGTCGCGCCGCCGCCACCCCTGCTTTTATGTACGGTGGAGACCTGGTGTTTGTTGGAGTTTGAGACGTGTCCACTACGTGACACTCGACGTGGGGACTTTAGGGTTGACGCCCCCGCGCGCCACGTGGCGACCGCGACGCGGTCGGTCGGTCGGTCATGGGACACACACGACCGGTCGTGACTCATGTACACGACTCACGACTCCCCGATGTGTCCCCCAACCCACGCGCGCCCGCCCCCGCGCCTCGCGCGCGTCTCGACGTCCGAGCGCGACGCGCGACGCACGCTCGTCCGTCCGCGCGGTCCGTCCGTGTCCTCGCGCGCTCGCGCTCGACCATGTCCGCGCGCGAGCTCGCCCGCGCGACCGTTCGCGCGGCGGAACGCGCGGCGAGCGCCCCGCACGCCCTTCGCGTGCACATGAGCAATCGATACGTCTACGCGCAGATCGTTCGACGCGTCGATGGACACGTCGTCGCGAGCGCGAGCACGATCGAACGCGCGTTCGATGAGGCGACTTCGTCGGCGTCGAGCGGTGAGGTAGATCGGGGGAACGCGCGCGCGTCGAGGAGCGACGCGCGCGCGGCGGCGCGCGTGGGCGAAACCTTGGCGGCGCGCGCGAGACGCGCCGACGT
>MDTE01161329.1_pt1 | contig 22190 bp, 13 predicted proteins | sample 811231 | NCBI WGS metagenome assembly MDTE01 (sample SAMN05326651, study PRJNA326480) | marine metagenome | isolation source: seawater | place: Indian Ocean: Red Sea | collected 2010 | reverse complement strand
GTTCTGGCATGGTCTCTGCAAGATACGGGGACAAGGTGGGGCGATTATGCCCAATTTTCCTGCCTATTATTTGTGAACTAGAGGAATGTATGAACCCGCAAGGCACCGTAGTAAGCCAGTTGAGTACGCAAAGCCTGAAGAATCTGGGTATTGTGCATCCCCCCGATTGGCAGATGCCTCAGGGGGGCGCGGGGCGACAATTCACGAACGCCTTTCGTCCGGAAGACCGAAATACACAATCCGATCCGGCCCGTGTTTTCCGGTCGGCAAGTTCCAATAAGTTTCACACGGACTCTGCCAGAGTTATCAGTGAGAAGCTCGAAGCGTTCCTCGATAAGATGTCCAAGGCCGTCGCTACCGGCTGGGGAATGTGGATGACCTCGTCTATGGTTGCAGGTGTGATGGTGAATGGTCCTGTGGCGGTATTCAGTCCTGGATGTTTACAGGGGCCGCCTATGACGGGTCTTATTTTGTCGGCTGGGGCACCTATGAGCACTCCAAATGAGAGTCGCTATACGGTCGCGATTGCGAAGGCAATCGGTACATCGTGGCAGAGCTGGCATCTTGGGCTCACGGGGACCCTGTCCTATCCTCCATGTGCAGTGTTCCCCGGACCTGTCGCTGCGGGTATTCCGAATATCCCGATTCCGGTTGCGGCCTTGTCCTCACCAGGGGAGTCGATGCTCAAGAAATCGGCCTTATCCAGTTTGATGATGGCGAATTACGGGGCGCCTGATCATGCATACGCGAGCGAGATCTTTGACTCCATGGCCGACGCATTTGATCAGACCTTCACCACCTGGAAGACATCGACCATTCTTACAAATGTTCTGGCGACGGGCGCTGTACCGACCTGGTCTCCCGCCTGGATGCCGGTTGCACCCGTGGTTGGTGGCGTCGGTATGGGAGCATCCTGTCTGGTTTAGTCGCTACCAGCTGGCCGAATCGACTTGACCTGGAATTCCGCACTCCGCCGACCACGAAAGTTGTTTTCCGTGATTTGAACGGCCAGGTCGACGGGCTCGCTTAGCAGGGGGGCCTTATCGGCCATTCCGAAAGCAATCCCACGTAGTCGTTGGCCACCCATTTCGAGCTGAAGGGCCAAATGGGAACCATCACCAACAGCCCGATGGGATGCGATAGATACGTTTCGAAAGGCAAAGACAGGCCTTGGGTTTCCCGCTCCAAATGGTGCCATCGTTTCAATCTCCTCCCAGAAGGAGAGGTTCACCTGGCTCGGATCGAGCTCTTTATCAATTCGTACTTCCCCGACCAGGTCGTCTTCATGGAGAATCGACCGGGCGTGCGCCTCTAGAGCCGCCCGGAACCCATTCACTGAATCGGCGTCTAGAGTGACACCGGCTGCATGTGCGTGACCGCCAAACTGGGTAAGGTGATCCGCACTATGGCGTAACCCCTCTACGAGATCAAAGCCCGAGATGCTTCGGCCTGAGCCTTTGGCACAACCGTCTGTGGGGTGTTGACCCAGAATAAATGTGGGGCGGTGAAAGGCCTCTCGGATGCGGGCGGCGACGATTCCAACCACACCCAGGTGCCAACCGGGAGAATATAAGACCAGGGAGTAGGGCATGTCGGCTGCATATTGCTGCGCCATTTCCATGGCTTCGTCCAGGACTGCCCGCTCTGTGTCTCGTCGAGATTGGTTTTCCTGGTTCAGATTACGAGCAAGGTTGCGGGCCGTGTCTGCATCAGAGACGGTGAGCAGGTCGAACCCGCCACGTGCGTGAGTCATCCGGCCGGCAGCATTAATTCGGGGACCGAATCGAAACCCAAGGTCCGAACTCCGAACCGGTCGATCTTCTATGCCCGATGCGATCGAGAGCGCGTCCATTCCAAGAGATGGCTGACGATTGATCGCTTTCAACCCCTGGGAAACCATGACTCGATTCAGTCCGCTGAGAGGCATGACGTCGGCCACCGTACCCAGCGCTACCAATTCCAATAATGCTCGAACATCGGGCTCGGGGTTTTCATCGCCGAACACACCTCGCTCCCGCAGGACTCTACGTATAGCAATGCATAGAAAGAAGGCGACGGTCACCGCGGCGATTCGTGGATTGGGAAAATCACAGTCCGAGCGGACCGGGTTGAGTAATGCGAACGGCTCGGCAGGCTTTTCGGGGATCTTATGATGATCTACGACGATCACATCGCAGCCTGCGTCCTGGGCGATAGCGACCTCTTTCGGGTTGGACGTTCCACAATCGACGGTGATCAGCACTGCTAATGATTCGTCCACCAATTCCTGAACACGTTTCGCGTTCAAGCCATACCCATCGACAAAACGGTCAGGGATAAAGACGGATACAGAAGCTCCCAGACCTCCGAGGAAGCGATGAAGAAGGGCGGAGCTGGTCACCCCATCGACGTCATAATCACCATAGATCGCGATCGTCTCGCCCTTGACCAACGCATCCGCGACACGGTTGGCGGCCCGATCCATATCCGCCATCGTGGACGGGTCGGGGATCTCGGAGAGGCGAGGGCTTAAAAACCGACGGGCGTCTTCAACATCGGTGTACCCACGTTGAACCAGAAGGTCCGCCAGCTGCGGACTGACACCGAGCTTTTTGGTCACGGCCTTCGCCGCGTCCGAATCCCATTCTGTAAACACCCACCGCATTGGTTCTACCCGCTACCATGCTGCGCGGCGGACCTCAAGAGGGCAATCTTCAGACTGTGGAAAACCGTTGTAGGAGAGTTTGTTTCATTTGGGAGACGCGGCGTAGAGATTTCTCCAGGCGTGCTCGTTCCTCGGATCCTTTCTGGTAGAGATCGTGGAGCCCTGCGTAGGCCTCGTCCTGCACCTGTGGGTCACGACAACAGAGGATGATGTCGACTCCGGCCATAATAGCGCGGGCCACGGTTTCCCGAATCGGGCCGATTCGTCGGAACCCTTCCATATCGCAATCGTCTGTTATGATGGGGCCGTTGTAGCCCAGGTGTTTTCGTAAGAGCCCATTGAGAATCCGCTCTGAACAGGTCGCTGGCCAGGAATCTACGGCGGGAAAACGAACATGAGCGGTCATCACCAGATCCACCTTAGACTGGATGGCGGTTGTATAAGGCTGTATGTCGCGGCTCCCAAGCGATTCAATGTCCCTTGGACTCTCCGGGAGGTCCACATGGCTATCGAGAGGAGCACTTCCGTGGCCAGGAAAGTGCTTTGCGCATGTACCAACACCGGCACGATGTAACCCCCGAATGAGCGCAGCGGCCTGCTCTGCAACTTGCTGCGGATCGGAATGAAAGCAGCGTCCCTTTAAGGCGGGATGATCCTCCATTTCTTCCAGGTCCAGGACGGGCGCGAAATCGAGATGGATTCCTAGAGCATGGAGTTGCTGCCCCATCTCCAGTCCCACGGATTCGGTATGAAGGAGGTCCTTCTTTTCTCCCAGGGTTCGGGCTCCGTCTGTATCTGGAATCAATCCGCGTAAGCGATTTACGCGTGGACCTTCATGATCAATAGCTACGAGTGGTGTTGAAGCGCTGGCGCTCACCTCGGCGTTCAGTTCTCGTATTTGAGGCAGAGATTCACAGTTTCGCTTGAAGAGCACAACGCCGCCGGCCGGAATACGATGCAACCGCTCGAGCACATCACTTGCATCGAGCCCCTCGAAGCCCAACATCAGCAGCTGTCCTGGTTCGAATCGATCGTGCATGGCTTATTTTGTCGCCTTGGGGTTCAGGTACTGCTGCGTATTATCGGCGAGGCGAAGTACGACGAGTATCGTTAGGGCAAGGATCACACCGGGTGCCAAAGCGAGGTGGGGAGAGCTCAAATAAAGGACTGCTCCCGAACTCAACATATGCCCCCATGATGTTCCATCTGCGATACCCAGGCCCAGAAAGGATAGGGTCGCTTCCGCCATGATGGCGTTGGCGATACCAAAGGAGGCCTGAATCGCAATATGTGGAATGGTCTGTGGCATAACATGACGGAACATAATGGTTCGATTCGGTAGGCCAATACAACGTGCGGCCTCGATGAAGGGGCGCTCCCGTAAGGACATCGCGATACCGCGAGCCAGCCTCGCGTACGTGGCCCACCCCCCGATACATAGAGCAATTACGACGTGACCTACCCCCGGTTCCGGCATCAGGAACATCAGGAATATGGCCAACAGGATTCCCGGGAAGGAGTAGACGGCCTCCGTCATGGTCATCACGATACGATCAACAAACCCGCCCATGTAGCCCGCAGCTGTGCCGAGGATCGTCCCGATTAACCCAGAGATAACGACGGTGGCTAAACCCACAATCAGCGCTGTGCGGGCGCCGGCTACAAGCAGTTGGAGAACATCTCGTCCCTCTTCGTCGGTTCCCAGTAGGTGGTCTCCACCCGCTGGGGCCAGCAAGCCCCCCGGGGAGGTGTCTGGCCCCTCTAAGGGGAGGACCCACGGGCCGATAAGGGCCGTGATCACGATGAGGCCAAGCCAGGCGAGACATAGTTTGGTCGTGAACTTCATCGATTCATGCCTCTGCCTTAACCCGTGGGTCGATCCAGGTATAGATCAGGTCAACGAATAGATGGACGACGACGTATCCTACCGCGATGGTGAGGACGCAGCCTTGGACGACGTTGTAATCGCGCACATAGATGGCATCCATCAGCAATCGTCCAATACCGGGTCGGGCGAACACTTGTTCCACTACGATGGTTCCACCAAGGAGGGCTGCGAGTTGAACTCCGATTAGAGTGACAACAGGGATCAGGGCACCAGGAAGCACGTGCTTTAAGAGAAATTGTGGGCCATGAAGACCTTTCGAGCGCGCCACCAGGACATATTCTTCAGAGAGAACTTCAAGAACACCTGTACGTACAAACCGTACAAGTTTACCGGACAAGCCGAATGCCAGGGTGAGCGCGGGAAGAAGTAGATGGGCTGGCCCTGTGATTGGTTCTGCTGGTCCGGGCAGAATGTCCATGGAGACGGTAAAGATATATATCAACATCGGGCCGAGCCAAAAGGTTGGAACGGCTACACCCACGAGAGAAAAACCGAGGACAGCCCGATCCATAAGCCCATTGGGTCGAAGGGCGGCGATAATACCAGCCGGTACTGCGATGAGGATGGCGAGCAGTATAGCGACGATCGCGAGCTCTAATGTGTAGGGGAGCCGGTCGGAAAGAAGGCTGGATACGGTGGGGGTATCGAAGCGTGCCTGATAGGGCTTGCCGAGACTCCCATCGGCGATATCACCCAGGTAGGCTTGAAGCTGTTGTGGTAGAGCCTTGTCCAGGTGTGTAGCTTTTTCAAACCGTTCAATATCCGCCGGTCGAGCTTGCTCTCCAAGAATCAGAATCGCAGGATCGCCGGGAACCATTCGCAATGCCAGGAATACAAGGATTACGACCATGAGGACGCTTCCTAGTGCGCGGCCCGTTTTCAGGGCGATCGTACGGCCACGATCCATGGAGTTGAATTACCTCTGGATACGCTCGAGTTGGCCTCGGATATAGGGGTCATCCTTGATCTGCAGAGCTTTCTTTAGATGATGCTCGGCTTTCGAGTAGGCCCCATCCTGTACATATAGAATCCCGAGGGTCTTATGTGCTCGGAAATGTCCCGGACGCCGGGAAACAACCTTCCGAAGAATGTCGATAGCGGCACCTCTTTGACCGGGCTTTGTCGCGAGCTTTCGTGCCGTACGATACAACTCGTTTACAGACATACCGTCCGTCGCCGATCCGTCACCACCAGATTTGTTTTCTTTGGTCTTGTCGTCGGTTTTTTTCGTATCGGACGAGGAGTCCAGCTTCTTTTCCGCTTCCTCTCGGAGTCGCTTTTCGCGTGCTTTACGGTCGCGTTCTTTCGCTTGTTCTTCGTCTCGTTGTTGTTTGGCGGCTCGCTGCTTGATCTTCTTATCGATCCGATCCCCAAGCTCTCGTACATACGGTGAATATGCATTGATCTCTTTGATCCGCTCCAGTTTTCGTTGCGCATCTCGGATATCACCGTCTCGCAAGGACAGCTTTGCCTTGTCGTAGTATTCCTGGGCGGCGTTCTCGCGGGCTGATTCGCGAGCTTTCACATATCGAGCATGCACGGGGGACGAATCCGGTATGTCCAACTCTCGCTCCAGGGCCGTTATGAAGCGCCCCTCGCTCACCAACGTTTCCAATTCTTGCACCTGTTCGTCCAATCGGAACTCTTGGCGTAATTCTTCGGCAGCTTTCAGAGTGTTCGGGTTTTCACTAGCCAACTCGAGAGCCTGTCGGGCGGCGTCGTGGTTTCCATCAGCCCAGTTTTTTTTCGCCTGACTCAAATAGTCGCCATCTTTGGCTATTGCGGAGTTGTCATCCTCTTCAACCACCTGCCCTTCGTTCTTATCCCCGTTGTTTTCGATGGCTTCTCTGTCCTGGGGTGGAGTCGGCTTGTCGTCCGACTTGAATACCGTCATGAACAAGATGGCCACGAGGATCGCCGCCGATACGAGTACACCGATCATCACCATAAGGTTTTTATTTTGTCGTGGTGGACTCTCGACATCTTCGTAGTCTCCGACCACGGGAAGAACCTCAGTTTCCCAGCGCGATGCGTCACTCACACCAATCATGAACTGGATGTGAAGTGCTCCAACAGCGATATCATCACCAGGACTCAGAATGACCTGACGATAGGGCTCACCATTTACCAGCACGCCATTTCCCGTAAGATCCGACAATACGAATTGCCTCTTCTCATATCGAAGCTGAAGGTGTCGGTCCGCCAGGTCGGTATGTTGGACAATGCAGTCATTTGAGGAATCGGACCCGATAAAGATAGGGGTCGTCCTCATCGGATGTTCTTGATCGATCCCGGGAGCACTGATGTGGAGTAGAGCTTGGGCATGTTCCGGAAGGTTCAGCCGAGTGCCATCACTGACATTACCCGCCGACATGTCCAAGGGGGCCGTACGTTGGCGTGAAGAGATCGGCCTACCGGCAGCAAGTTCCTGACGATAGCGGATCTTATAATCGCCCACCTGCACGGTATCTTGCGCTTTCAGAGGAATCGGCTCCGTGATGCGAATACCGTTTACGCGGGTTCCGTATGATGAACGAATATCCTCAACATAGAGAACATTCTCTTCTCGATACACCTTTGCATGGAACCGGGATACATTCCGTTCGGTGAGTTGGATGGTGTTATCGTCATTTCGACCAATCGTTATGGTATCGGCCGTGACGGGCACAACCGTCGTATTCCCCTCATCATCCTGAATGTGAAGCTTATGCATCAGGGCTCCGCTATGATCCCACCATGCTACAAAGCATAGCAGGGAATCTCTTGTGAACACAATGTTCTGTGAAGGGACAACATTCCCGACTTCTTAAACCCCTTGGAAACCGGTGTTTGGTGACAGCCTGTCGTGTTCTCTTCGCGTATTCTTGACACATTGTCGGAGACCACCTGCGTGGGCGACGTGCTGAGCTCGAAAAAAAAATCGAATAGATTCGATGTGACGACGTCTGAGTCACGTGTGTGAAGTTATGGAAGAGGCTTAGATCCTTTCTTCACCTCAATCGTCCAATCTTTGAAGTTATCGGTACTGTCGACTCGGCACGGTTTGTGCAAACAACTTCGGGCTATAGAGTCTTTTGACCCCGCCATCCAATGTAGTGAGGTTTGAATATGGTCAGCAAGAAAGAGAAACGTAATCTTCATAAACGTTTTGAAACGGAAGCCTTTGTTTATCTCAATGAATTGTATGGTGCTGCTCTTCGATTGACTCGAAACCCCGGCGATGCGGAAGATCTGGTGCAGGAGACCTTTATGAAAGGGTACTCCAATTTTCATCAGTATGAGCAGGGTACGAATTGTCGAGCCTGGCTGTTTCGCATTCTTATGAACACCTTCATCAATCGATATCGCCGCCGTTGCAAAGAAGCGGAGATTCTACGGCGTAAGGTGGAAGGCTGTATTCCCAACCAACTGGTCTCTCTCGTGGGTCACGAGCGGAATTCAAACCCTGAGAAGCGAAGCGAAAAGGCAGGTCTATCGCGTATCGTTCAGGAGGCACTGGATGCTTTGCCAGTTGAGTTTAAGACCGTTGTGGTTCTGGCCGATTTACACGACTTCCCCTATAAGAATATCGCGCAGATTATGGATACTCCCATAGGAACCGTCATGAGCCGTCTGTATAGAGGACGACGAATGTTACGCAAGCGTCTGGTGGAATACGCGCGCAACGAGGGGTACCTGGCCGACGGTCTTACTCTTGTGACGGGGACAGGTGGGCAGAAATAGGTCACACCATTCCTTTTTCGAACTCTTTGGCGGAATAGTATTTCTGGATTGCAGAACATAGGTTGAAGGTTCGCGAGAATGTACATAGGATCTCGGTATTCCTACTGAAGCTGGATAGTCGTATGTGGAAACCGAAACGTAGATCTCTTGGTTTGGCAGTATTTTCGTTACTTGTTTTTGTCGGGTGTGGCGGCTCGTCGGGAGACAGTGGCGGTGGCGATGTAGCCGATTCTGGGCCATCGGATGGTATTGGAGATGTCGCCTGTATAACGGGCGCGGCCTGCGATGACAGCAACCCATGTACACAAAATGACCAATGCCAGGATGATGGCACATGCCTTGGTGAGGTGTACGAATGTACGCTACAAAATGACTGCACCTATGGAACATGTGCCGGAGACGGAACATGCACCTATGACCCATTACCGGGTCGTTGCATTGTAGACGATGTTTGTTATGGGGCAGGAGAAACGAGTGCTGATAACCCCTGTCTGGTTTGTGCGCCCGATCAGAACGCTACGGAGCTGAGTGTATCTGTCGGCGCCATCTGTAATGACGGCCTCTATTGTACGATTAGTGACAGCTGCAGTGCGGAGGGGGTTTGTGATGGAGACCCGCGACTTTGTGCAGACACCAAACAATGTACAACGGACTCATGTGATGAAGAGCAGAAAGCCTGCTTTCATGAACCCAAAACCGGCGCCTGTGATGATGGCGATGCGTGTACGGAAGGGGACGTATGTGTTGACACCGAATGCCAGCCGGGAGAGCCGTTGGTATGCCCGCAGGCTGAAGGCCTTTGTCTGGTAACAGAATGTGACTCTACGGAAGGTTGTGTGGATATCGCCGTGGATTGCGACGATGGTAACTCCTGTACCACGGATAGTTGTGATCCTGCCGTAGGTTGCGTCAACGCGGAGCTGCCTGACGACACCGCCTGCGATGATGAAAACCTTTGCACCCTTGGTGACATCTGCACGGCTGGGCAGTGCATGGGACCAGAAGTAAAAGACTGTGCAGATGATAATGTCTGCACGGATGATAGCTGTGATCCCGCCGTGGGGTGTGCTCACTACTTTAATAATGAGCCCTGTGATGATGGATTCGATTGTTCCATTTTGGACAGTTGTGCTGCAGGCCTTTGTGCAGGATTAAAGGATGACTGTGAGGAATGTTCACCGGACTTTTCGGAACATGCGAACAAGATCACAATCTTTGAACTGCCCGCGGGAGGAAACCCCGGCGCAGGGTTGGATTTAGATGGCAATCCTGAGACCTGTTCGCCACCGACGAATTGTTCTGGTGGTATAGATAACGCCTTAGGCGTGCTGGGCTTTGCCGTAAACCCATCCTTTGCGGAGGCTATAGAAGAGGGAATACTCGTCTATCTCATAGAATATGTTGGATTGAATTTTGACGGGGATCCATTCACCATCCATGTGTATGTCGGGGTAGATAACGACGGCGAAGAGTCGGACTGCGACCCAGAGGTGGAGGATTGCGGTTATCTGGCGATTCAGGAGAGTTTTGCTCCGGACTGCAGTGTGAACGTTACGTTTGATAACGCTGTCATTGAGAACGGTGTAATGACGGCCGGGGGACCGGGGAGCTTATTCCTTGTGACCGGTACTATGTCCAATGGCCAGAATATTACCTTCGTGATCTTCGATGCGATGTTCCAGGCAAATATACAAGGGGGTGAGCTTGAGGATGGCACCCCGACCATTACGTCTGCGAATGGAATCGTGGGCGGGGGCGTACCCAAGCAGATCATTCAGGATGCGTTGAACTCTTTATCGGATAGTCTCATCTCTCCACTCCTAAAAGACCTGGTGAATACGTACCTGGAGAATGAGGTAGAGGACGATCTGGATATTGATGGTGATGGTACCCCGGATGCAGCAAGTATTGGTATCCGGTTCGAGACGATCGGAACCACCATCGTTGGAATCCAATAACGGGTCTTAATTCTACTGGAAGGTATTACCCAGGATCTCGAGAGCACGTTCGCTGATAGGACCGGTGGGTGCTAGAAGCCGCGCTCTGAGAGCGTGGCGGCGAGCCTTCTGGTTTTGTCCTCTCTTAAGAGCGACTTCAGCGGCGTGGATCTGGCTCTCCTCGCTGGTAAACGAGCGATGAAGCGGGCCCAGTCTTAATGATGCGTCAATATCCTTGGCCGCCTTTTTATAGTCCCCACGGCGGTAATGAAGCCAACCGCGCGTGTCTAAATAGAAGGCAGCGCCGGCGGGTTCTAATGCGAGCGCTTCCGAGACGAGTTTCAGGCCTTCTTCGGATTGTAGATTCGTAACCGCTAGATGATAGGCCAGATTGTTTCGGGCGGATGCCAGCCCCGGTAATTTATCCGACAGGGATTGGTATTGGTATATCGCGTCTATCGGCCGACCCGCTGCCGTCTGGAAGGTCGCCATATTTGTCGTTGTACTGATTCCTGGGATGGCAACACGGAGGTAGTTTTCCACGATCTGTACGCCGATCTCACCAATCGCTTCCCTCGTCGCTGGCTCGAGCTTCTTCGTCGTTAGAAGGTTATCCAGTACTCGTATGAGATGTTGTGATCCGGAAACAAAACCAGCCCATCGCAACACTCCATTGGCTGCCTTAAGCGTTGTCTCTGTGGAGCCTCCGAGGGCGGATTCTCTCGCAAGTATCAATAACGACCGGGGAACATCCATCCCTGTTTTATCGAATCGTTCGATGGCTTTCTGGGTTGTCACCCAATTCTTCGTTCTGGCGGCGGCAATAGCACGAAGAAGTTCCAACTCAGGATCTGCGATTTCACGTTTCGTAAACTCTTGTGCCAGAGCCACGAGCTCTGATCCCGTCATATGGTCGGCAATATCTTCGACGGTCGGAAGAACATCACTGTCTAAGGGAGCAATATGTACGCTTAGGAGCCATTCCGTTAGCGCTTTGACGGTGTCCTGTCTGTTTTCACTATTGGTTAGTGCGAGGCGGAAGTCGAGCCAGCGAAGGGTGCGGTCATCGGGGAAGAGGCCACGAGCCTCCTTGATACGAATAGCTGCTTCCTCGTGCCAACCTGCAGCGAGCAGGGTTCTTACAATCTTATGATACCAAAGCAGCGCGCGGTCGCTCCGTTGCACGACCGAATCCAAAGCCAGGCGCGCTCTCTTTAGATCAAGAGCGTGGAGATAATCCTCGAACCGCGCCCAGGCCGTACCAACATTGGTGACAGTCTCCGGAAGCCCCATCTCCTTACGCAGACGTGGCAAATCGTGGGTTCGTCCGATTTCTACCCAGACCGAACGGATCATATCGTAGATTCGCTTCGTCGGGGCGCGTGCGTTTTTCGCACGGCGTACGACGTCCATCAAGGGATCATCATGGGGGTATTCAAGGGCGATTGTGATTCGTCGCAGCCAGAAGGAACTTTCGGCGGGATCCAGTGCTATAAGCTTCTCCGTTAGCTCGCGTGCTAGTTTCCATTGGTTGAGTCGTGGTCCCAACATCTCACTTAGAATATTCAATGCCGAAACTGGCGAACCCGATCCCTGCCAGATCTCGTTGACTTCGGTTCGAATCGTTTTCTCAAAATGCTTCTTCTCTTTCGGGGATTGTTGGGCACGCATTCCAAGCGCTCGTACCAGCCCCGCAAGAGCGCCACCGCTCTCTTTATTGTCTTTGTTTATGGTCTCATTACGCCAATGCTCTAAATGTGTGCGGTAGAACTCAACAGCCTGGTCATATAACCCGGACTCCAGCGCCATTGATCCCGCCAGTATTGGTAGCTCCTGTGCTCCGACCAATGCCAGGGCCTGAATGTCAGTGCTCGCTTCCTGCACCTGTTCGTCGTCACCACATGCCGCTGCAAGACGAAAGAGTGTGATGGGTCGAATCGGGCCGTCGATCTTGGTCTTCTGTATCAGAGGCAGAAAGGAACAGGAGTTCCCGGTATGTACAGCCAGATCGGTTAAAACGCGCCCTTCGATCAGGGCTGTCATTGGATCGATCCGTAACGCCTGCTCGAACGCGGATAGGCTCTGGCCAATCTTACCCGCACGTAGGGCGATATAGGCCTCATCTAATAAGCCCGTCACCCGCCCGCCGGGCAGGGATTGTGTCTCTATTGCCCACTTTAATGCAGGCTCGAATTTCCCCTCGTCTGCGAAAAATCGAGCGATCTCCAGCCGACGATCGACGGATTTCGATGTAGAGTCTCTGAGACTATGTTTCCGGGAGCCGACACTGTCGGCAGCGTGATCCACAAATAACCGAAAATGTCGTTCCATAAGGGCGGGCTCTCTACGGATATAGCCCAGGATCCCTAGAAGTTTGTGCGCGGCACCGTCCTCTTGTTGCTCTGCCAGTAGTTCGAGTAACCGACCGGCGTCTTGTAAGAGGCCTGCGTCGATCAGCGCGCTTGCGCATTGGTTTAGAACCCACGCCTTCTGGCCTTTTTCCCGAAGAACATACGCGACTGCGTTGCGGGCGCCATCGTCGCCCTGGAGTCGCCGGGCAAGACTCACATAGGACTCAAGAATTTTATCGGTGTCGTCACGATCCTGGTGACCGGCAGCAACACGGAAGAAGCGAAGAGCGTCATGGAGGAGACCTGCATCACGAAGGCGGTTGGCCACATGACCGGCCCGGGAGGGGGTTTGCCCCAGGAATCGCTCATAGGCCTGAATCGCTCGATGCTTATTTCCTGCGATCAGGTACAGATCGCCGAGAGCTTCGGATATCTCCGATTCTTGCGGTAGAAGAGCCATGCTCTCCTGTAAGAAGGCCAGGTTCAATGGTATCGGAGCCAGGTGGCGATAGGTCAGATGGATACGCTTCCAGTAGTCGCCAGGTTCATCGGCCTCGTGGATCGCGCGGATAAATGTCTGATGACCCTCGTCAAGGCGTCCAAGCCGGAACAAACCCTCGGCTTCGAGAATGGAGAGCTCCACGACACCAGGATGCTCGTTACGTATCTCTACCGCCACATCGACCAGTATCTGTTCTCGTTCCGCTTCCAGGAGAAGCTGACGCATCTGTTCGAGCAACACCTTTCTGGATTTGAGACTCGTTCGCTCAAAGGCAAGGAGGAGAGTCTCTTTGGCTTCCTTCGGGCGTCCCAGTTCGAAATGCAGTTCGGCAACCTTTAGCCAGCGTTTCCCGTCATTGGGGCGTCGTCTCGCGATCGCGGTCTGGTACTTGAAAGCCTGGTCTGGGCGGCCAACCGTTCGAAATGCATCCGCGAGAAGCGTTAGATTTCGCTCTCTCACACGTGAGCTTCTGGGGTCCGGGACCAGTTTTCCCGCGAGTTTGGTAAGCGCATCGCGCTTTCTGAGCTTTTTAGCCAGGTCGATAAGGCGCACTAAGAGACGCGTTGGATTTCGCCCTTTATGCTTTTCTAGTGCCTCGTTCAGATAGCTATAGGCGTCTTCGTAGCGGAGAAAGTTCAGGAAGATGTTTCCGACCTTTTGCAACGCCATCGATTCACGCTTGGATGAACGGATATATCGCTGGGCGTATTTTCGGGCCATCGAGAGATTGCCCGCCTTGATCGCCGCCTGGGTAATGATCAAATCATGAGGACCGGGGCCTTGCCCTTTGTAGGCCAGCTGGAAGGCGTGAAGAGCCAGAGAAGGGAAGCCCCGCGAACGAAGTTTTTGGGCGAGCTTTTTTAGTGTTGCTGGCTGACCCAGGCTGAGATCGAGCGCCTTCCGATATAATTGGGCGGCCTGTTCACGGGATCCACGGCGATGCAGTATCTCTGCGGTCGCGGTTACATATCTTGGATCTTCGCGAATCAGATCGGGAGCGTTGGCATACACGCGAGAGAGAACCCGAACCGGGTACTGTCTGCGAAAGAGTCCCAACGCGGTCTGATACGCTTCTCCAGGGTTTACTGTCGTGCTCAGTAGTCGAAGCAAGCTCGCTGAAGCACGATCATAGTCTCCGAGGTTCATCCAGATCTCAGCGAGAGCAAGCTCCGTGGTCTCATCGCCTTCGCCAAGCCCTGCAAGTCGCTCCATGGCTTCTGCACGGATACGCTTGAGGGAAGCGATCTTCTGGGTGAATGCGACGACGGCCCGCAATACGGTCACATCTTTTCCTGCGTTCCGCATGATCTCATGGGTGTCCACGACAAGCTGTGCGTTCGTAAGGTCGTTCTTCGCTTTGGCAAGCTCGACGGCTCGAACCAGTGCTAATGCCTTCGCAGCCCCAACCAGCCTGGAGCTGGCTAACCGGTACCACTCGATCGCTTTGGTCGTCATTTTGATATCGACGAGTGCCTTAGCGATTACCAGGCATTGTTTACCATCTGGATATTGCTGTTCGGTCCGGCGTAACAGCTGCGCGATTCGTTTCTCTTTCTCAGATTTCGATTTCGAGCCCCAGTACCGTAACTCCGAAGCGACAAGTGAAGTTGGAAGATTCGGGCGTTGTAATACGTGGTCGGCGAGCGCATTGGCGCGTTTGGCGTATCCTGCGTTTCGTAGAAATTGGATCGCTGGTGCGAGCTCTTCGACATCTTGTGATGGCTTTTTTAAGACCTGCAGGTAGGTTTCAATTTCATCCTTCCGATTACGCGTCAGGGCTAGCTTCAAACACGCGACGGCGACATACGTGGGACCAGAGGAACAGCTGTCCGCTAATAAGAGATGGGCCTCGTTGAGAAGATCGGCCCGACGAAGCAAATTCGACAGATCGACGAGGTCCTTTGGGCTTTCTGTCTGCGCTGCCAGAAGCTTAGTCAGAGTATGTAGTCGTCCCTTGTCGGCATCTGTCTGTATGGCACTGGCAGCGAGTTGAAGCGCGCGAAGACGATGAGCATATGGTTTCGTCTCACCCGTGGCCTGGTCGGCCTCTTTAAATGCTGCCTGAATAGCGAGAGGATTTTGCTTATGGCTGATCAAGACCGGGAAGATCGTTTCCAATGCCTTCAGCCGTTTGGTGTGATCCTTCTTGCTGCTGAGGTAATCCGCGAGTGTGGTCGCGATACGAGGCTGTCCTCGTTTCTGGAGTAGGACCCGAATTCGTAATTGGAGCGCTTCGTCATTTTTCGGATCAATGTCGAGGCCGGCGTCGAGATGGGAAAGGGCAAGATCGGTCCCATACCGTTTGAGTACAGCTCGTGCGATTCGAAAATGACGAGCTGCTTTTTCGCCCTTTGAAGAGGCCTTGTCGATGTATCGTTCGAGCGCTGTCTGGGCACGCTCTGGTGCGGATCGTGCCAGGAGGGGGCGAGCAGCTGCGGCTGTCCCCACCAGAAAATCAAGGTCATCGATGGTTGTTTTCTCTGCGATCAGTTTTGAGCCCAGCTCAATCACGTTTCGATCGTATCCTTTCTCAAAGAGGCCTTGAATTCGGGGCAGAAAGATCGAAGACCAGGCGCGTATATCGCGTTGCAGTAGATCCAATGTGGCCGCCAGTTTTAGGAAACGGTCGGCTTCAGCCGCTGTGCCCAGCGGGCGGAATGGACGAAACTTTTTACGCTTACGGGATGTGAGCCCGCCGGATAGGGGGTGACTCGAGATTGGACGAGATGAGTTCGAGCGATTCAGCTTCTCAGAAGCCGTCCCTCCACGTGTCCGGCTACGGTCGTGTGGAGTACCCGATGTCGGTGCCAGCTCCATCTCCAGGAGGCGTTGAGCGTTACGTTGCAGAATCCGTCCTAATTTGTCCTTAAGATGGTCGGGCACGTCCTCTGCGGTGGAGAAAGTGTTGGCGATGGTTCGACGTATTTGACCATGATCTCCAATCACGTCGTAGGCGCGAACGAGAAGGTACCTCGCGTGAACGAGATTCGGTTCCAAAGGAGATGTCGGGTCCGATGAGGGAGAGGCTCCACCGTGCGCAAGGAGTTGGATGACCTCACGCGCATTACTTCGTTTGGCTTTCTTAGGACCATCCCGGTCTAGCAGGGCTTCGGCATATTGTGTTCGTACGTCGAGGTCCTGCGGACTGTCCTCAACGGCCTGCCGAAGTACTTCTAAAGAGGCACCCTTCGGTCCGAAGGTAGCGCAGCCGAGACAAAAAACGGTTAAGATGAAGATGTGTCGAAGCATGTCTTGAGATCGAAACCGTCGAAGCAGTGGAAAACTTCCCATTTCAGAGTCATACGGTGAATGGCCTCCAACCTCAACCTGCAATCGTAGGAGAGTTTATGCCTCCGATTTATTTTTCCTCCCCGACGATTGAATAGGGGACGACGAGCTTGTCGAATAGTCTAGCTTTTGGCGTACCACCGTAAGGGCATTCTGGTATCGCCGTCGGACCTCGCTATAGGAAAGTTCCAGGTCACGGGCAATGCTTCGTAGGCTTTGTCCCTTTGCGATGTGTTGAATCACAATATCCTGGCTGAGGGGCTCTACGGTAGCCAGAATCTTGCGTATACGGTGTACGGTTCGTTCGATGTCGATCTTGTGTTCTGGGCATATCGTTTCTGAACGCGGATCGGGTCGCTGAGACGGTTCGTATTCCACTTGTCGTCCGATATTGCATATGAATGGCTCTTTGGACCGACAACGTTTGCGTACCAGATCGAGTACACAGCCATGGAGCCTATGGTATGCGAAGGTCGCGAACTGGGCCCCTTGTGATGGATCAAATCGTAGAGCCGTGCGCCAGAGGGCCTCTTCCAGGTGGCTTCGTAGGGTCGGCATTTGTCGGAGTTTAGGAAAACGTCGAAGGCTTCTTACAAGGAACCGGTCTACCAGAGCCTGTTGGCTTTGATAGAGTTGGATGGCGTGGGTCCGATCAATAGTGCGCATAGGCTACCTCCAAAATAGAGGTTCTATTCGCACAAATCATGCCAATGCGTGCGCCATTCCCTGGCGTGGATTTGCCCTCGTTGATGGGGATATTAATACCCCACCGCTGGGGACTGTCTCATGTACCCAGAGAGCGAATCGGAGAATCTAGATTATGTCTAGATTTCGCCGTTCAAACGCTTACGTATTTCCAGACCCGCTTTGAAGAAAGGTAGCCGTTTTTGCGGTACTTCTACCATCGCCCCTGTACGAGGGTTGCGGCCATTATAGCCATCGTAATGCTTGACGACGAAATTGCCGAAGTTACGGATCTCAATGCGTCGTTCTAAGCTCAAAGCGTCCGTCATATGCGAAAAGAGTGTGTTCACAACTACCGCGGCACGATCTCGTGAGATTCCTGCCCGGGCGGCGACGGCTTCAATCAGTTGGGACTTCGTCATTCGATTCCCTGCGTTAATCGTAAGGTCGGAGGGCGGCTTATAGAACACAATTTCTATATGTGCAAGGGATGATTCATAAATTCTACAATGTCTTCGAACGGGGACTATATATTATAGGTTCCACAGCTTTGGTGAATTACTGAATGCGAAACGGGCTCAATTTTTTGATGAATGGTGGTATGCGACCGTATCGAAGAATACCCGTGTGGACTGCGAAGATTCGGGTTGTTTTTTTCCTGTATCAAGGTAAGGTCTGTCGGTGGGCGCGATGGGCGCAGAAAGGCTAATAATTTATGGCTTCGGTTCTCTATTTAACAGGATTTGGCGCATTTCCCGGGGTTGATCGAAATCTGACCGGCGAAGTGGCTTCCCATTTTAATAACCGAAAGTTTGGCAAACTTACGGTCGTTTCTGATGTCTTACCCGTCTCCTATGAGCGCTCTGCTGCTCAGGTGGAGGAAGGAATCCGAGAGCACAACCCACGGATCATTGTAGAGATGGGGCTCGTTGCTCTGGACAGTGTTCTCCGTTTAGAGACCTGGGCTGTAAATGAGATGACGGGTCGGCTGCCTGACTGTGATGGATTCCAGCCGCGGGAAGTACCCATTGATGAGAACAAAGAGTTCAAGTCCATCTACCAGACCTCGATGAATGTCGGGCCCGTTCTTGAAGAGTACCGACGGAGTGGATTCCCCGGGCGTATCTCCTGTAACGCCGGTCGGTACGTCTGTAATTCGGTCTATTATCGGACTCTGGCGCAATTGGCGGAGAGCAATTCCAAGACTCCGGCAGTCTTCCTTCATCTGCCGATGGTGGGTCTACGCCCATTTGGAGACCAACGCTACGAACCATGGGATCTCGAGCGCCTCACTCTGGCGAGTGAAGCGATGCTCAGTTCCATAGTGAAAGTACACGGCTGATCTCCCTAAGAAAAACGTTTTCAACTGTCGTCGTGTACTGCATTGAAAACGGACGCATCCGGCCCTTTTTAATTGACCGGGACACCGTGCTTTTTTAAAGTGGACCTATTGGGTCCTATTTATAGAATGGCTTGGAATCGATGTCTGTTCGCCGAAAGAGAAACGCACGTCAGCCGGGGCAGCGCCTCAAGTATCTAGAGGACGAGTTCTATTGTCGTGCTCGGCGTCGAAGACTCAGCCTGGGCAAGTGTCTCAACGACTATTGTAATGCGAACGCGTTCGAGGATCGCAAGTCGGCATGTTGGCGCTGTCCCCAGGGACAGAACAACCGCAGTGATTATTCCCGAGAGTTCCCGTCCTTTTGAGATACGTCGATATAGGGTGTTGGTCATTCAGGGGGGCTGAAAAGAGCCGGCATACGCACCCGAACGGTTTGCGTACGAGCAAACAATCGCTACCATGAAATTGGGTGTTTACGTTGATAGGAGGCCCCAATTGAACTTCTATACCAAGATGTTGATTGTGATATGTCTTGTGTTCTGGGGGCCGATTCTGGGATTGGCCGACCCAGTGGAGGAAGCCCCCAAGGAGGGCTACGCCATCCTCTTGAGTGAGATGGTCCTATCGGGGCCCAAGGTCTGTTATCCGGAATGTGCGCCGGACTTGAGTTGTGAGAAGCATACCTGCCAGCAGATCGATGGCATGAACGTGTGTTTGGATTCCAATATTCAGACTCCGTATACGGCTTGTGCAGGTGCGAATCCCTGCGCAGAGGCGTTAGCTTGTCTACAAGGAGAGAGTGCCCAAAAACTCCCCGACTTTATCGCCCATAAAGAAGAGAAAGGCTTTGCTGTATATGTATTTGGCCCCGAGGATTGGGGCGGTGGCTTGGGCGCGGATGCTGCGACCAATATTCGAACTATGCTGCAGATCAAGACACCGGAACTGAATCTCAAATATCTTCTGCTTATTGGCGATCCCACACCGGACAGTGACCTTCCCATGAAGGAACTCTGGCCACGAAATAATGCGACTGAGTGGTGGGCGGTGAACTATGCGGTCCCGTCCGACTACTTTTACGGAGAGCTGGATGGGGATTGGGATCTGGATGGGGATGGCAAGTATGGTGAGTTTGGGAACCCGAACCTCACCAACCTGGATATTTCGGGTGATTTCGCTCCAGGCGGTTCCGAGCTTCTGGGGGTTAATCGTGGTTACGAACTGAAGGTGGGGCGCATACCGGTGTATTCCGAGGTTGGAATGAGTGCCCTGGACCATATTCTTACCAAGACGATCAACTACCAACGTGCAAGCTATGACAGCATTGGGTGGCGCAAAGGAGCTCTTCTGGCGGCGGAGGGCGGCAACCGGTTCTTTTTCGGTGAGCTTATTCGAGACCAAATCTTGAGCCCGAATAATTTTGCGAGTTATCGAGTCTACGACGCCGATTGTTGGAATGAGACCGACCTGGATGCCAATTGTATGTCGTCGCTTCCGACTTTGCCGGATGCCATGGAGTGTAGCGTCGACAATGTGATTCAAGGCTGGAATTCGTTGGTTCCGGGGGCTGTCTTCTGGCTCTCTCATGGGAGCTCGCAGAGCGCGATACCCATTATGTCGACCTACGCGGCGGAGACCTATCTAGACGATGATTACCCGGTCTTCACCTTTCAGGCGTCCTGCAATAACTCGACTCCCGAGGCTGTGAACAACCTCAGCTATTCGTTATTGGTCAACGGGGGGATCGCCACGATTGGTGCGACTCGGGAGAGTCATGGGCCTGGGGCGCCGTGGCCGTCATTGTCGGGAGGATCGGATAACGCCAGTATGGGCTGGGAATATGCGCGGCATATTATCGAGCTGCAGGAGAACGCTGGGACGGCCTTTTTTGAGCTCCGGAAAGACAATGGTTTCGGTAAGTGGTGGCTTTGGCAAAACTACGCTGCGTTCAATCTGTTTGGGGACCCGGATGTGTCGCTGTATGACTTCTTACCCGTGCACAGTATCGACCCGATTGCCGATCAGGAGCTAGCAGAAGGCGAGAGCCTAGAGCTCGTATTGGTAGCGACGGACGATCAAGGGAGTCCGGTAGCTCTCGAGGTAAGTCCTCTGGAAGATTGGATGAGCTTTGACCCTATGACCGGCGAATTTCTGGCGGATGCGGACTATGACCATGCGGGTGTGTATACCCTCTCGGTGCAGAGCACGGGCTACGGTGAAAAAGCGGTGCAGGCGTTCAATCTCGAGGTCTTCAATACAAACCGTGCTCCCGTTCTCTCCATAGAGACCGAGGCATTTGTCACCGCAGGCCAGAGTATCGAAGTTCCCTTTAGCGCGGATGATGCCGATGGGGATGATGTGGTCGTTTCGAATAGCCCCACCGCAGAGTTCGACTGGGTTACGATAGGGGAGGGGATCCTGGACATCAGCCCGGGCTCAGCCGTTCGAGGGGAGTATTTCTACACCCTGGTGGCTGATGATGGAGAGAGCTCCGTTGATATGACCATCTCCATCACAGTGGAGGCGCCGCCGGAAGATGCCAGTCCGGCTGCGGATATTACGGAAACCATCACTACAGATGATGTTGTGGCAACCGCCGATACAGTGGAAACCGTGGATACAATCGCCGAAGAGGTTGTAATGGGGGCGGACTCGGGAGGGCAGGCCGTATCGAAGTCTTCGAGTGGCTGCACTGCTGGGTCGGAGCCCACATCGCCCTGGTCTTCCTTCCTGATATTATTCGTGGTGACTCTTGGTCTGGTCTACCGAAGATCCAGGTTTTTGGTCTGATCACGACCCACCGTGGCCATCGAAGATTCGGGTGCTCTGCTGGCAAACGAGGCGTGTATGTCATAAGCTCCTATGTCTGGGATTTGTGTGTGTGATGCGATGAAGATGCGATGGATTGGGCTTGCGTTTTTTCTTGTCTCTTGCGGTGGTGGAGAGACGACAGTTGAACCTGGGAGCCTGGGGGGAGCCTGCCTTTCGGATGGGAGCTGTAACGAAGGCCTGATCTGTGAAGAGGAGATCTGCGCGGAAGGAACACAGCCCGATACAACCGGTACAGATGTGGTCGCCGACGCAGGGTCCGATGTTTTGAATGATGCAGGGACGGACGTAGGGACCGATACCGGAGCAGATACGGGGACCGACCAGGGAACGGATGCAGGAACGGATGCAGGTAGCGACGAGGGAGTACCGCCCGATGCCTCGGGTTGTGAAGCTGGGACCGGCTGTTTTATGGAGCCCTGCCAGGAGAATGGCGACTGCATCTCCGGGATTTGCCTGCTGCATATGGGTGGTCCTGTCTGTTCCAAACCCTGTGTGGACGAATGTGAGCAGGGCTGGAGTTGCCGCACTGTAGAGACGGGTAGCAGTGACTCTCTTTTTGCTTGCGTGTCGAACGCCTCTCACCTTTGCCTTCCCTGTATTGTGAATGGGGATTGTTCGACCAATGAAGTACAGAATGTCTGTGTAGATTATGGCGATGCCGGCAAGTTCTGCGGCTCCTCCTGCGAGACGTCTACGGACTGTCCGTCGGACTATATCTGTGAGAGTGTGCCCACATCCCAGGGGGGAGTTTCCAACCAATGTGTACACCAGGATGGCAGCTGTAGCTGCTCGGACTATGCTGTACAGCTGGGGCTGGTCACCGATTGCTCGGTCTCCAATACGATCGGAACCTGTTCGGGTGTGCGTGCTTGTACGAGCGATGGCTTGGCCGACTGCGATGCTCCGGAAGCGGTGCCGGAGACTTGTAATGGTGTCGATGATGATTGCGATGGTGGGGTTGATGAAGACGATCCCTGCGACGATGACAACCCCTGCACC
>MDTE01016087.1_pt1 | contig 22190 bp, 16 predicted proteins | sample 811231 | NCBI WGS metagenome assembly MDTE01 (sample SAMN05326651, study PRJNA326480) | marine metagenome | isolation source: seawater | place: Indian Ocean: Red Sea | collected 2010 | reverse complement strand
TAGGTGCCTGCCGAGCCGCAACACAGGTGGGCATCGCTGACCGGCGTCAGCTCGAACCCCAGGGAGCTCAGCAGTGATTCTACGGCGCCCGATCGTTTCAACCCGTGCTGCAAAGTACACGGTGAGTGAAACGCGACCCGGGTGCCATGACCCACGGAGGCCAGCACACTCAAGTCTTCAGCTTCCAGCACCTCTGACACATCCTTGGTCGCTGCCGAGACCCTCGCGGCTTTAGCCGCGTATTCGCGATCGTCGGCGAGCAGCTCGGCGTATTCCTTCACCTGCAGCGCACAAGCGCTGGCGGTGATGACCAGCGCTTCGACACCGTCGTCGAGCAGGTCATGCCAGTGGACGACATTGTCGCGCATGATGAGTTGCGCACGCTGTTCCGCATTCTCGTGATGACTCACCGCGCCGCAGCATCGGTCAGTGACCGGCGCCAGCAACGAGATCCCGAGACGGTCGAGCACTCGCGCAGCGGCGGCATTGAAATGCGGCGCCAAGGCCGGCTGTGCACAGCCGCCGAGTGTGATCATGCGTCTGCCATGTCGTGGCGCCGGCCATGATTTCGGGTCAACGCGTTCGGGAATGAGGTTTTTGAGTCGGCTTGGCAGCACTGGCTTCAATAGCCGCCCGAGTTCGACTGCGGATTTGAACCGCGATGGTCGAGACAGAGTCGCTTCGATTGCCCATCGCTTCAAGCTTTGTCCGGCGGAGCGTTCGACATGCTCGGCAACGACTTTGCGGCCAATCTCGACCAGACGTCCGTAGCGCACCCCCGAAGGGCAGGTGGTCTCACAGGACCGGCAGGTCAGACAACGGTCCAGGTGTTGCTGCGTCTTCTCGGTGACGGGATTGCCCTCGAGCATCTCCTTGATGAGATAGATTCTTCCACGCGGTCCGTCGAGCTCGTCGCCGAGCAGCTGATAAGTCGGACACGTCGCGGTGCAAAAGCCGCAGTGCACACAGTTGCGCAAGATGGCTTCGGCGGCTTTGCCGTCGTCGGTGTGCTTGATGAAATCGGCGAGGTGAGTCTGCATGGTTGCCTCTAAAGACCCGCGTAGAGTCTGCCCGGGTTGAGGATGTTGTCAGGATCAAATGCCGCTTTCAGACGTGCGTGCAGTGTGCGCACCGGCGTGCTCAACGGGTGAAAGACGTCGCTGTGTCGATCTCCGCCGCGGAACGCCGTTGCGTGCCCGCCGGCTTGGGCTGACCAGTGACGAATCTCGGTCACATCGCACGCACCACGATACCAACGCAGTGCGCCGCCCCAATCGATGATTTGTGCCGGAAACTGTGCGGATACCGGAGTCGTCGCCGGAACCGACAAGCGCCACAGAGGCTCGTCGCCACGTAACGCTGGATGCTGATGCTCGCGTATCTGACTCCAGAAATCGGTTTGCTCGATGCTGTCACCGCCGAGTGTATGGCACGCCGAGCTCACACCGGCATCGGTGCCCGCAAGACGCAAGAACAATCGGTTCTCTACGTGGCAGGCCGCACTCAGCGGGGCCGTGCCGGCGCTGAGCTCAGTGACACGTTCGAGTGCTTGCTCGGCTGTCAGCTCGAAGCTGGTGGTGTGCTCGCGCTCCGGCGCGGGTAGCACTTTGAGCGAGATCTCGGTCAGCACGCCGAGACACCCCAACGCTCCGGTCATCAACCGCGATACATCGTAGCCGGCGACGTTCTTCATCACTTGGCCACCGAAGCTCAGCAGCTCTCCCGTACCATTGATGATTTTGACGCCGAGCACGAAGTCGCGTGCCGAGCCGGTGTAGGGTCGGCGCGGACCCGACAGCCCGCAGGCGATGGTACCGCCGATGGTTGCCCCGTCGCCAAAGTGTGGGGGTTCGAATGCGAGCATCTGGTCGGCCTCCGCGACCGTGCGCTCGATTTCATCGAGAGTCGTGCCGGCAAGCGCCGTGATTACGAGCTCGGTCGGCTCGTAGTCGACGATGCCAGTGTGCCGATTCAATGAAAGCTCGTCACCGACGGGCTCGCGGCCCATGAAGGCTTTGCTGCCACCACCTGAAATACACAGTGCTGCGCCAACGTGATGAGCTGACGCCACACGCTCGTGCAGCCAATCGGTCTGGTCAGACATCGATGTCGACCAGACGATGCCGGGGCTGACTCGGTGGTCTCACCATCAAAACCGCTCGAGTTCGGGGTGTGGCAGTTCACCGCCATGTACGTGCATGGCGCCAAACTCGGCGCAGCGATGCAACGTCGGCACAGCCTTCCCGGGGTTCAACAGCCCTTCGGCGTCGAACGCGGCTTTGACGGCGTGAAACTGAGTGAGCTCGGCGGTATTGAACTGCACACACATCTGATTGATTTTCTCGATGCCTACACCGTGCTCACCAGTAATGGTGCCACCCACTTGCACGCAGAGCTCCAGTATTCGTCCACCGAGCTCCTCGGTTTTCTCGAGCTCACCGGGCTGATTGGCATCGTAGAGAATCAGCGGGTGCAGATTGCCGTCGCCGGCATGAAACACGTTCACCACCCGAAGACCGTACTCGATCGACAGCTGCGCCATGCGTTTCAGTACACCGGCGAGCTCTTTTCTTGGAATGGTGCCATCCATGCAGTAGTAATCAGGCGAAATCCTGCCGACTGCCGGGAAGGCGGCCTTGCGTCCGGCCCAGAATCGGATGCGCTCCGGCTCGTCTCCGGCGACTTTGATGCTGGTCGCCCCGGAATCTTCGAGTAAATTCGAAACATGCTCCAATTGTGCTTGCACATCTTCTTCGGAGCCGTCGAGCTCGCAGATCAGGATCGCGGCCGCATCGATCGGGTAGCCGGCGTGAACGAAGTCTTCGGCGGCACGGATGGCGGGGTTGTCCATCAGCTCAAGACCGCCGGGAATGACGCCGGCGGCGATGATGGCGCCGACTGCATTGCCCGCGTCTTCGACTTTGTCGAACGCCGCCAGCAGTGCTTTGGCCTGCGCCGGCTTTGCGAGCAACTTGACGGTGACTTCGACTACGATGCCGAGTAAACCCTCCGAACCGGTCATCAAGGCGAGCAAATCAAAGCCTGGAGAATCGAGTGCATCGGAGCCGATGGTCAAACGCTCACCGTTGATGGTCAGCACCTCGAGTTTGAGTATGTTGTGCACCGTGAGCCCGTACTTGAGGCAATGCACGCCACCCGAATTCTCCGCCACATTGCCGCCGATGGTGCAGGCTATCTGCGAGGAAGGGTCCGGCGCGTAGTAAAGCCCGTAGGGGGCAGCGGCCTCGGATATGGCCAGATTGCGCACCCCGGGTTGAACCCGGGCAATGCGTGCCTTGGGGTCAATCTCGGTGATGCGATTGAACTTGGCGAGGCTGAGCAACACGCCTTGCTCGTGTGGCAAGGCCCCGCCGGAAAGACCGGTGCCAGCGCCGCGTGCCACCACAGGGACCTGATGCAGCCGGCAGATGCGAAGCACTTCCTGAATTGCTTCGACAGACTCTGGGAGCACCACCGCGAGGGGTACTGCGCGATAAGCCGACAAGCCGTCACACTCGTAAGGTTTGAGGGCTTCGGTTTCATGCAGCACGCAATGACAGGGCAGAGCACGCAGCAATGCGGCGATGACGTCTTCTCGCATGGGAGGATGATTCGGCCAATTGAGTGTTCATGATGACCGATGGGCGCATTGCGCGCCAACTGCCGATGACAAACGTCTGTGTCCGAAACCGGTTGCTCGTGGTCGCAATCGAACAACGGTAGACTTCTTGCGCAATTGTCGCTGTCCGTTTGTGAACCGACTCGTGTTCGGGCGGCGCCTGTCGGGGCGGTGCAGAGCCCCAATCTGGAGAGCGAACATGAGTGACACTCGACGTCGTATCGGTCGACGCAAGCTACTTGCCGGGGTCGGCGCCGCCGCCGCTGCCGCTGGCGTGCCCAATGTCGCCGGCGCGCAGACCACCACATTCAAAATGCAAGGCGCCTGGGACAGCGACTCGCTGCATACCGAGCTCGCACGTCAGTACATAGAACGAGTGGAAGCGATGGCCGGTGGCAGCTTACGGATCGAGTATCTGGAGCGCGGCGCGGTGGTGGACCCGCATCAAATTGCGCCCGCCGTGCACGAGCTCGCGCTCGACGCCGGCCACAGCACGACCGCGAACTGGATTGACCGTGACCGAGCAGCCTTGTTGTTCGGCAGTGGTCCGGTGTTCGGCTGCAACTCCCAGCAAATCATGGGATGGATACACGAGGGGGGCGGCCGTGCTCTGTATGAGGCGTTGCTCGAAAGGTCTGGTCTCGACGTGGTCGGCTTCCTGTGTGTGCCCATGCCCAGTCAGCCTCTCGGCTGGTTCAAGCAATCGCTGCACACGAACCCGGACTTGAGCAAGCGTCGTTTTGGTGTGGACGGGTCGTCGGTGACGCTGTTCGAGCAGTTGGGGATGGAGGTCGTCGAGCTTTCGCCCGGGGACCGGGTGCCGGCGTTCGAAGCCGGTCAGGTAGATGCGTTCGCCGCCACCGAGCCGAGCTCGGACCGGCAGCTGGGTGGTGCCAGCGCCGCCGGGAACTATTATCTCGGTGGCTTTCACCAGACCCAGGGATTTGTGGAGATTACATTCAACAAACGGCTGTTCAGGAGATTGCCCAAAGATCACCGGGCGATTCTGGAGTATGCGGCAGACGCCGTCAGCGCATCGAGTCACAGCTATTTGCTGGATCGCCACTCCGACCATCTGCTCCGCATGATGGCTGACAGTGATGTCAACGTGGCACGAACACCGGAAGGCGTCTTGAAGCAACAGCTCGAGGCCTGGGATCGGGTGCTGGAAGAGTTTGTGACCGAGGATCCACTCGCCGCACAAATCGTCGACAGTCAGAAGCGTTGGTGCGAGCGCGTCGGTTATTTCACACAGTTGAACACGCCCGACTTCGAGCTCGCCTTCGAGCACTACTTTCCGGGCCGGTTGTCTGGTTGAGCGTTCGCCATCACGCGATTGTTAATGTCTATACCCGACTCGGTCTGGCACGTGCTCTGTTATGATTGAGTCATGACGCACGTGGTCCGCTCATTGCACGGGCGAAACCGGGCTCGATCGGGTTCGGTGTCCTTCGTGACGTCGCTTACATTTTCCTGTCTGCTGTTACTCACGCTGCTGCTCATGGGTGGATGCAGCGAACCCGATCGCAGCGTGCTCAAGTTTGGACTGTCCTCGAATCCCATCACGCTCGACCCCCGATTTGCCACCGATGCCGCGAGCTCTCGTGTCAACCGGCTCATCTACGCGCGCCTCACCGACTTCGATCAGGGCTTCAAGCCGGTGCCCGCACTCGCCAGCTGGGTGCAGCTGTCCGACACCCACTACCGATTCACCCTAGGCGAGCAAGGCCGCGAGTTTCATGACGGTAGCCGATTGACCACGGCCGATGTCGAGGCCACCTATGCCTCCATTCTCGATGCAGACAGTGGCTCCGCGCATCGCGGCAGTCTGAAGCACATCGAACGCATTGAGATCGTTGACGAGAACGTCATTGACTTCCGGCTGAGCCGTCCGGACCCGTTGTTTCCGGGATTTCTAGGGCTCGGTATAGTCCCCGCCCATTTAATTGGCACCGAGCACCCGATCAATCGCCAGCCAGTCGGCTCCGGTGCGCTCAAATTCGTCGACTGGCCCCAGGATGGCAAGTTGACCCTGGAGCGGGTGGCAGACCGGCAACGTATCGAGTTCTTGAAGGTGCCAAAGCCCACCGTGCGAGTGCTGAAACTTTTGCGTGGCGAGATCGATTTGATGCAAAACGACCTGTTACCCGAGCTGGTCTCCTGGCTCGAGACGCGTGAAGACATCAACGTCACCAAGGCTCGCGGCACCAACTTCGCCTACCTGGGATTCAACATGGAAGACCCCGTGGTCGGCGACCCGCGGGTGCGTCGCGCCATCGCTCACGCCGTTGATCGTGAAGCCATCGTGCGCTATGTCATGGGCGGAGGGGCACGACTCGCGAATGCGATTCTGCCACCCGAGCATTGGGCAGGCGCCCCCGATTTGGTGCTCATCGAGCATGATCCTGAACGCGCCCTTCAGATCCTGGCCGAGCTTGGCTATGACCAGAGCAATCCGTTGAGGGTTGTCTACAAGACTTCCACCAATCCGGTGCGGGTGAGGATCGCGACCATTATTCAGGATCAGCTCGCACAGGCCGGTATCGAAGTGGAACTTCGCACCTACGACTGGGGCACCTTCTACGGTGATATCAAGGCGGGGCGCTTCCAGATGTACTCTCTGGCTTGGGTCGGCATCAAATTGCCCGACATCTTTCGCTACACCATGCACAGCGAGTCGTTGCCTGACGCCGGGGCCAATCGCGGTCGATTCATCAGTGACACGGCTGACCGACTCATCGAGCAAGCTGAATCCAACACCGACCTCGAGCGGCAGGCGGCACTCTATCGCGAGCTCCAAGCCCACTTGCTGGACGAGTTGCCGTATGTGCCCTTGTGGTATGAGGACCACTATCTGGTGGCTCGCTCCGGTGTGAGCGGGTATGACGTGGCTGCCGACGGAAACTATGATGGTTTGAAACAGGTCGTCAGCGAGTAGCTCTTGCAGCATCCGGATCATGACCAAGAGCGCACACATCGTCATCAATCTCAACACCCAGGACCTGCATCTCGCGTGCGATGACGGCTCGCATCATCGCTATGCAGTGTCGACTGCGGCGAACGGGCCGGGTGAACTCAACGGCAGCGAATGCACACCACGTGGACTCCACCAGATTCACCAGAAGTTTGGAGATGACTGCGAGGTCAACACGGTGTTCGTCGGCCGGCGACCAACCGGTGAGTGCTACACACCGAAGCTCCGCAAACAGCATCCGGAGCGTGACTGGATATTGACTCGGATTCTATGGCTGACAGGCCGCGAGCCTGGCCGCAATCTGGGCGGTGACGTGGACACGTTGGCGCGCTACATCTATGTGCACGGTTGTCCGGATGATGTGAGTTTTGCCGAGTCGGGCTCGCATGGTTGTATCAGGATGCGGAACACCGATGTCATCGATCTCTACGACCGCGTCGAGGTTGGCACGTTGGTCGAGATCAAGGAATAACTCGGATTATGAATCTTTTGCGCTCGTTGACTGCTGCGACCGTCGTCTTGCTGGGGGCTTACACGACAACAGCATCAGCAGCGTACTTCGACGGTTTCTTCGCCATGGACACCGGCGATTACGAAGGCGCTTACAACGAATGGCGAGCAACCGCCAGCACTGGCGATGCAAAGTCCATGGCCGGGCTTGGATTGCTGTACGAAGACGGTCTGGGCGTACCGCAGGACGACATCATGGCGCATGCCTACTATCAGCTCGCGACCCTGCTTGGTGACACCCAAGCGAGCGACAAGCGGAACCAGCTCGAGCGACGTATGAGTGCTGCCGATAAGCAAGCCAGTGACGATGTCATCACCACCGTCAAGCAGACGGGCAAGCTGCCTCCCAAGATTCGCGCGGGCTCCGGAGCGGTTGCGGTGGAGCCGGAACCAGAACCAGAGCCGGAGGTGCAGTATGCCGGCAACGGCGAGCCCGGAATCGAGATCGGCCGCACCTGCAAGTTCACGCTGTCCTGGGAAGACCGTGGCTCTGGCGGCGACCGCGACGTTGGTCTGCATAAGCCCGTCACACCGCGGGGTTTCTGGTTCGTCGGTGGTTACGTGCAGACCAACTACCGGTCGGCGAAAAAATGCGTGACCATCCTGCGGGCCCTGGACCCGGGCTTGATCCGTCGCCCCGCCGGTTGGGAACTCGTGTGGGCGGATAAAGGCAGTGGCGCGCGTATGGACGGCTCCATCTGGCGCCCGGTCGCACCGAGCACCGACTATGCCTGTCTCGGCTCTGTCGCCCAGACCGGCTATCAGCGTCCAAACGCACGTCGATACGGTTGTGTGCACCGTTGCATGGTGTCGAGCCGCAGTCTCGGCAGATCCCTTTGGGACGACCGCGGCACCGGTGCTGACAATCAAGTGACCATTCATCGTCTACCGACCAGCAAGGCGATGATCGCCTTCCCCAGCCGCAGCGCGCCGGAACGCGTCCTCGACCTGAACATGAAAGCCAGCTGCGTCACCGGCCAGTAGTGCTTAATCCAGGTCCATGCATTAGAATTCGCTCACTCACGGCACCAGCTTCGCTGTGACACAACGCCCGGAGAGGTACCGAAGTGGTCATAACGGGCTCGACTCGAAATCGAGTAGTCGGGGTAACCGGCACGTGGGTTCGAATCCCACCCTCTCCGCCAAGTAGTCTATTCTCTGGAGGCTGATCTCTCGGCCTTCAGAGAATGTGCCCGGAAGTTAGGATGTTGCGGCCGATTCGCGGTGATAATGACGCAGAGAATCGCCGTGTCGAGCCCAATATCTACGACTTTCTCCATTGCGTCTTGGGCCCAGGCGGTGGCCGCATGAGAAGGCGCCGTGCGCGAGATCGTGGGGTCTTGGGGAGTTAACTTGTCAATACCCCTGGGAGTGAGGCCGAAGGGATTCTTCGCGCAATGCCGCGCACTCCGCGGAGCCAGCACGTTGGCATCGCAATCTTGAAAGCTATGCGAGCTGCGAGATTCTGGATCGGGAACCCGAGCTTCATACGGTGATCGACCTCGACTTGATGCCCGACAACGTCCGGTTTTGACGACGCTGGCACCAGACCGGGCGTGGTACTAGTCCCTGACACGGCCGCCGTGAAGAATCATGTGGTAGACCGCCTGCTCATCGAAGTAGATGAATTCTTCGCCCTTAAAGCGGTCGATATCTCCGGCAATGTGGTTTTTGTAACGGAAGCGTCCGTCTCGAAGCTCTGCTGGCCCTCGCATCAAGTGATCCGGATCAGGCTGGCCGAGTGCGAGGCGTTGGAACGTGTAGATGTCGCCTAACGCGCAAACATCCGAGGTGACTTCGGCCAAATAGTTCTTGAGCCAGACGACGTTGTCTTCGAACCAGACTAGCTCCTGCCCGCCATACGGATTCAAACCTGCGTAACGATCTCGGTAACGCCACGGACCTTGGTCGAAGGCCATGTGCGAGGTGTCATCGCCAAGCGGTGTGCCATTTGGAATTGCATAAGTCTCACGACGTGCCAGGGCGAGAAATTCCTCGAATTTCATTACTTGATCCTCGTCTGTCGATCTAGCGGCTATTGTTCGCAGACGCGGTGAGCGTCTGGACATGAGTCGTCAGCTGCTCGCACGTCCCCCACCACACATCGTCGAATTCGCGCATCCGGCTCAACAACTTGCGCAGCATAAGCAGGCGGCCCGGGCGACCCATCAGATTCGGATGAAAGGTGGAGTTGAAATAGCCGCCATAATGTCTCAGGCCATCGAACTCCTCATTCCAGATGCATCGTGCCTCCTCTGCCGAGGCCGTCATGGCGGAGCCTGTCGGATGAAGTGACGCGCCGAACAACGCCCAGTCGTCCAGAATCAGGCTGATCGGAAGCTCGACCAGTGTCCCGCCATCGAGCTCAATCAGATAGGGGCGGTCACGCTCCATCAGACTTGCGTCGTAGAGCATGCCAATTTCGAGCATCACCTCGAGAGTCGCCAGGTTGACCCCCCACGCCGGCGCACTCCAACCGAGCGGTCGGCGACCGGTCGCTGCCAGAAGGATCTCCGTCGCGTGCTCGAAAATTTCACGCTGCTGAGTCTCGTCCAAACGGTAGAGATTCTCGTGCATGTGGCCGTGATGGGCGATCTCGTGGCCGTCCGTAAGAATCGCCTCGACCATCTCGGGATGTCGCTCGATGACGTGGCTGGGTACGAAGAAAGTGCCGGGAATGCAAAGATCACGGTGCAGCTCGAGGATGCGGGGCAGCGCGGTGGTCACACCGTAAGCGGCTTCGGAGATCGCGGCAACATGATTCGCCGCATCGGCATCCCAGCCGACAGGGCCGGCCTCGCCATCGACGTGCCAGCCAAGCGTCACGCCGCAGCGTTTGCCGTCCGGCCATTCAAAGTTCGCGACGTCGTTGTAGGTCAGTGCCGGATATTGCGGTTGCATAAAGCGCGCCATGTTCGTGTTCCTAGACTGACAGACTCGCACGCGGGCCAAGGGCAGACGTGGCAACGGCGACTGTCGACCTGACGTTCTAATTGAGAACGCTGGGGTCTGACCTCAATGTTCCCTCTTGGTTATGCTTTTCGGGTGTTTTGCCTCGTTGAGTGACAGCATGGACGTTCTCGGGGTTTTCCAAAAGTCCGCGATGTTGAGCCGACCTTGCTGACCATCGCCTGGCTCTCGCTCGGCGCGTTCACCAACATAACCCTGCTGCCGTTCTCGTCGAGAGCGAGTCTCGCGCCGCAATGAAAACGGACACCCAGCAATAGAAGCGTAGGGGCGCTTGTGCGGTGTTCCATGCGCGCACGTCTCCCGCCTACTCAGGATAGGGCACCAGATGCTCGTAGCCTTTTTGCTCGTGGAAGCGCGCCTGCAAGTGCCAGCCGTAGGTGCCCCTAACCGCCGCCACGGCATCCGATAGCTCGACTTCGGCCTCGACAGGCGCCAGCTGGGCTCCCAAGGCCGGCTCCAGGAAGAAGCCGACCGATTGCCTTGGCGTGCCCTGGTCGATCACCCGGTGCGGCGTAGCGGGAACTAGGCCATTCGTCATGATTTCGAGGGCGGTGCCCAAATGGACCGAGATGCAGTTCTCGAGGCGCGGGACATCCCGCCAGCTTCCGTCCGGCGCCTGGGCCTGCAGACCGGGCTGACGTTGCCAGAGCAATGACACGCCCGCCGCGTCCGTGTGCCGGCCGGTGGCCAGCGTCAATCCCTCGTCGTCGATAAACCTGTCGTCGGGGAACTCGTTGACGACTTTTGAGCTTCCTGACCGTGCTGGATAGTTCAGCAGACGCAACGTGGAGTTGCCGCCTTCGAAGCGGGATAACAGGTCCTCGTCTGTGAATCCTGCCGCCCGGCTGATGGACAGCATCACCGCTCGGGCAACCGTCCCCATGTGGTCGCGGTAGGCACGCATGGCTTGTCGCCACCCAGGCACCGGTTCGACGGCCGGCCAGATGTTCGTTTCGGCGAAGATATCCATGCCTAAGATTGCCGGACCGCCGACCGGATCTTCTGGCCCGATGTCGTAGATCTCATTGTGGGCCCAGCTATCGGGGCCGAGCGAAGCAAAGTAGCCGCGGTAGATCCGTGAACCTTCGGGGTTCATCGCGCGCGACGCTACGCTGAACTTGATCTCGTTGGATAGTTCGAAGAACTCGAGCAAAGTCAGGGCGCGTGCATCGACCCGGTCGGCATCGGGGTAGTTGGCGATGACGAAACCGCCGGCCTCGAGAATCGCCCGCCCGATGCGCTCGTCAATGACTCGCCTGGCGTGGCGATCTTCGTGAAAAAGCGGGGCGATGTCGATGATGGTGAGGTGAGCCATGACACTCTCCCAGGAGAATAGAAAACAGAAGGAGCGATCATTCGATCCAACTTCATGCGGCCCTGAGAACAGTGCCAAGTGCCAGTTGGCTACGTTGTCGAGACTAACAGTTGATTCTGAAAGCGGTCAACAATCCTACGGGAGGAGTGAGCGGCGCTCGTGCGAACAGCTCCTGCGTTCACCACAGCGCGGAGCTCGATGAGTTATTTCCGTGCTTGCCCGCAAGTTCGCGCGTAACCGAGAAGAGCTCTCGAGAGTCGCTGTGTTTCTCTCAACTCGTGGCGAGCTGGTCGCGCGGTCGCAGCAGGTGCTTGAAGATCAGCCGGACAACCGAATCTTGGAGTGCGCCCTCGCAGCAAGCGCAGGGACCACCGTAACTGGCGACCGCGCGATGCATACTCTCGGGTCATTCAAGGGCGTCCAAACTCTCTCGCTTGTCGAGTATCCTGACGACGCGAACGCGCATTAACTCGACTTGAAATGTTAAATCCTGCAAGGCGTGTTTGCCTGTTCTTTCCCTGCTATTGCATGTGTGATCGAATATAAGAACACTGATAGAACGCTAGACTGTTGCGTTTCTGGCCACCTGGACGTGCGCCAGCTCCGAAGTGCGATGCGAATTCCCTGTATCTTCCCTGAGTTTCAGGGAATTCACCGGAGACCAGTTCGCAGCAGATTTCCCCACTGCCAACAAGTCTGTTCTCTGGAGGCTGACCTCTCAGCCTTCAGAGAAACTCCCGAGAAGTTAGGACGTTGCGGCAGCTTGTGCGCTGCCAATGCGTCGAATCGTCTCGCGGAGAATCGTAGCTTCGTGCGCCATATCCGGTGGTTTCTCCGAACGCCAGTTTCGTAGTCCGCATCAGCTCATGCGCCCACGGCAAACAGGGTGCCACAATATGGAATCGTCGATGAAGGCCGTTGCGCTTTTCGGCGCACCCATCATCAAAGCGTGTCCTCTATGGGGCTACAGAGGCCGATGCGTTGGCACTGTTTCGACAAACGGTGTTTGCCTGCACTGATGCCTACGAGTTTTGACTGGTCAGCGGGGTTCTTCGTTACCGAAAAAATCTGAGGTCCATGTTGTCTCAACTTACCTGACGACGGACACCGCCGCTGTCCAGTCAGAGAACCGCCTCACGCCCATCGCCCGCATTTTCGTGTACAGGTTCCCTTGCCAACAGCGATCTAGGGAATTGATCGCTCGTAGGCGCTCAGCATGTTTTCGACGTGTTGTATAACTTGGAACTCCCGGCTCGGGACATAGCGGTAGGGTTGAGTTCGGCCGGATCTCAGTGTCAGCTGCTGGTGCCGGACCACGTCGAAATCCTCAGCATAGGTTTGCTTCCAGATGGCGATGGTCTTGTCCAACTGTTCAGCGTCGGCACCTTCCTCGGCGAAGTAGTATGCAAGAACTGTCGTGGCGTCCGGCGAGCGCGGAATGATCCGGCTCATGACCATCATTCCGGTTTCCTGGACCAGGTGGCAGCCCGGGAACAGATGAAGGGTCGTGGCGGGTTTTAGAGATGGGTCGTCGCCGCTTGGTACCAGCGACGTAGAGGTAAAGTTGGTTGCGCTTTCATACCTGATGGTGCCCGGATCGGACTGGAACTCGGCGCCGAAGGACGACGCATGAATCGTCGGACAGTGATAACACTCGGTCGCATTCTCCCACCACAGTTTCCAGTTGGCCAACTGCTCGCTTTCGGTCATCTCTATGAAGCGGTATCTATCCAGCGTCTTGTCAAAACCCATCTTGCCAGAGACGTCATCGAGTCCTTCGAAAGATCGAAGCAAGGATTCCGCATCAGGATCGGGATTGACAAAAATGAACTGCGCCCAGGTCTCCACCGATATCGGCAGCAGACGGATTTCACTCTTGTCGAAGTCGTCGGCGCTGTCCGGCGCAGACAGCAGGTTACCGGCAAGGTCATAGCTCCACGCATGGTAGCGGCAGGTCAGGGCCTTGCAGACCTTGTCGTTCTCGACGACGGTGTAGCCGCGATGCCGACACGCATTAACAAAGCCGTGAATTTCTCCCGTCTTGTCGCGCGTGACGATGACGGGGATGTTACCGACCTGACCCTTGATGACCGAGCCAGGTTTTTCCAGTTTGCCGAGCGGCGCAAAACAGGTCCAGGAACGACCGAACAGGCTCTTGAGTTCGAAATCGAAAACCGATTCCGACGTATAGGTGGTTGGTGGCAGACCGATATTTTGTGTCAAGAGTGCTTTCTTCGCCGCTTCTACGTTTATGGGAGAGTCATGCATCGACCTTTCCTCCATGCTGTACTTCGTACTCGGTTGTCATGGCAACATCAACGGAGTTCGTGCTCTCGCAAGCCACCCGTATTCCAGCATGCCAAGGTCCTGACGGGAAATCGATTTTCAGGCGGCTCTTGGCTAAACCGCGCTATCTAGGAGAATGGCTCGCTGTCCGCTTCCTGAATCAACCGATTCTCCGGATAACGGACCGAGAATTTGAATCACCGAAGCCCGCTCGTGTCCCGGCCCCACTCGCTTGGAGCGACGAGTCCGGATAGCATGGAGTCAATCAGTATGCAGGGTGTTCTATTTTTGCCAGACCGCATACCCTCTTTTGCGTAGTTTCTCGGCAAGGTGACGCTCCTGTCGCTGCGCCTCCTCATACGTCATCGGGTTGTATCGCGTGAAGAGCCTCGGACGCAGTCGGACTCCGTAACGCTTCGGGTACTTTGAAGCCTTGTAGCCGCTCAAGTGCTGTTCGAATCGCTTTTCGGGTGAGCGCGACGTCATGCCTACGTATACGCAGGGCTTCTCCGGCTTGTGTTCGGGATTGGCCTCTCGGAATTTGTTCTCTTCGAGGACTTTGCGGTCGAGCTCAATGACATAGACGGAGAAGCGGCGAGAATTGCGCTTGGTAGCCATCATCTCATCCTTCATTCCTGACCAGTCAGAGCTGATTCTATCTCAGTGGCAAGCGGCGTCGATTTGAAGGGGCCTTCATCAACGCCTTCAAACGGTACTTTGCGCAATTCGCCGCAGGCAAGCTCATGGTGCCGTTCGAGCATCATTGAACTCTTTGCAAGCGGGCAGCGGGATGTGATCTTGTTTATTGTGGCTGTGGGGGATGTCTTGCATGTCGTCGGATTGGGGGTTATTGGTAGTCTGGTTGCGCAGTGGGTGCGAATGAGCGGTGGTTGGGATGCTTGATGTGGTCATTGTCGGAGCCGGTTTCGGCGGCTTGTATGCGCTGCATCGAGTACGTGGATTGGGTCTTCGCGCCAAGGTTCTGGAAGCGAGTGACGGCGTGGGTGGTACCTGGCATTGGAATCGCTACCCGGGTGCGCGATGTGATGTCGAGAGCCTGGAGTACTCTTATTCGTTTTCCAATGAGCTGGAACAAGAGTGGCATTGGACGGAGCGTTATGCAGCCCAACCGGAGATTCTCGCCTATGCGAATCACGTTGCGGACCGATTCGACTTGCGTCGCGACATTATTTTCGAAACCCGGGTATCTGCTGCTCACTTCGACGATGAACGCATTTGCTGGACGCTGACCAGCGAAGGCGACGAGGTCTATGAGGCACGCTTTTGCGTCATGGCGCTTGGCTGCTTGTCGTTGCCGACCACGCCGGATTTTCGCGGTCTTTCGGAGTTCGAAGGCGCCTGGTATCACACCGGCTGGTGGCCGCATGGGGAGGTCGACCTGTCGAATCTCGACGTCGGTGTCATCGGTACCGGCTCTTCGGGTGTGCAAGCCATCCCGGTGATTGCGGAGCAGGCGGGGACGCTTACAGTGTTTCAGCGCACCGCGAACTTCAGCGTGCCGTTACGCAATGGCCCCATGGATGAATCGTTGGAAGCTGCATGGAAGGCGAATAACTCGGTGTTGCGCGAGCAGGCCAAAAAAACCTCGTCGGGAATCTTGAACATGGATTCGGACCTGGTTGCGGCTGAGTTGGAAACGGATGCGCAGCTCGATCAAATCGAGTCACGTTGGCTGCAAGGCGGTCTCAGCATGTGGAACACCTTTGCCGACATGCTCACCGATGAAACCAGCAATCAGCTGGTGGCCGACTATGTCCGCGAGCAAATTCGTGCAACAGTAACCGACCCCCGGGTCGCAGAAGCGCTGTGCCCAAGCTCTCACCCCATTGGCTCAAAACGACTGTGTGCCGATACCCGATATTACGAGACCTACAATCGAAACAGCGTAGTCTTAGTGGACGTTCGACATGAGCCCATCGAGCGCATTACAACGAAAGGCATCAGAACCAGCTCACACGAGTACCCACTCGACGTCATCGTGTTTGCGACCGGATTTGATGCCATGACCGGACCACTGACGAATCTGGATATCCGCGGTCTTGGCGGTATCAGCTTGGGCGATCATTGGGAGGCCGGCCCGCGCACCTATCTCGGCCTCACCGTGGCTGGTTTTCCGAATCTGTTTTCCATCGCTGGGGCGGGCAGTCCGTCAGTGTTGTGCAACATGATCCTGGCAATCGAACAACACGTGGACTGGATTGCGGACTGTCTCGCGTATATGCGAGAACACGCGCACACAACCATCAACGCTAGTGCGAGCGCGGAACAACAGTGGGTGACACACAGCAATGAGGTCGCCGATGCTACCTTGTATACCAAGGCTGCTTCCTGGTACATGGGCGCCAACATTCCGGGCAAAGCGCGCGTGTTCATGCCCTACGTGGGCGGCGCGGCGACTTATAGACGCACCTGCGACGAGGTCGCCGAGCAGGGCTATCGCGGCTTCGTGCTGAGTTGATTCGATAGCCGTTCCGAAATACCGATCACGCCGACGGAACGGCCCCGCCCCCGCGGTGCGTGGGAGGAGAGGAGAGACTATTGTGACTAAACGTCACAATCCACCTCGACGAACGCCCGAAGGGCCGGACGGGAGGGCGATAGGGCACTGAGAGTTCATCGAGGCCACGCGAAATTGAAGCGGATATCGGAACAGCTATCTAGAGCGGTATGCCGATGACCAACCGGGAAACAATGCGATGACCCTGATAGAAGCAGTAGAACAAGCCAAACGCGATGGTGTCGAGATCGCACACGTCGGCATTTTCGATTTGTTCGGCACATTCCGAGAACGCCGACTCCGCATAGACGACGTGGTGAACGTCATGGACGGTGGTGGCACCTTCGTCAATGTGCTGCCGCAATGGGATGCCGGCGAGCAGGTGTTCGGCAGCGGCCCGTTTGTCGGTGAGTCGGTCAACATCGACCCGGAGAGCATCAGACCCTACCCATTCGAATCGAACGCCTGCCTGATGATCGCCGAATACACCGGCGCATCGGCACCGTTTTCTGCCCGCGGACTCGTGAAGCAGCTGGTCGAAAAGGCGGAAACACTCGGCTTCGGCGTACGAGCGGCAATCGAATCGGAGTTCATTGTCTTGAACGAAGACGCGGCCAGTCTGCGTGAAAACGGATTTGGCGTCATGGACACCTTCGCCAAAGACAATCGGTGCTGGGCCGGTGAGAGCGCAGCCATCCAAGCAGATTTCGTGAGTGAGCTGCACGATACGTTAGCTGGCGGTGGTCTGGACCTGCTGTCGCTCAGTGGTGAGCTTGGCCCGGGGTGTTTCGAGAGCACCTTGCGAGTGACCGACCCGGTGCGTGCAGCAGAAGACCACTTGTTGCTGAAGATGTACACCAAAGCATTCTGTCGACGCCATGGCTTGACGGCATCGTTCATGGCGCAGCTGGGTTCAGGCTTCCCGGGGCTGTCGCAACATCCACATGTCTCGCTGACCGACCAGAACAGTGGTGAACCCGCTTTCCAGTCCAGCGATGACGGTACCCTGAAAGCGCCTTTACGCCAATTCGTCGCCGGCATGACGGTACTCATGCCAGATGCCATGGCGCTGACACATCACAATCCGAATGCATATCGTCGTCACGCACCGGGCAACTGGGCGCCAAAAAGCGTGTCCTGGGCGCGCCAGAACTATTCGGCGGCCATTCGAGTGGTTACCGAGCCCGCCGAACGACGACGAGTCGAGTACCGCTTGCCGGGGGCAGACGCCAATCCGTTACTGAATCTTGCCTTCGTGCTGGGCGCCGGGTTGTGGGGCGTCGAAAATGAGGCGACACTGCCTGCGGAGTTCGAGGGTGGTGGACCGGATGTCACGCCCGAGGGTGCGGCCTCATTGCCACACGACCTCTATGTCGCGGCAGATAGACTGGACCGATGTAAAGTGGCGCGAGAAATCTGGGGTGCCGAATTCATAGACCACTACCTGGCAGCAATTCGTGCTGAAGAAGCAGCACTGCGAAAAGAAGCGAGCGCCGCCGAACGTGCCCGCTACTTGGAAGTCGTATAACGATAAGGAGTGCCATGCCATGACTGATTTGCAGGACTACCTTAACGATCCGGCCCGTGAGGCGCTGATTCCCGAAGTTCGAAAAAAGATAGATGAGCTCGGCGTCGATGGCATCTATTACCAATATGTGTCGATCACCGGCCGCATCATGGGTAAAACCATTCCTGCTAAGCACTGGGAGCGTATGGCCCACGAGGGCATGCAAACCTGGCTCGGCGGTGTTACCAACGTGTTTGCAGACAAGGAAGGCAATCTCATTGGGTTCGCCCCGAATGCGTCAGAGCTGTTGGCGCTGCCCGACCCGGACACATTCTGTCAGTTGCCCTGGAACAAGCGTCTGGCGCGGGTCTTCTGTACCTGTTTTTTCAGTCGTGAGGATCCGGATCGCCCCGAGGAGTACCTGGACTCCGACACCCGTGGCAATCTGCGACGAATCCACAAAGAGTTCGAGCAACAGCACGGAATGCACCTGCGGGTCGGTTGCGAACCGGAGATGCTGTGGCTCAAGCCCGGTGACGAACACCAACCCTACTACGAGACCACCAAGCCGTACGCCTATCACATCGATCAGTTCGAGCAGCTCTCCGATGTATGGCTGAAAGTCACCGACTACGCGACGGCGATGGGTCTCGACATGATTCAAGGCGATCATGAAGACGCGCCGGGTCAAATCGAACTCAACTTTCAGTACGACGATGCACTACGAACCAGCGATCGGCTGACCACCTATCGCCAGCTTTGTGCGCAAGTCGCCCGTGAGCATGGACTGATCGCCGTGTTCATGTCCAAGCCCTATATGGGCATGCCGGCCAACGGCTGTCATCACAACATCTCGCTTTGGAGCGGCGGCTCTGACGCTGCCGTTTCACTGGTGGACAGTCCGCAACCCGGTATGGACGAGGTGTTCACGTACCGAACTGGCGGCAACAACGAGTTCCGCGACGAGAACGAGAAATGGTTGCCTGCCGATGTCGGGCGTTGGTGTCTGGGCGGTATGCTCGATCACCTCGATGCGTTGGTCGCCGTGGGTGCTTCGACGGTCAACTCCTACCGTCGGCTCAACGACACTGGCATGTGGGCACCGGTCGGTCACAGCTGGGGACTTCAGAACCGGTCGTGCGCTATTCGCGTGTCGAGCCCGGACCGATTCGAGTTTCGCTGTGTAGATTCCATGGTGAACCCCTATCTCATGCAGACTGCGCTGCTGAAAGCCTTCGACAGCGGCATCCGCAATCAAGCCGACCCGGGTCAGCCCGAAGAGCGCAATTTCGTCGACGTTCTGAACTCGGGCGAGCCGGTGAAGCGAATTCCAACCACCTTGCGTGATGCGCTCGATGCCCTGGCTGAGGACGATGTCATCAAGAGCGCGATGCCGGGCGACATGTACGGTATCTACGAGTGGTACAAGCGCGATGAATGGAACAAATTTATTTGGGAAACCTCGGATTGGGATGTGAAGACTTATTTGGATTGTCTGCCCTGATCTCGAGTCATTTGGTGCAAGCAGATGTTCAAACTCAGCCAACAGCAAGTCGAGCAGTTTAACGAGGACGGTTTTCTCATCGTCGACAAGTTGGTCGAAGACGACACGGTCGAGGTGTTGCGTGCCTGTTTCGATCGGATGTTTCGCGGCGAGTTCGAAACCGGTGTACGACCCGACGAGGTCAATTGGCAAGAAGGTGAAAGCGATCCCAGTCTGACCCGTCAGATCTGCAATGGCTGGAAAGCCGACCGTGATGTCGCCAACGTGGTGTTGCGCGAAGATCTGGGTGCCGCCATCGCTGAGCTCGGTGACTGGCCCGGCACTCGATTGATGGTCGATAATCTGCTGTGGAAGCCACCCCGCGCCCGCCCGCTTGGCTTTCATCAGGACTCCGCTTTTCTTGAGTGGTATACCCCTTCCGATCTATTGAGCTGTTGGATTGCGCTCGATGACACGGTTGCCGAGGGCGGCACGGTCGAGTTCATCCGTGGCTCCCACAAGTGGCATCACTCGCTACCGGAAGGCGAATTCCACGGGCCGGAGGCCTATCGCAAGTACATGGAGCTCGCGGCTGAGAAAGAAGGAGTGACGCCTGAAGTCGTCTATGTCGAAGTGCCCAAAGGCGGCGGCTCGTTTCACCATGGCTGGACCTGGCACGGCTCCGGACAAAACCTAGCCCAGCGCCACCGCCGGTCTCTGGTGCTGCATGCGATGCGCAGCGACACCGAGTACGCTCCGGAGCATCTGCAACAAGGCACCGGGGCCATCTACAGTCGCTACAAGCGTCTAGCCGACAACGTCATTGATGAAAACTTCTTTCCGGTGATCTGGCGCGGCGACGGTTATCGCACCCCCGAGCTCGAGATGTATTTGACGCGTTAGCCCCAGTATCTCTGGCTAGCGATGTCGGTGCTCTTCTGCATCACCTGCCTCGCTATACGGACCCGTTGGACAACGGATTCCATGACCTCGGTGCAGGTAAATCGCCGCTCACACGCAACCAAACGCCAAAAGCTCATCACTCACACATCCCCTAGTCGGGTTGGCTGCTACGGCGAACACCGCGTAGATTAGTGAGGATTGCAACGGCGCACCAGCCAGTTTGAGTAGAAGCGAAAGGGAGTCGAAGATGGCCGAGTACGACTACATCATCGCCGGGGCCGGGTCGGCTGGCTGCGTGCTGTCGAACCGTCTCAGCGAAGATCCCAACGCGCGCGTGCTGCTGCTCGAGGCGGGCGGTAACAATGACCACCTGTACGTGAACATGCCCGCAGCAAACGGATTTTTGTTTGGCCACGAAAGATTTGATTGGGGCTACGAGACAGAGCCGCAGGCCGAGCTTCACGACCGCCGCATCTACTGGCCGCGAGGTCGGGGACTCGGCGGTTCTTCTGCCATCAACGGCATGATTTTCATTCGCGGGAACCACCAGGACTACGACGGCTGGCGCCAGCTCGGTCTCGAGGGCTGGGCCTACGCTGACGTGCTGCCCTATTTTCGCCGCTCGGAAGGTAACCAGACCCGGGATGACGCCTTCCACCAGTCCGATGGGCCACTCAAGACCGGACCATCGGCCAATTTCAAGGGCCTCGACCAACGATTCCTCGAGGCTGGGCAGCAGGCCGGTTCTCCGCTCAATTCCGACTTCAACGGGGGCTCTCAAATCGGCGTCGGCAAGTTCGACGTGAGCGTGCATGACGGTTGGCGCTGGAGTGTCAACCGGGGCTATTTGAGACCGGCCAGGGAGCGTCCAAACCTTACCGTGGAGACCGGTGCCCGAATCCGTAAATTGATTCTGGACGGCACACATGTGCGCGGCATCGAATACGCACAGTATGGCGAAAGGAAAACGGCCACTGCGACCACCGAGGTGGTGGCCTCGATGGGTGCGATAAGCTCGCCGACGCTGCTCATGCTTTCTGGCATTGGTCCGGCGGAGCACCTGCGAGAGCATGGGATTGCCGTCGTGGCCGATCTGCCGGGCGTGGGGGAAAATCTACAGGATCACCTGAATGTCTCCGTGAAGTACAAGAGCAAGAAGCCGGAGCTGGGCTTCGATCGCTATCAGCGTCCCGACCGCGCTTTAGCACTTGGCTTGCAGTATCTCTTCACCCGTAAAGGTGCTGGCGCGGCACCGTTTTGGAGTGTCGGTGCATTTCGCGCGCTGGACGCCGACTCCGACTACCCCGACTTGCAGATGTTCTTTACACCGATGTTAATCATCGAGGACCCGCGAGAGCCGGAACATTCCGGCGACAACTCCGATGCCGCAACCAAGACTCGTAAAGCGGCAGCCGGATTTCAGTTCGACGTCAACCAAATGCACCCGGCGAGCTACGGGCACCTGCGCCTGCGTTCTGACGATCCCTACGATGCCCCGCTGATCGAACCGCATTATCTCCGTGAAGAAAAGGATCGAAACGACATGGTCGAAGCGGTGAAGTGGGCACGTGAGATCGCCTCCAAAAGTGCGTTTGACGACGTGCGCGGCGAGGAGGTTGCGCCCGGGAAGGACGTCGTGAGTGACGCAGATCTCTTGAGCTTCGTCCGCGAGACGTCGTACTCCGGATACCATCCGACGTGCACCTGCAAGATGGGCACTGACAGCGACCCGATGGCGGTCGTCGATCAGACCCTCAAGGTGCGTGGCGTAGAAGGGCTACGTGTTGTTGACGCATCGGTCATGCCTAACGTCACCACCGGAAATACGAATGCGCCGACGATCATGATAGCCGAGAAAGCAGCCGACATGATTCGCGGGAGGGAACCCCTGCCGAGGGCGGAGGTTTGATACCGGCCGCCACCCGTCCGGGAGGCAGGCGGGGCGTCTGACGTCGCGGCGGCATGTGCGGCCACTACTCTTTTATGACGTCCTCCGTTATCTCTCCACTGTGTGCCCGATAAGGTATGGGCAAGGTCTCGATCTGCTTACTGTTGCGGTCGAACGGATGGTCCCGGCCGTTCAGGAACCAAATCTTGTTGTCCTG
>MDTE01125844.1_pt1 | contig 22192 bp, 25 predicted proteins | sample 811231 | NCBI WGS metagenome assembly MDTE01 (sample SAMN05326651, study PRJNA326480) | marine metagenome | isolation source: seawater | place: Indian Ocean: Red Sea | collected 2010 | reverse complement strand
GTCCATGTCCTTTTCCATAATTAAGATTAGATCTAATAGATTGATTAACATATTTAATTCCAAGCTCACAGGATTTATTTAAACTTTTTCCACATGCAAAAAAAGTTGCAATTGCACTTGATAAAGTACAACCAGTTCCATGAGTGTTTTTAGTTTGAATTTTTTTATTGTTAAAAATTTTTAATTCTTTTTTATTCAAAAACACATCTTGCATAGTTTTCACATTTCTATGACCACCCTTAATTAGAATATTTTTAACCCCAAATTTTAGCAAAATATTGGCGGCATAAATCATATCTTCTAGGCTTTTGATTTTTGTTTTTGTCAAAACTTCTGCCTCTGGAATATTTGGAGTTATAAGATGAACTTTTTTAATTAGTTTTTCTCGTAAAGTTTTAATAGATCTATTGTCTATAAGTTTATAACCACCTTTAGCAACCATAACTGGATCTAATATTATTTTTTTTGTCTTAACCTTTCTTAAAGACTTTATCACTGAAAGAATAACGTCTGATGAGTGAAGCATCCCAATTTTTATTGCATCTGGTTTTATATCATAAGAGGTGAACAAAATTTGCTTTTCTATTTCTTTTGGTTCTACTGGAACTACTGAACTCACTCCAGTTGTGTTTTGAGCTGTAATTGCTGTAACCGCTGTCATTGCGAAACTACCTAATGCAGTTACTGTTTTGATATCTGCTTGGATACCTGCTCCTCCAGAAGAATCTGATCCTGCTATTATTAAAATTTTAGACTTAGGTTTCAATTTACTTTATCGATCTTTTTATTATTTTTATACATTTTAAAATTAAATTCCTATCATATGATTCTGCCATAATCCTAATTTTTGGTTCAGTACCCGACTTTCTTACTAAAATTCTTCCTTTTCGATTCATAAATTTATTAGCCTTTTTGATTGCTTTTTTACATTTAGATTTTGAAATAACATTTTTATCCTTAACAACTACATTTTCTAAAACTTGAGGCAAAGGTTTAAAAACTTTTAATAGCTCACTTGCTTTTTTGCCTTTTCGTAATGAAAACAATACTTCTAATGCTACAAGTAAACCATCCCCTGTTGTTGCAAATTTACCTAAAATAATATGACCCGATTGTTCACCACCTAAATTAAAATTAAATTTTTTCATTTTTTCTTTAACATATCTGTCCCCTACCTTAGATCTAGAAAATCTTATTTTTTCTTTTTTTAAAAATTTTTCTAAACCATAATTAGACATTAGTGTTCCGATTACTCCACCTTTTAGAATTTTTTTTGATTTCCAACGACGCGCGAGCATGGCAATAATCTGATCACCATCTACGATCTTACCTTTTTCATCACACATAATTACCCTATCAGCATCGCCATCAAATGAGATCCCAAGATTTGCTCTAAATTTTTTGACGGCAGATTTAACTTTGTATGGGTAAGTTGAACCACACTTCTCATTTATATTTAATCCGTTTGGTTTTACTCCAATAGATATAACTTTTGCCCCAAGCTCTTTTAATAATTTTGGGGCAGCTTTATAAGAGGCTCCATTTGCACAATCTAAAACTATTTTTGTACCTCTTAAATGAAAATTGCTTGGAAAATTACTTTTTAATATCTTGATATATTTATCATCACCATCTTCAAGTCTTTTTACTCTTCCTAATAGTTTTGGATTGGTTAATTGATTTGTATTTTTAGCATCTATTAATTTTTCAATTTTTTTTTCAATTTTGTCGGATAGTTTCATTCCATCAGGTCCAAATAATTTAAGACCATTGTCATAATAAGGATTGTGTGAAGCTGTTATCATTATACCCATATTGGCTTTCATAGATTTTGTTAACATTGCGAGTCCGTTAGTCGGTAAAGGTCCTAAGGTAAAAACATGCATGCCTCCAGAGACAAGTCCTGACACTAAAGCAGGTTCTAAAGTGTATCCTGAAAGTCTTGTATCTTTAGCAATGATTGCGATTTGCTTAGATTTTTTTTGATTTTTAAAATAATTTCCTGATGCTAAGCCAAATTTAAAAAACTTTTCCCCAGTAATATTTCCTTGATTTACAGTTCCTCTAATACCATCAGTACCAAAATATTTATTTTTCATTAATTTTTTCGAACACCATAATCCCTTGTTTTACTTCTCTTACATTGTGCACTCTAAAGACTTGAACTCCTTGAGATAATAAAAAAAGAACTGAAGCTAAAGTACCACCCGTTCTATCTTTACTGTCATACTCTCCTGATATTTGATTAATAAATCTTTTTCTTGAAGTTCCAACTAAAATAGGAAATCCGAGACTATGAAACAAAGAAATCTTAGAAATTAAAGTCAAATTATGTTTCAATGTTTTACCAAATCCTATGCCTGGATCTACTATAATTTTATCATTCTTAAGATTATGCTTTATTTTGTTTTCGAAAAAATCATATATATCCAATAAAACATTGTTGTACTTAGGATTTTTTTGCATTGTGTTAGGATTGCCCTGCATATGATGTAAAACTTTTGAAATATTATAATTTTTTAATTTTAGCAATGAAAGTTTATCGTAATTAAAGCCTGATACATCATTTATTAAGTCTACACCATATTTCAAGCTATCAACCATAATATCTGATTTTCGTGTGTCTATAGATAAACAGACTGACCTATATTTTTTTTTAAAATTTTTTATAACATATTGAATTCTTTGCCATTCAATTTTTTTAGGTATTGTTTTAGAGCCAGGTCGAGTTGACTCACCACCAGTATCAATAATTTTTGCTCCAGAATTGATCATATTTGAAATTTGTTTAAATGCTTTGGTGCTATTATTAAATTTGCCTCCGTCAGAAAAACTATCAGGGGTTAAATTTAGTATGCCCATAATAGAGGGCTCACTAAAATTAACATTTTTTAGAAAGTTTTTCTTTTTTGATATAATTTTTTTTAAATCTTGCTTAACAATTTTTCTAATTTTTTTATTGAGCTTATTTACTTCTTTGATATTAATTAAACTTATTTTTACTTTATTTTTTTCTCTGGAAAAAATTTCTATTTTATCAAAGGCTATATTTTTTTTACCATTTAATGGAAAAGCTTTCTTTAATTTAATGAGATTTATTGCTGCTCTTCCATGATAAAAATTACACGCCCTAGTGTAATATTTTCTCATGATTTATGTATTATAGTGCTGGTTTTGGTTTTAAACCAATAGAATCTATGCCAGAAGATGTTTTATCTTCGGATTCTTCTTCTTTTTTGGATAGTTTGGCGGGTTGAATATTTTTTAAAATCAAATCTCTTATCTCATCACCTGTCAAAGTTTCATAGACAAGTAGTGCTTTAGCAATTTTATGAAGATCGTCGATTTTTTCAGTTAATACTTTTCTAGCTCTTTCATAACCTGTATCAACTATTTTTTTAACTTCGAAATCTACTTTTTTTGCAGTTTCTTCAGACATGTGCTGTTGTCTAGCAATTTGTCTTCCAAGAAATACCTCGTCTTCGTTTTCTCCATAAGCTACAGTACCTAAATCTTTGCTCATTCCATATCTGGTTACCATATTTTTTGCCATTTTTGTGGCCATATCAATATCTGATGAAGCACCAGATGTTATTTTTTCATAACCAAAAATTATTTCCTCAGCAATTCTTCCTCCCATAGCAACAGCAATATCTGAATACATTTTTTCTCTTGTAACTGATAACTGATCTCTTTCTGGTAATCTCATTACCATTCCTAAGGCTCTTCCCCTAGGTATAATAGTAGCTTTGTGAATGGGATCAGATGCTTTTTCATTTAGAGCAACTATTGCATGACCACCTTCGTGGTAAGCTGTCAATTTCTTTTCTTCCTCGGTCATCACCATAGATCTTCTTTCCGCTCCCATCATTACCTTGTCTTTTGCTTCTTCAACGTCAGACATTGTAACAACCCTTTTATTTTTTCTTGCTGCAAGTAAAGCAGACTCATTTACAAGATTTGCAAGATCTGCTCCAGAAAATCCAGGGGTTCCTCTTGCAATAGTTCTAAGTTTTACATCGGGACCAGTATTAATTTTTTTGATATGAACTTTTAAAATTGCTTCTCTACCTAAAATATCAGGATTTGGAACTACGACTTGTCTATCAAATCTTCCTGGTCTTAATAAAGCGGGATCTAAAACGTCTGGTCTATTAGTAGCTGCAATTAAAATAATTCCTTCATTTGTATCGAAACCATCCATCTCAACTAAAAGCTGATTTAAAGTTTGTTCTCTTTCATCGTTACCACCGCCTAATCCTGCTCCTCTGCTTCTTCCTACTGCATCTATTTCGTCTATAAAGATAATACATGGTGCATGTTTTTTACCTTGCTCGAACATATCTCTCACTCTTGAAGCGCCAACACCAACAAACATTTCAACAAAATCTGATCCAGAAATTGTAAAAAAAGGAACATCTGCTTCACCTGCAATAGCTTTTGCTAATAAGGTTTTTCCAGTTCCTGGTGGGCCAATAAGTAGAGCACCTTTCGGAATTTTTCCGCCTAGTCGTCTAAACTTTTTTGGGTCTTTTAAAAAATCAACTATTTCTTCTACTTCTTCTTTTGCTTCTTCAATTCCTGCAACGTCGTTAAATGTAACTTTTCCTTGCGCCTCTGTTAAAAGTTTTGCTTTTGATTTTCCAAATCCCATAGCACCACCTCTTCCACCTTGCATTTGACGCATAAAGAAAATCCAAACTCCAATAAGCAAAAGCATAGGAAACCACGACAAAAGTACACCTATCAGTGAGGGCATTTTATCTTCCATTGGAGAGGCAACTATGTTGACACCTTTATCAGAAAGTTTACCAACTAATTCAGGGTAGTTTGGAGAATAAGTATAAAATTTTGAACCATCAGATAATATTCCTTTTATATTATTTCCCTGAATTTCTACTTGTACAACTCTACCATTATCAACCTCTTGAAGAAATTTCGAAAAAGCAATTTTTTCGTCTTGCAATCTTGCTTCTCGGGGATCTTGAAATAGGTTAAACAGTCCAACAGATAAAAGGACTATTAAACCCCACATAATTATATTTCTAAAGTTCATACTATATAAATAGGTATTTTTAAAAATTTAACAAGTATATTGAGGAAATAACAGTCGTTAAAAATGTGGCAATTTGTACCTAATTTATAAAAAAATTGATCAAATTATTAAATTTCTTAAAATTCTCTTGAGACATAAAGTAAGTTTTTTCTTTTCTCAAAAAGACAGCCCCCAAGAGTACACTTTTTTGACTTGTTACCTTCAAAGCGATTTATCATGTTGACCACTTTTTTTGATCTTGGAGGATAGTAAGAATTGGTTCTTTTTTTGATTATATTATTCATTATTCTAAATTTAACTTCTTTGGGTTCTTTTTTAAAATCTGTCAAATTCAAAATTGTTTCTGCCTTTCTAAATTTTACTAATTTTTTCATTGATTTAATAACATAAAAATTAATTGCATCTTTTGTAAGAGAAATGTTTCTTATGGAGTGTGCTATTCTTTCTGGACTTATGCCTTTGTCTTCAAGTATTTTTTTTAAATTTCGAATATTTACTCTTAAAAATTTTTTATTAGTATTACTTGGGTCTTTAATGATTTGTTTAAAAAATTTTTTAGCAACATATATTAAATCTTTTTTGTCTGAGTTTAAAAAGGGCCTTATTAAACTAATACCGTGTTTGATTTTGGTTTTTTCATCCATAGAAGACAATCCCTCGACACCACTACCTCTAGAAAGTCTAATAAAAAAGGTCTCGATTTGATCATCTTGATGGTGAGCTGTTAATAAGTAGTTTGTTCCTTTTTTTTTACAAAATTTTGATAATAGATCGTATCTTAAGTCTCTAGCATTTTTTTGAATATTTTTTGTAATTTTTCTTTTATTTTTTAAAATTTCTAGTTTTGTATTATTTTTTTTAAATAATTTTTTAACTTTAATCGCTTCTTTATTTGAGTTTTTCCTTAGGCCATGATCAACATGAGCAAAAAAAACCTTATACTTTCTCTCGGTTGCCAAAATAATACTCAATCCTGATAAAGCCATACTGTCGGATCCTCCTGAAACCGCAACAGTAAATGAGTTAATTTTTTTATTTTTTGTGAGAGTTTTTTTTAATTTATTGTATAGATTTATTATCTTCTTATCTTTTAGTAAGGTAATTTTAAGCTTTCGAACATTTGAACTTTTTCTTTTCATACTCAGCTTTTTGTAACACAGACGGACTCGCTTTTGGATATTCTTTTTTCACTCCCGTAATCATCAGACATCCTTGTTCTTTTTCTCCCATTTTTACCAAAGTGCTTCCCAACTTAAGCAGATTTATTGGAGCCTTCTTACTTTTAGGATAATTTTGATAACCATCTAAATATGCTGCGGCAGCATCTTGGTATAACTGCCTTACTCTAAATGTTTCTCCATACCAATATTGTGCGCTACCAGCCAATTCATTATCTTTATTTTTGTCAATGAATTCTCTCAAAGCAAATTCTGCTGTTTCATAATCTCCAACTTTAATAAAACTTACTGCAAATTCATATTGTTCTTTAGTAGATTTATTAGGTAATAAAGATTTTCTCTCTTTTTTTTCTGTCACGACTAATCCTGCAGTTTCAACAGACTGTGTTTGTTGAACTTCGTTAGTAGTTGATAAGTCTGAATCTGATATTCTTCCAAGGTCTTGTGGTAAATCTGTACCTGGAAGTCTTTTTTTATTTTTTGAAATAGACTTCTGAGTGATATCAGAGTTTTCTATATCACTAAATCTCATTTGGTTATCTGTTTGCATTTTTGTAATTCTGGTTGATAACTTATCTATTTTAAAATTTATTTCTTCATACTTGTTAGTAAGTTCTTGGAATTGCTCTTCTATCTCGTTTAATTTTAATAAATGTCTTGTCAAAACATCTTCGTTAGAATTATTTGGTGAAATTTTGACTGATTGAATTTCTGATGTTTTATAAAAAGCTTTTTCAAGGGTTTTAAGATCAGAGGTAATTTTTTTTAACTCATTCTTTACATCTGCTAAATTTTCTTCAACAATAGCTGGTGTTGAAAATAAAATGAGCGTAAAAAAAACAATTATTAAATTTTTCAAAAAAAAGTTTTTTTCTAAAGTCATTAAAAGTATTTATTTATAAAAAAAATGGCAAAAAAAAGACCCCGTTACTTATCAACAATAACGGGGTCTTTAGTGTATTAAAAATTAGTTAGCTTTTACTGTTACTGATCTTCTATTTTGAGACCAAGCTAAAGGATTTGATGCAGGATTAACTGGTTTTTCCTTACCGTAACTAATTACGTTAATTCTCTTTCCAGAAATTCCATACGTCATTAAATAATCCTTAGCAGCATTTGCTCTTCTTTCGCCTAACGCTAAGTTGTACTCTCTTGTACCTCTTTCGTCAGCATGACCTTCTACTGTAACTGTTAAATTTTTATTTTTTCTAAGCCACGTAGCTTGTTTTCTTAATGTGTCTCGAGCAGCAGTTGTTAAAGTCGACTTGTTTGTTGCAAAGAAAACTCTGTCCGGTACACCTGAAGCCAAATACTCAATAGTATCTTTACCAGTGTATACGTCCCCAGCTAGATCACCTTTTTTCGTAGTTGAGCAAGCTGAAAGAGCTAGTACACCAAATAAAACTATTACAAGGTTTCTTAGCGCTATATTAAATTTCATATATAATCTCCTAAATATATTTAAGATAAGAGGTAATATTTCAAATTTATTTAGATGTTGCAAGCACAAATTGTGCTTAAAAAACAATTACTTTGATAATAATGAAGACCAGGATGGGTCTGAAGCATCAGTTTCTGTTTTTACCCTTCTTTCATTATAACCTGTAATATCAATTGACCATAACTTAGCTGAAAATCCCTTTCCTGCTTTATCAGCTTTAGTCTCTCTATAAAAGATTAGTACTCTTCCATTCGGAGACCAGGATGGAGCTTCTTGATAAAAGTTTTCTGTTAGCAGCCTTTCCCCTGTTCCATCTGATCTCATTACACCAATATAAAATCTTCCCTTTCTAACTTTTGTAAAGGCTATCAAGTCTCCCCTTGGTGACCAAACAGGTGTTCCATAGAGTCCTTTTCCATGTGTTATTCTTTTAACTCCTGTTCCATCACTTCTCATTACATAAATTTGTTGAAGTCCGCTTCTGTCAGAGTTAAACGCAACATATTTACCGTCGGGTGAAAAAGATGGCGAGGTATCTATAGAAGGGTGTTTTGTAATTTGCTCGACAACTCTAGATTTTAAATCCATCGAATATATATCTGAGTTACCATCTTTTGCAAAACTCATAATAATTTTTTTCCCATCTGGAGAAAATCTTGGAGCAAAAGTCATTCCTGGGAAATTACCTACTATTTCTTGTACTCCTGTTTCTATATCCAATAAGTACACCCTTGGTAAATTTTTAAAATATGACATATAAGTGACAAGTTGATTTGTAGGATTGAACCTAGGCGTCAAAACTAATTCATTTCCTAAAGTTAAGTATTTAATATTATGGCCATCCTGATCCATTAAAGCTAATTTTTTAATCCTTTGATCTTTTGGTCCAGTTTCTGATACGTAAATTATTCGCGTATCAAAATAACCTCCTTCTCCTGTTAACCTCTCGTAAACTTTATCAGATATAATATGAGCCACCCTTCTCCAATTTGCTGGCGTTGTTGTAAAAGAAAGAGCTAACATTTCTTTTGCTGCTGTTAAATCCCATAGTCTAAATTCTACCTTCAACTTGCCATCCTTTACTAAAAGCTTCCCAGTTATTAAAGCTTGGGCCTTTATTAATCTCCAATCTTCAAATCTAGGTTTTAGATGAGCAATATCTGGTTTCTGAACAAATGCTTCTCTACTTAACGGATTAAATAATCCAGTTGATTTAGCATTTTGTTCTATAATTTTTGAGATTTTTAAACCTAGTTTTGTTATATCAAATAAATCAGATTTTTCAGACTCGCCATCTACAAACAATGGAGAAACTGCAATTGGCAAAGGGTCAAGATTACCCCTTGTAATATCAACTTTAATTAAACTTTGTGCTCCTGAAATACTAAAAATAAAATATAATAAAATTATTGTAAATATTTTTTTCATATTTTTATCCTTTCAACATTTCTGTAGGGTCAAAATTTAACTGTAAATCTTTCCATCTTTCATAACCAGTTGGAGGTACCTTTAAAGGTTGGCATATTCTAACCGCTCTTAAAGCGCTTTCAGCAAGAATTTTATAAAAACTTTGTCCTGGCGTATTCATTCTAGCATGGTCTAATATTTCAGATTTCAGTATGGTTCCATCGGGCTTTAATTGTAATTTTATTCTTACAAGTAAATTTTTATCATAGGGTAATCCTAGAGGAACACTCCAGCATCCAAAAATTTGTGCTCTTAGAGCATCCTCTTCTGATAGTGACAGTGCCTGAGCAAATGAATTTTTAACACTACTTTGAGTTAATTTATCGCTTTTTTTCTCCGTTTGGGCTTGTTCTTCTTTTGCCTTATCAATTAAAGCTGCAATTTCGTTAGTATCAAATAATTCTTTTTTTTCAAATTCTGATGCTTGTCTAATCTGTGGTTTTATCTCTTCAGGATTTTGTTTTTTCTTTTTTAACTCCTTTTTTTCCTTTTTATCTTCTGGCATTGGTATCCTATCTGGCTTTTCTTTTGCTTTTGCAGCTGGTGGAGCCTGTTCAGATACAATTCTCTTTTTTTCCTCTTTTACCTTCTCGATTATTTCACGAGCCTTAGGTGCAAAAGGAATATACGTCTTATCTTTAATCTCAATAAGTTCTACTGATACTACTGGTGGAAGATCAATTGGTTCTCTGAGCATAAATGGAAGGGTTAAAGCCGTTAAATAAATAATAAATACATGAAATAAGAATGAAATAAGTAAATTCTTGCTCATAAAACATCAATTTTTATAAGGCTCAGATATTAAAGCAACTTTTGAAAATCCTGCTCCTGATAGCCTTCCCATTACCTCCAAAACTCTACCATAATTTATTGTTTTGTCTCCTCTGACATAAATCCGAGTATCAGTTCTATTTTTTGAAATAGCTAAAATTTTAGGAACAATTGAGTCAAAACCAACTTTGTGCTCTTGTATAAATATTTCGCCTTTTGAATTAATACTTACAGTCAATGGTTCTTGATCGTCAGGCAAAGAGTCAGCTGCGGATTCTGGTAGATCAACCTGAACTCCGACAGTAAGTAATGGGGCTGTTACCATGAAAATAATTAATAGTACCAACATAACATCAACAAAAGGTGTCACATTAATTTCGCTCATTGGCTCTTTTTTTGAACGGTTGATTATAAAACCCATAAATTAAGCTATTGATAAAAATCTTTTACAAAAATTATCGACTCTAGAAAAATATCTCTGACTATCGCTATTAAATTTATTATAAGCAATAACTGCAGGGATTGCTGCTAACAAACCAAGAGCTGTCGCAAATAATGCTTCCGCAATACCCGGGGCAACTATTGCTAAACTTGTATTTCTTGAAATTGCTATTGACTGGAAAGAATTCATTATACCCCAAACTGTTCCGAACAAACCAATAAAAGGTGCTGTAGATCCAATAGTTGCCAAATAAGTAAAATTTTTTTCAATTTCCTTTAATTGTTTGTCTATTGAAACCTCTACAACTCTTTCTACTCTTGCACTCTGAACTGAGGAAGACTTAGATCTTGTTTTAATTAATTCTGACATAGCAGACTTAAATATACTTGTTAAAGGATCATCTGTTTTGTTTGGAAGATTTTTATAGAAAGCTTCAGCTGATTTTGCCTTCCAAAATCTATCTTCAAATAGTTGTGTGCTTTTATCTATTCTACGAAAAAGTCTTGCTTTTTCAAAAATTAGCCCCCATGAAAAAATTGAGCTGGCAATTAAAATTATGATTACGCTTTTTACAACAAAATCTGCTCTTAAAAACAACTGCCATAGTGAGAAGTCGGTAGCTCCTCCGAGTCCGGCAACCTGTGCTGCAATTTCTTGTTCCATTGTTGTTGATTACTTGTAGAATGTGTCATCAATTTGGCGTCTAAAATTTAAATAGCTTATTATTACTCAGCAAACTGAGCTTTACATTCCTTAAAATACCTAGCTATAAGAATTGCATCTGCTTTATTTACATCTTTTTTTCTTTTCAAACGATCAGATATTGATGGATACATTTCTATAACTTTAGTTCGGCTTGCATCTTTAGAAGCATTTATAAGCTCAAAATGCTTCTTCCATTTAGCTGGTCTTACATAAAAAATTGGTAGATCCAACGAAGCACAAATACCCTTTATAGCTCCGAATGTTTGTCCAAAATTAAACATGCTTGTAACACCTTGCCCTGGCATAGCACTAACTTGTTCAACGATTACAAAAGTATCACTATTATGATCTATATTTTTTCTAATTAAACTAACTAATTGTGCGCTATTCAATTGGTTTTTATTTTTTTTACCTTCGGACATTATGGGCATATCAAATATATCGAAAATTTTTAAATCATCAAGTATTGCTACTGCTCCACTCAAACCTGGATCTATTCCAATTATTCTCATTTAATTCAATTATAAAATTTTACAATTATGAAAAACATTTTGAATATCGTCATCATCTTGCAAAATTTCAAGCATATTTTCTAATTTTATTAAATTCTCTTTCTCTAATCTAACTAAATTTTTTGATCTCCATTCTATTCCAGAATAAATTAAGTTTTTTGATATTTTTTCAAACTCGCTTTTTACTTTATAAAAATCTTCTTTTTTTGTAATTATCTCAAATAAATTTTGATTTTTTATGCAATCTAAAGCACCTGTTTTTGCCGAGAATTCTAAAGCTTTTTCCTCAGACATTATATTGCTTGAAATTTGTATAATCCCACAATTATCAAAAAAATGCTTCGTAGATCCTGAGGCGCCTAGATTACCACCAAATTTTTGAAGAGTTGTTCTTATTTTGCTTGCTGTTCTATTCTTATTATCTGTTAGCGCTTCTATTATGAGTGCAATATTCTGTGGGCCAAAACCCTCGTACCTTAAATTTTCAAAGTTTAAATTTTTATCAATTTCGGACTTGTTGATAGCTCTACTTATATTCTCTTTAGGCATGTTAGCATCTTTTGCACTTTCTATTGCTGCTCTAAGTCTGTGGTTTGAATCCGGATCCTTTGAACCAAGTTTTGCCGCCACTGTTATTTCTCTTGAAATTTTTGAAAAGATTTTTGATCTTAAATTATCTTGTCTACCTTTTTTATGTTTAATTCCTGCCCAATGTGAATGACCAGCCATTTTATTTTCTCTCCTGTAATGAACCGCCAAGGATAATCGGTTCAACTTTATTTGCTAGCCCTGTTTTTTCATCGGCTGATACTATTAAGCCAGAAATAGTTGCGTCACCTAATGCCGGGAAGTGGTGTTTTGCAGAGGGATCTCTTAAAAATTTTTTTAAAGAGTTTTCTTTGTTCATTCCTATTACAGAATTATAATCCCCACACATTCCTAAATCAGTTTGGTAGGCCGTCCCCTTTTCCATCACTCTATGATCTGATGTAGGGACATGAGTATGTGTTCCAACAATCATTGTAACTTTTCCATCAAGAAAATGTCCCATCGCCATCTTTTCACTAGTGATCTCACCATGCATATCAACAATAATAAAATCTGCATTTTCTTTTAATTTAATATTTTTTATAAATTTTTGTGCTTCTTGGAATACATCTTGACATTTTTTCATAAATACATTTCCCATTAAATTTAATACAGCTACTTTTTTTTTATTCTTCGCTTTATAAATTCCCATTCCATTTCCAGGTGAACCCTCTATCAAATTGGCGGGTCTTAACAATCTAATATTTTTAGAGATAAATTCTATTGCCTCTTTTTCATCCCAAACATGATTTCCTGTTGTAATTACATCTACGCCCACACTTAAAAATTCTTCAAAAATTTTTTTTGTTATTCCAACACCCTTGTCACCAGCATTTTCACCATTTAAAACAACAAAGTCTATTTTTTTTTTCTTTATGATGTCTGGTAAATTTTTTTTTATTGCTTTTACACCAGAAGGTCCCATCACATCACCTAAAATTAATATATTCATAAAGATTAAAAAATTCCTTTTTCAGTTAAAATATAGTTTAATTTCATATCGGATTTTGTAGTTGGAATTTTTTTATATTTTTGAAAAGAAAATGCAATACCAATTGTTATTAATTTTTTTTTATTTTTTTTTTGTTTAGAAAGAAACTTATCGTAATAACCTTTTCCATAGCCTAATCGGTTGTTGAATTTATCATAAGCCAAAAGTGGAACAAATATCACCTCAGGATAAACTGTTTTTGTATCATTTAACGGTTCCAAAAAACCGTACTTATTTACTTTTAAAGGATCTATGGTGTTCCAATGAACAAATTTCATTTGACCATTCGGTAAGATTTTTGGAAGAGAAATGGATGCCTTATATCTTTCTTTTAAAATCTTTAATAAATAAAAGGTATCTACCTCATAGTTTGAAGGATAATATAGGGAAATCTTTTTTTTAGTACTAAAGCTTATTATTTTATTTAAAGGTCTGTAAAAGTCTTTTTTTACTGGAAAGTATTTTTTTTTTCTTAACAAAGCATACTTTTTCCTCAGTTTTTTTTTAGATAGCATTTACTGAACTTTTGTACTGGTCTCAGTATTTTTGATTATTTCCTCAATTGACTTTGTGGTTTTATCCAACATCGTTTCATATATTTGTTGGCTTTCCTCTACCATTTTTTTTAAATTATCTAAGTCATTGCTAAGTTTTGATATCTCTGTATCTTTCACCTCTTTATAGTTAATTGCTAAAGACTTCATTTCCTTAAATTTAGAAGATAAATTTTCAAAATTAGTTTTTTGCGACATTACTCTCTTTTTAAGATCAAAATATTCATCGATTACCTGAATTGATGTTATTAAAAGAAGTTTGTTCTCACCCAAATTTCCAAGTTTAGATTTAAGATCCGTATATTTTTTGTCTAGAAATTTTGTTAATTTTTTTAAATCCTCCTCTTGTCCATCATCACATGACAAAAGATAGTCTTTATTATTAAATTTTACATTTACGTTTGCCATTTATCTATTTCCTCCACAAGCGAATCGGTTTCCTCACTTAGTTGTTTGATGTCTTGATTGAGCTCGTCTTCCATCCTCTTATTTTTTTCTGTCGACTCTTCTATAGATTTTAATTTCTTTTTTAAATCCTGATGCTCTGTGATTAATTGGTTATATTTATTTTCTGCCTCACGTTTTTCTATCTCTAATTGATTTTTTTCCTCATAAAGATCATTAATTTCACTAGCATTGCCTGAGGGGTTCTCGCTTAAACTTTTTAATCTGCTTAAGGCTGTTTCAAGTTTCTTTTCTTTATTATATAAAGTTTCCATCTTAATTTTATTTATATCATAATATTGATATCATGAATTGAAGTCTATATAGGTAATTAACAAGTGGATCCAAAATTAAAAGATTTATCGAACGCAATAAGATTTTTATCAATAGATGCTGTGCAAAAAGCAAATTCTGGGCATCCGGGGATGCCAATGGGTATGGCTGACGTCGCAACTGTACTATTTAAATACTACCTGCAGTTTAATCCAAAAAATCCTAATTGGATTAATAGAGACAGATTTATTTTATCTGCAGGGCATGGGTCTATGCTTTTGTACTCGTTGCTTTATCTTACAGGTTATAAAAAAATAAGCATTGATGACATTAAAAATTTTAGACAATTAAATTCTATTTGTGCCGGACACCCAGAGTACGAGAAAGGCTCGGGTATTGAAACTACTACTGGACCTTTGGGTCAAGGCCTTGGAAACTCAGTGGGTATGGCTATTGCTCAAGAAATATTTCAAAAAAAATTTGGTTCAGATGTAATTAATAATAAAACTTATGTAATAGCCAGTGACGGTGATTTAATGGAAGGAATTAGTCATGAAGCAATGAGTATGGCTGGTCACCTAAATTTAAAAAATTTGATTGTTTTTTTTGATAATAATAAAATTTCAATAGATGGCTCAACATCTTTGAGTGTTTCTGATAATTATAAAAAAAGATTTGAGGGTTATGGTTGGTTCTTTCAAGAAATAAACGGTCATAATTTCAAACAGATTTTTAATGCAATTAAAAAAGCTAATAAATCAAAAAAACCATCAATAATTTCTTGCAAAACTATCATAGGATACGGTTCGCCAAATAAATCTGGAAAAGCGTCATCTCATGGTGCCCCCTTAGGGGATGATGAAATAAAACTGGTAAGAAAGAAACTTGGATGGAAACATAATCCTTTTGAAATTCCTGAAAAAATAATGAATTCTTGGAGAGAAATAGGAAAAAAAGGAGAAGATGTTGAAAAAAATTGGAACAATATTTTAAATAAAAAAGATAATAAAATTAAAGAAGAACTTGAAAGATTAAATAAAGGAGAGCTTCCAATAAGTCTTGACAAAATATTAGGGGATGAAAAATTAAAATTTTTTCAAACAAAACCAAAAATGGCAACGAGACAATGTTCCTCTTCTGTTATAAGCGCTATTTCAAATATTTTACCAGAATTAATCGGTGGATCAGCAGATCTAAGCGGATCAAATAATACCAAAACTGAAAATTCAAAGATAATTAATGCGAAAAATTTTTCTGGAAATTATATTCATTACGGTGTTAGAGAGCATGCAATGGGTGCAGCTATGAATGGTATAGCTTTATACGGTGGATTAATTCCTTTTGGTGGAACTTTTCTTATTTTTTCTGATTATTTAAGACCTTCACTAAGATTATCAGCTTTAATGAAATTAAGGGTTATATTTATTTTTTCACATGACTCTATTGGTCTTGGTGAAGATGGCCCAACCCATCAGCCTGTAGAGCATTTAGAAAGTCTAAGAGCAATACCAAATTTAAATGTTTTTAGGCCTGCTGACATTAATGAAACTATCGAATGCTGGGAGATTGCTTTAAAAAGCAAAAACAATCCGAGCGCAATAGCATTGTCTAGACAAAAACTTCCTTATGTTAGCAAACATAATTCTGGAGAAAATAAGTGTTCTAAAGGCGGATATATTTTAAAAAAAACTTCAGAGAACAAAAATGATGGTGTTACATTAATAGCTTCTGGATCTGAAGTTGAAGTTGCATTGGAGGCTCAGGAAAAACTCAAATCTAAAAATATTGACTCTAGAGTTGTGTCTATTCCTTGTCTCGATCTTTTTCGAAATCAATCCCAATCTTATCAAGACGAAGTTATTGGAGAAAATTTAATAAAAATTTCAATTGAGGCCTCTAGCCAATCTGGTTGGAAAAGCACTGTTGGCCAAAGTGGAATAACTTTAGGGCTAACTACATTTGGGAAAAGCGCTCCATACAAAGACATTTATAAACTTTTTAATTTAACAAGTGATGAGATTGTTAAAATAGTTGAAAGAGGCATAAAATAATTGGAGTCTGGTTTAAAAATTTTTTCTAACGATATTCCCACCAATGGCAAACGTGTTATTGTTAGGTTAGATCTAAATGTGCCAATTAAAAATTCGAAGATTGAAGATATTACTAGGATCAAAATTATTGAGCCTTTTATTAATAAATTAATAGAAAATAAAGCTAAAATTATTTTGATAACACACCTTGGAAGACCAAAGGGAAAGATAGTTCAAGAATTATCGCTACAGCCAATATTTGATTATTTGGAAAAAAAATTAAATACAAAGATATATTTTTATAGAGGAAAAATTGATTCTAAAGCAGTAGAAGCTTCAAATAGATTAAAATCCGGAGAAGTCTTATTGATAGAAAATATTCGTTTTTTTAAAGAAGAAGAAAGTGATGAAGAAAATTTTGCAAAGAAACTTGGAAAACTTGGAGATTTTTTTATAAACGAAGCTTTTTCATGCTCACACAGAAAACAAGCTTCAATACACAAAATAACAAAATTCATTGATAGCTATGGAGGTCCCATTTTAGAAAAAGAGATACAATCAATTAATTTAATAATAAAAAATAAAAAAAAACCAGTTACTTGTATTATTGGTGGTTCAAAAGTGTCGACTAAAATAAATATTTTATCAAGTCTATTAGAAAAAATAGACAATCTTGTAATTGTAGGAGCTATGGCAAATAACTTTCTAAAATTTGAAGGCGTAAATATTGGTGTATCCCTTGCCGAAAAAGGGTCTGAAAATTCAATCAAAAATATAAACGCGTTGGCTGAAAAAAATAAATGTAATATTATTATTCCAATAGATTGTATCACTGCTTCTAATACTAATGGAGATCCAATTTATAAGTCTTTGAAAGATTTAAGTTCAAAAGATATGATCTTAGACATTGGAAAAAACACAATTAATTTAATTAGTAAAACTATCGATGAATCTAATACTGTATTTTGGAATGGTCCTGCTGGGTATTACGAAAATAAAAATTTTTCAACTGGCACTTTATCTATTGGAAAAAAAATTGCTGAAAATACAAAATCAAAGTCTTTAATATCAATCGTCGGTGGTGGAGATACTATTGCAGCAATCAAAAATACTGCTTTAAAAAGTGTTTTTACACATTTATCAACAGCGGGCGGTGCTTTCTTGGAATCTCTTGAAGGTAAGGAACTGCCTGGTATAAAAGTATTAAAAAAGAAATAAATTTTATGAGTATAGAAGAAATTGCAAAGCAAATGGTTGCTAAAGGTAAGGGAATACTTGCTGCTGATGAAAGCACAGGCACAATGGAAAAAAGATTAAAGAGTGTTAATGTTGAATGCACTGAAAAAAATAGACTTCATTTTAGGGAAACTTTATTTACATCTAATTCCATGAAAACCTCGATTAGTGGAGTAATATTGTTTGATGAAACGTTAAGACAGACTTCAAAGAGTGGGGTACCTATTCCAGAATTAATAAAGAAAAGTGGATCTATACCAGGTATAAAAGTCGATAAAGGTGCAAAACTTTTATCTGGATCAGATAAAGAAAAAGTTACAGAAGGTTTGGATGGTTTGAGAGAAAGAATGGAAGAATATTATAAATTAGGGGCCAGATTTGCAAAATGGCGTGCGGTGTACTCTATTTCTACAAAACATCCAAGTGAGCAATGTATAAAATCAAACGCTCACGCTCTAGCAAGATATGCAGCGCTAGTACAAGAAGCTAAAATGGTTCCAATTGTAGAGCCAGAGGTTTTAATGGACGGAGATCATACTATTGATCAGTGCTACGATGTTACTAGCAAGGTTTTAAAAGAGTGTTATAAAGAACTTGCAATTCATAATATAAATTTAAAGGGAACAGTTCTTAAACCGAATATGATACTTCCTGGAGCAAGTTGTAAAAAAAAAGCATCAACAGAAGAAATAGCTAAAAAAACTTTAGAATGTCTCAAAAATAATATGCCTAAAGAAGTTCCTGGTGTTGCTTTTCTTTCTGGTGGACAAAGCGAAGTAGAAGCTACAAAAAACTTAAATGCCATTAACAAAATAAATGATACATCTTTTCATTTTACGTTCTCTTATGGTAGAGCCTTACAACAATCAGCTTTGAAAACTTGGGCAAAATCAATGGAAGATACAAACAAAGTTCAAAAAGTTTTTGATCATAGGGCTAAAATGAATGGCGCCTCTACTGAGGCAAAATGGGATGAAAAGCTTGAGCAAAGTTCTGCGGCTTAAAATTGAGAAAATTTATATACCTAATATCTCCAAATAAAATCAATCTAAATTTCTATAAAGACTTGAAAGAAGTACTCGCTTCGAGAAAAATAAAATATTTTCAATTAAGACTTAAAAATAATTCATATTCTCAACTTTTAAAGATTGGAAAAAAAATTAGACCTATTACAAAAAAGTATAAAGTTAAATTAATAATCAATGATTTCCCTCAAATTGCAAAGAAAATTAATGCAGACGGATGTCATTTAGGCCAAACTGATGTACCAATAAAAAATGCAAGAAAGCTATTAAAGAAAAATAAAATTATAGGGATTACTTGCCACGGCTCAAAAAAATTAATTTTAAACTCTTTAAAAGAAAAACCTAATTATATAGCGGTAGGATCATTTTTTAAATCCAAATTAAAACCTCATGCTAGAAAAGCTGAAAAAAATTTAATCAAATGGTGTATACAGATAACGGATTTACCAATTGTTGCCATTGGTGGAATTAATAATAAAAATTACAAAACTTTAATTAAATTTGGAGTAAAATATCTTGCAATATCCAGTTTTATTTGGAATAACCCTCGCTTTAACCCAAAAGATGCTATTAAAAAATTTGAACTGAAATGAAAATACAAGGAAACGAAATTAAACCTGGAATGATAATTGAGCTCAATAATGATTATTGGATGGTGCTTAAAACTCAACATGTAAAACCAGGAAAAGGTGGAGCATTTAATCAAGTTGAGTTAAAAAGTTTGTTGAAAGGAACAAAATTAAACCAAAGGTTTAGGTCCAGTGAAAATGTGGAGAGGTCACAATTAGATGAAAAAAAATTTAATTTTCTTTATAGCGATGGGGATAAATGTTTTTTTATGGAACCCAAAACTTTTGAACAAATTTCATTAGATTCAAACTTGTTAGGAGAAAAATCAAAATTGCTTACTGAAAATCTTGAAGTATCAATTTCTTTTCTAGAGGAAAAACCTCTATCAGTAGATTTGCCTAATAATATAGAATGTGAAATAGAAAGCACTGAAGGTGTAGTGAAAGGACAAACTGCAGCTTCTTCGTATAAACCTGCTAAGTTGAAAAATGGTATAAGTATAATGGTCCCGCCCTTTATTGAGGAAGAGGATAAAATTATTTTAGATACTAGAACTTTGGAGTACGTGAAGAAGATTAACTAATGAAAATTAAATCTCCACAATTGAATTTGATGTACAAAGCTTGCATGAAGGCCTCAAAGGTTATTATTAGAGATTTTGGAGAAATTGAAAAACTTCAGATTTCTGAGAAAGGACCAGGTGATTTTGTTACAGCTTCTGATAAACGGGTAGAAAAAATAATTATTGATGAATTAGAGAAAACAGAATACTCATTTTTAACGGAAGAAAGTGGTTCTATTGATGGAAAGATTAAAGATAAAAGGTGGATAATTGATCCAATAGATGGAACTTTTAACTTTCTGAATGGCTTACCTCACTTTGCCATATCATTAGCTTATGAAGAAAAATCAGAAATTATCTCTGGAATAATTTTTGATCCAATTAAAAATGAAATGTATTTTGCAGAAAAAGGCAATGGTGCTTATTTAAATAATATCAGAATAAGAGTTTCAAATAAGTCAGATTTTAAAAATTCTTGTTTAGTTACTGGAGGACCAAAATTTACTAGTGAAAATAAAGAGTTCATTTTAGACGAGTATAAAAAAATATCTTTAGTGGTTCGTGGACATATTAGAAAATCAGGTAGTGCGGCATTAGATTTGGCTTATGTTGCTTCTGGAAGATATGATGCTTACTGGCAACGTGAGCTTAATTATTGGGATATAGCTGCAGGTATTATCTTGTTAAAGGAGTCCGGTGGATATATAGAAAGTTTAAATGGTAAAAATTTTAATGAAAAAAAGATCGACTTAGTTGCTTCTAATTCGGTAATTCATAAGGAATTACGTAATTTTCTATAAAAAATTATTGAGCAATTTTAAATATTGATATATTAATTTCCCAATGAAGAAAAAAATTCATCCAAATTACCATAAAATAAAAGTTGTTATGACTGATGGTTCCAGTTTTGAAACAAGGTCTACATGGGGCAAAGAGGGAGATACGCTTAAGCTCGACATAGACCCTATATCTCACTCAGCATGGACTGGTGGAAGTCAAAAGATTTTAGATAAAGGTAGAGTTAGTAAATATAACAAAAAATTTAGTAATTTAAGAAAAGCTAAGAGTTAAAATATGCCTGATGCTCCATTTATGCCAAAAGCTACAGCTGTTTGGCTTGTTGAAAATACCACTTTAAGTTTTAAACAAATAGCAAATTTTTGTAATTTGCACGAACTTGAAATTAAAGGTATTGCGGATGGTGACGTTGCCAAAGGTATTAAAGCCTACAATCCAATTCTTGCCGGACAACTAACCCGTGAAGAAGTAGACTTATGTTCAAAAGATCATGACAGAATTCTTACACTTAACAAAAAAAAGGAAGATGTAGTAGTTATAGAGGGAAGAAAAAAAGCAAGATACACACCTATATCAAAAAGAAAAGATAGGCCAGACTCAGTTTTATGGCTTTTAAAAAATTTTTCACAGTTGTCGGATGGACAAATTGCAAAATTAGTGGGAAGCACGAAAGGTACTGTTTCATTAATTAGAAATAGAACATTCTGGAATTTTTCAAACTTAACAGCAAAAGACCCCGTAATATTAGGTCTGTGTACTCAAATAAATTTTGAAAAAGCTGTTCAAAAAGCTAATAGAAGAAAAGAACGGGAAAAGAAGTTAAAAGAAAAAGAGCAAAAATTAAAAGAAAAAAAAGAGGCAGAGATTACTAATGAAAACCAATAAAGAACCTACAGTTGGAATAATAATGGGAAGCAAATCTGATTGGAAGGGTGTTATGGAACACTGTAGTGAGATGTTAAAAGAATTCGGTATTAATCATGATGCTAGAGTAATATCTGCACACAGAACGCCAAAAAGATTAGAAAGATTTATTTCTGAGGCTGAAAAAAAAGATTACGAAATAATTATTGCTGCAGCTGGAGGAGCGGCACATCTCGCTGGTGTTACAGCTGCCTTAACAACTATACCTGTTCTAGGTGTACCTATGCCGAGTGTAACAAACGGTGTAGATAGCCTTTATTCTACCGTGCAAATGCCTGCAGGTGTTCCTGTTGCAACTTTGGCAATTGGAAAGGCGGGCGCTAAAAATTCAGCGCTATTTGCTATTGCAATTTTAAGTCAGAAATATCCAAAAATTAAACAAAAACTAAAAAAATATAGATCAGAATTCGAAAGTACAATTCCAAAAAGACCTTATTAAATCATATATAGACAATATCAGCGCATCGTGATAACTACACTCTGAAATTATGGAGGATTTATCAAAATAGACGTTAAAGATAATAATGTAGAACAAGCAATAAGAGTTCTTAAAAGAAAACTTCAAAAAGAGGGTTTTTTCAGAATTATGAAAATGAAAAGTAATTATGAAAAACCATCTGAAAAG
>MDTE01116750.1_pt1 | contig 22195 bp, 21 predicted proteins | sample 811231 | NCBI WGS metagenome assembly MDTE01 (sample SAMN05326651, study PRJNA326480) | marine metagenome | isolation source: seawater | place: Indian Ocean: Red Sea | collected 2010 | reverse complement strand
GCAAACGGGATTAGCACCTTGTCCAGTTGGCCTACCACCGACGGATCGGCCACGGCATAGCCGGTCCGCAGGCCAGCTAGTCCGTAGGCCTTTGAGAAGGTCCGCAACACCACAACATTCGGGTATTGGGGCTGTAAATCGTGGATCGGATCACCAAGGTCGATGGTGACAAACTCCCGGTACGCCTCATCGACCACGACCAGAACGTCTTCGGGCACCCGTTCCAACAGACTTCGAACATCGCGAACGTGCACCACAGTTCCTGTCGGGTTGTTGGGGTTAGCAAGCACAACCAACTTGGTGCGAGCCGTCACAGCCTCAGCCACAGCATCCAGATCGAAGGTCTGATCGACCAGCGGGACGGTCACCGCAGTCGCCGCCGTAATTGCCGCATCCACCGGGTAGGCCTCAAACGACGGCCACGGGTACACCACCTCGTCACCGGGATCGATGTAGGCCAGGAAGAGTTGCTGTAGCAAGCCTACCGATCCGCAACCGCAGCCGATCCGTTCGGCGTCCACCTTCAACCAATCAGCCAACGCGGCCCGAAGAGCAGTCGCTCGGTGATCGCCGTAGCGGTTTACATCGCCGGCTGCCTCAACTACCGCCTCAACGATAGGCAAAACCGGTGGGTAAGGGTTCTCGTTGGAAGCCAACTTCATAGCCTCGACCAGACCGTGTTCATCGGCCGCTTGGGTCGCCGATTTGCCGGGCCGGTAGCTGGCCATGGCAGCTACCGAGGCTCGAGGTCGACCCACCGTCACCGTTCAACCTCGCCTGCATCGGCAACTGGCACACAGTGAGCACCTCGACCCGGGTTGAACAGGTCGTTGGGGTCCAATGCCGCCTTCACCCGCCGCATCATCTCCAGCTCCACTGCCGACTTCTGTCCTGCAACTCGCTCGAGTAGCTCTTGACCCACCCCGTGTTCGGCACTGACCGTCCCCCCCATGTCCCAGGTAAGCCGGTCGACAGACCCTTGGATTTCATCTATGAGGCCCGGTTCCATGCGGCTCCCCCGCTCAAGTGACGAAATCACATATAGGTGTAGGTTGCCATCCCCCAGATGACCGAATGAGTAGACGACCGCGCCGCCCCCACAAAGGTCTTGGATCAGGGCCTCAACGGCACGCTGGTACTCAGCTACCCGGTCGATGGGAACCGCAACATCAAACTTCGCCCCCTTTGCGTCAAACAGGGTCTCTGGAGGTAGCTCTTCGCGCAGGATCTATAAGTTCTGTTCCTGAGCGGTCGTACCGGCCATTACGGCATCCAGGAGCAGACCGGCGTTAGTCGCATCGGACAAAAAGGCTTCCGCCGCGTCATCCACCGGACTTGTTCCGCTGAAGCGTCCGAGTAGGTACCAATCCGAATGGGTTGCAATGGGCCGCGCCACGCCGAACGACTTGATTGTGCCTGCTAGACCTGCCTCGGGCACCAATTCGAAAGCGGTCAAGCCGGCGTGGTCCAAGGCGCAGGCCCGGTCATAGAGCTCGTGGACGTCCTCCAGTTCGGCCAAAGCGGCAAAGAAGGTGCGTTGGTGGTTGTGGCGCGGATACAACTTCAGCACTACCCGGGTGATGATCCCTAGAGAGCCCTCACCGCCAATGAAGAGGTGCTTCAGGTCATATCCGGAGTTGTCCTTTCGCAATGCCCGCAGCCCGTCAAAGACCTCACCGTCAGCTAACACCGCCTCCAATCCGACCACGCTGTCACGGGCCGGTCCGTACCTCAACACGTTGAGACCCCCCGCGTTCGTCGACACGGCACCACCAACCGTGGCCGTTCCGCGGGCTCCCCAGTCCATGCCTAGTTGGCGGCCGACCTTCTCCGCTGCCCGCTGCACCTGCTCAATAGTGCATCCCGCCTCGGCAGTAATCGTGTAGCGGGCCGGCTCTACGCTAATAATCTGGTCCATTCGCGCAGTCGACACCAGAACCGATGGACGATCATCGGTCGGTACCGAACCCCCCGACAGCGATGTGTTCCCACCTTGGGTAACGATGGCGACACCGGCCGCGGAACAAGCCCGCACTACTGCCCGCACCTCATCAACGGTGCGCGGTCGCACGACGGCTACCGGTTCCCCAGAGAAAAGCCCTCGGAAGTCCACGGTCATGCCAACGGCATCTGCCGGGTCGAGCCACCCTGCAGGACCAACCAGGTCACGCAGTTCCCTCGCCAGATCAGCTTCGGCGATACCTCCGGCCATCAACGTAGGGTACGTCGGCGTTCGGCGGCCGGCCTCCGATCAGCCTGAGTCACCGAGCAGTACTAGACCCAGGGGCAGTTCGAATTTCGGTCGCCAAACGTGTCGCCGGCGGCATAACGACCGTACGTAAAAGGACGCAATTCCTCGGGCTTATTACCGTGGACGAGCATCGACGCCGTTAGCTTCCCCACTCCGATCATCTTGAAACCATGGTTCGAGTCTGCGATCACGAAGGCGTTATCGACCAAGTGGTCGAAAATCGGCACGTTGTCTGGAGTGAAGGCACCAATGCCGCCGTTACGCCGCTGCTTGTAGTAAGGCTCAAGATTCTCAAAGCGCTCAAACAACATTCCGAGAGTCCTGCAGTAGTACTCGGGAAACCAGTCGTCAGCCTGGTAATCATCATTCAGGTGGCCGTATGGATCAGTCCTTGCATCCGGACCCATGCGGATCGGAATAGTCCCCCCCTGCAAGCCCGGTGCACCCACCCGCTCGGCTGCGTACCGGGTGTAGGTGTACACGTAGTCTTGGATCACTTCTCCATCGCTTCCGTACACCGGAGTATCCATCAACTCCACGTGCAGTACCGGGCCATCTTTCCCATCGGCAGTGCGATAGTCGACTCCGGGCGGCATGAAGATCTCTCCCTCAAGTAAGCGCCAGTAGGTCCACACGTCCATGCCCCGATCGACGTGGCCATCCGGGTAATGGACGTCAAGCGTCGAAGGCCCACCCAACCACTCCCAGTGCTGGGGTGTCCAAGCTCCCGCGCCAACGACTACCTCGTCGCAGCGGATTTCTCCGGCGGTGGTTTTCACAGCGGTTACCGAACCTGACGAGTCGAGGTCGTAGCCGACAACAGCCACGCCGTAGCAGCGTTGGACACCCCACTGACGAGCCTTCTGGTCAAGACCCCACATCACCATGTGAGTACCTGCGTAACCGGATCGGTGCTCGTGCAGCACGACGTCGCAGTTCTCGGTCTTGAAGTCGGGCCATAGTTCCTTGAGGAAGCGGTGGGCATCCGCATCCGTGTAGAGGTCTGAGGGGTAACCATTGGCAACCTGGGACTCATTCAGGCGCACGTAGTCCTCGGTCTGATTGGCCTCGCCAATCGATACGTATCCGACCTGCTGAAATCCAAGATTTATCGGGTCGGACTCCCATACCTCAACGCTGGCTCGCAGGATGGCATGCAGAGGACCGGTCATGTAGAAGTTTCGAACACAACCACAGGCCAAGCCGGTAGCGCCAGCACCAGGACCAGCCTTGTCGATAAGCACAACATCACTCCCTGCCCCTTTCCCGGTGCGCTCCAGTTCCATAGCAAGGTGGTAGGCCGTAGACAGACCGTGGATACCGGCACCGACCACTACGTACCGGGCTGCAGGTGGCAGGGGATCGAAATCGCGAACCGGCACGACCGGTGGGTTCTGCAGGAACCCATCGACCATCGACGGTGCGGGACGGTCCATAAACGGATACCACTGATTCTGACCCTCGGCGGGCCGACCGATATTCGTCACCAGGATCCTCCTAGCTTCTGGGAAGGCCTAAACAACGACAGCTGGACTCTCACTCACCCGGTTCCATAAACCGCTCCGCCATCAACCTTGACGACCGATCCGGTTGTAAACGAGGCGGCATCCGATGCCAGGTAGAGAGCCGCTCCCACGATCTCTTCTGCGTCACCAGCCCGCTGCAGTGCAATGCGATGGTGGAAAGCCTCGTGCGCGCTCTCCGGCCAATGGGTCGAGATATCGGTCAGAAACGGCCCAGGCTGCAGGCAGTTGACCCGAACTGTCGGCGCATAGGCCCGGGCGAAGGACTCTGTGAGCGAGTGGACGCCAGCCTTAGCCGCACCATAGATGGCCTCCACTGCGGTTGGAGCCGATGCGGATGTAGAACTCACATTCACTATGCACCCGCTGCCTGCATCGAACATGAGCGATCCGAAAGAAGCCGACAACCGGAACATACCTCTCAGATTGGTGGCAATAGTCTTGTCGAATAGCTCAGGAGTGACCTGAGCGAGCGACGGATAGAGCGGCGAGCTTCCAGCATTGTTTACTAGAACGTCACACCGACCAAACTCCGCGTATGTCGCTTCAACCAGCGCGTCGCATTGATCCCAATCACCGACGTGGCAGGCCACCGGAAGTGCTCGTCGACCTGTCGACTCCGCCACCGCGGCAGCTAAATCCTCACAGTTCGACATTTTCCGGCTGGCCACCACCACATCTGCGCCGCACCGAGCGAACGCCTCAACCATGGCGCGACCAAGCCCTCTGCTCCCACCGGTGACCACGACAACACGGCCAGTGAAGTCCGTTAGACGTTCTTCGGGAGCGAGTGCGGACATGAGACCGATTCTGGCAGGCCGCCTAGGGTGTTCCCATGGCTGGGACTTCCGAAGCGACAGAAACTTCTATGGCATCCTCCATGGGCGACTCGAGCCAGACGACCGGACCTTTTGGTCTCCGAGGAATCAACCATCTTGCACTCGTCTGCAGCGACATGGCAGCGACCGTGGCGTTTTACGAGGGTCTCTTGGGAATGCCTCTAGTTAAGACCGTCGAGTTGGGGGGTGGAGTAGGGCAGCATTTCTTCTTCGATGCCGGAGGTGGCAATCAATTGGCGTTCTTCTGGTTCCCTGATGGACCCAAGGCTGCACCTGGCATTGCAATGCCGATCGACCGACCAGACCGCGGTGGCATCCACTCCGCGCACGGCTCCATGAACCACGTCGCCTTCAATGTCGACGACAAGGACATCGACAATCTCGTTTCGCGTCTTCGCGAGGTTGGTATCGATTGTTCTGAGGTCGTCAACCACGACGACTCTGAGTGGGGCGTGTCTCGAGATCTACACGACGGCGTCTTCGTTAGGTCGATCTACTTTCATGACCCTGACGGAATTGTCCTCGAATTTGCCGCTTGGACCCGTCCGCTTGGCCCGGAGGACGTGTCCCATGATCCTTCTCCATTAGTTGAAGGATGATCTCAGGTCGCCAGCGGACCCGGTCAGGTGAAGTCGGCATACTTCCGGAGATGGCGAATCGGCACCGACAGCGCATCCTTGCGGAATGGGTCTCCTAGCTCCTTAGTGCACATCACCTCGATCACCGTTGTCCTGCCAGCTGTCATCTGGACCTCAACGGCTTGTGAGAGGGCTGGACCTACGTCCTCGAGTTGATCCACACGGATGCCCTCCGCACCCATCGCTTTAGCGATCTCAGCATAGTTCTCGCCACCTTCAAGTTCCCCAGCAACGAAACGCTGACCGTAGAAGTCGACCTGATTCTTTTTCTCTGCTCCCCACTGCCGATTGTGGAACACAACCGCGGTAACCGGTATGTCGTGACGCACCGCCGTCATGATCTCCACCATGCTCATGGCCCATGCGCCGTCGCCGGCGAATGCAACTGCCGGGCGCTCAGGAGCGGCTGCTTTGGCGCCGATAATGGTCGGTAGGGCGTACCCGCAGTTACCCCAACTCATAGCTGCAAAAAAGGACCGGGGTTCTTCGAAACGCAGATAGCTATTTGCGACCGAGTTGATATTCCCGATGTCTGTAGAGACCATGACCCGGGCCGGCATAGCTTTCTCTAGTTCGCGAAGAACCTGACGAGGGTGAAGCCAGTTGTCTTCCTCGTCAATGGCCTGCTTGATCATGTCCACGCTGAAATCATCGATTTCATGTGTCCACTCCTCTAGCTCGGCCTCCCATTCGGATTTCTCGTCAGCCATGTGTTGAGACCGGTGGTCACGACTGGCGTCACAGGCCAAGACCCTCTCGTCAAGGCGCTCAGCAAGTGCGACCGCTGCCGCTCCAGCATCACCGCATATCCCAACTGAGATCTTCTTGACGAGGCCGAGCATCCGGTGATCGGCGTCGACCTGAATGATCCTGGCATCCTTTGGCCAGTAGTCCATGCCGTGTTGGGGCAGCGTGCCAAAGGGACCGAGGCGAGTGCCAAGGGCCAGCACAACGTCGGCCTGACTGATCAATTTCATAGCTGCCTTGGAGCCTTGGTAGCCGAGTGGTCCGCACCACTGGGGGTGACTGGCCGGGAAAGAGTCGTTATGCAGGTAACTGTTGACTACTGGACAGCCGAGACGCTCGGCCAAAACAATGGCATCCTCCATGGCGTCGCCCATTACGACACCGCCGCCGGACACCATCACGGGGAACTCAGCCTCGGCCAGCATGTCAGCCGCTGCATCCAGACTTTCGGAGCCGCCGGGACCCCGATCAACTCGCATGGGCTCGGGAATGTCCACATCGATGTCGCCGTAAAAGCGATCGCGGGGGATGTTCAGTTGGGTGGGTCCGATCTCAGACATCGCCCGGTCAAAGCAACGTGCAGTGATCTCCGCCATTCGGTTCTCGTTATTTATGTGACCTTGGTACTTCACGAACTCCTGGAACATCGGCAACTGGTTGGCCTCCTGGAAGCCACCTAGGCCGATACCCATGGTTCCGGTCTCGGGGGTAACGATAACCACTGGACTGTGGGCCCAGAAGGCCGCAGCGATAGCCGTCACGCAGTTGGAGATACCTGGTCCGTTTTGGCCGATAACTACACCGTGACGACCACTGACTCGGGCGTACCCGTCGGCCATGTGGGCGGCACCCTGCTCGTGGACGACTGGAACCAGACGGATGCCAGCTGGAGCAAAAATGTCCATGGCGTCCATGAACGCGGAACCCATTATTCCGAAGATGGTAGTCACACCGTTGGCCGCCATCGTCTCGACGAAGGCCTCGCTAGGGGTCATGCGGGTCATGGCTGGGCTCCAGGGGATGGGTCGTCAATCGTGGACCTCTGGACTTACCCGCGAGGGGATCAGTCCTCGAAGAAGTGAGAGCCTATAACGGATCCGTGAGACTGTCTAGACCACGAAGTGGTCTCCCACCGGTTCAGGAAGGCCGGCGGTCCGGTATCCGTCTTGGCGCCAGAGGATTGGGAAGTGGGCCTCGTCCATGTAGTCGTCGTTTGGTTGGGCATACCGTGTGTAGACAGGTCCATTGCCGTCATCGAAACCCGGACGGTGGAACCGTGCATCGCTGCTAGCACAGTGCAGAACTAGTGCCCGTCGATGCAAATCAGACCGATTGGCATTCGAGCCGTGCCAGATCCAGCCATGGTGGAACGAGCCACCTCCAGTCGCCACCTCTAACGGAACCACCTCCGGTTCAATCCCTTCAGCGATTGCCGCCTGCTCCATTGACGCTCGGTAATTTTCTGGGGCGTGAAATTCCATGGCTGGCTCGGCACCCGTAGCCCACTGGTGCGAACCACGGGCAAACTCGATGGTGCCTCCAAGCGTCGTCGCCGGGTCTAGGGCAATCCAGCAGGTGGCCATCTCTTGTGGTCGATACCAAGGCAGATAGGCGTTGTCTCGATGAAAACCCACCGGGAACGCGCTAGGCGGCTTCCAAAGCAAGTTGTCCTGAATAATTCGGGCTCCCGGCCAACCAGCGAGACGAGCTAACGCCTCGCCGAGCGACGAGGACAACACCACCGCCGCCACTAACCGATCAGCCTTCCAGCCATTGCACAACTGGCGGGTCAGGGCCGGATCACCGGTCCCTTGCTGCCAGTTCACCTCGTCGGGAGTCACACCGGTTTCAAACTCCCCCCGGAACAACCGGTCGAAACGGTCACGCAGCGCCTCCACCACAGCGTCGTCGACCAGACGGTCTACCCGAGCGAAACCATCGGCGTCGAACCTCTCGGCCACCTCCGCCTCAAACAAGGCGTTCAAAAGCTCACCGTCAGAACCTCAACCGGCGACGTGGTGGCCCAGACGGGCCAGGAAGGACAGACAGGCCTCGAGGTCTGCTACATCGACAAACTCGTCAGGCCGATGAGCAACACCGATATCACCGGGGCCCCAAAGCACCGCCGGGATCCCCGATGCCTGAAACAAACCTGCTTCGGTCCCATAGGACACGACGTCCACCGGCAGTGTGCCGTCGGCGTCCAACCCCCCGGGCCCGTCCTCGCCGTCCAGCAAGATATGCATTAGGTCCAGTGCCGGCGAGGACTCCTGCCACTCCAAACCATCGACCTCGCAAACCGTCTCGGTCTCGATAGATGCCCCGGGATGCACTCTTCGCATCTCGGCCAGCAGTTCAGCCTCACGGGCCACCATCTGCTCCTTAACGAAGGCCGCGTCGGCACTCTGAATGGGCCGCATTTCCCAGTCGAAAACACACCGGTCGGCCACCACGCATCGTCCTTGGCCGCCGTCAATCACTCCAACGTTGATGGTCGTCGATGGCGGATCGTAGGGGCTGAGGTCAGGTGCCCTGGCCACCAGTTCATCGGCTAGACCCAGCAGTCCTGTGATCCACCGGCTGGCGTGGTGCACCGCGCTGACCGCCTTTGCCGGTTCGGAACTATGACCGTTAATACCGGTCACCGTGGTCCGATATTCGTAACAGCCCTTGTGCGCTCCTACAGTCCGCAGCCCCGTCGGCTCACCAATGATTGCCGCAGCGGGTCGCACTCCTCGGGCGGCCAGATCGGCGAGCAGGATAGGTGCCCCATGGAATCCGTCTTCCTCATCGAAAGTGAGCGCTATATGAATCGGGACCGACAGATCCATCGCCGCGTATGCTGGGACGGTCGCCATTACGCAGGCTATGAAGCCCTTCATGTCGGCCGTGCCCCGACCGTAGACCCGACCGTCACGGTGATCCGCCCGAAACGGAGGAGTGGTCCAGTCCGCCGGGTCGACCGGCACGACGTCGGAATGCCCCGAGAGAACAATCCCGCCGTCGATCGCCGGCCCGATGGTCGCGAACAAATTAGCCCTCGTTCCGTCGTCATGGTGGGTGAGGACTACATCTGCTCCAAGGGTCTCGAGCCGGTCGCGGACGTCATGAATCAATTCGAGATTCGGGGTAAGAGCGACCGTGTCGTATGCCACGAGGTCGTCAAGAAGGCCGAGGGCATTCGCTATCAAAGTTGGCCCGATTGCCGGAATCTCGTCGTCCACTGGTCAGCTCTTCACGTAGATGGCTCGGGGCACATCGGCTAACGGCTCTCCAGGGCCATCCTCAACCACGACGAAACTCTCGGTGATCTCTAGGCCCCAGGTGTCCATCCATAGGCCTGGCATGAAGTGGAATGTCATGCCCGGTTCGAACACCGAGTCATCAGTGTCTCGCAAAGAGATGGTCCGTTCCCCCCAATCAGGTGGGTAGCTGATCCCGATCGGGTAACCACAACGCCCCTCCTTGTGAAAGCCGGCGTTCTCCATCACTGAGTAGAACCGCCGGGCCAGGTCACTGGCCCGGTTACCGGCCCGGGCAGCATCGAGGCCGGCATCAAGGGCAGCGAGTACAGCTGACTCGGCACGCCGCATGTCGTCGGGTGGTGTGCCAAGGAACGCCGTCCGGCATAAGGGCAACTGGTAGCGGCGGTGGGCGCCAGCGATCTCGAAAAACGTACCCTCACCAGCCTTCAGGGGTTTGTCGTCCCAAGTCAGATGGGGTGCCGATGCATCCTCGCCAGTGGGAAGCATTGGGACGAATGCCGGATAGTCGCCACCGAATTCCTTGGTTCCGGATATACCCGTGGCATAGATCTCGGCCACCAAGTCGCACTTGCGCATCCCAGGTTCGAGGACTTCGCGAATGCGGGAGTGCATAAGTTCCACAATCCGGGCCGCGCGCCGCATGTACTCGAGTTCCTGTGAAGATTTGATGCCTCGCTGCCAGTTAACTAGCGCCGTGGCATCAACCACTTCGGCATCGGGCAAACCGTCGCAAAGGTGTTGGTGAGAGGCAGCCGAGTAGTAGTAGTTGTCAAGTTCGACGCCGATCCGTGCCGACCCGTGTCCCATCCCATCAAGGAGTCCAGCCAACTGACCGTATGCATGCTTCTCGGTCGACATCACGTGGTCATCGGAGTAGTCGAGAATCCGGCCTTCGTCCATGTAAACGGTGCGCCGGGCCCCGTTGGCGTCCATCCGGCGGCCCCACCACCACGGCTCGCCCTCATGATCGACCACAACGGCCTGAGGCGTGTAGAAGGACCAACCGTCGTAGCCGGTGAGCCATGACATGTTGGACGGATCGGCGGCCACAAGTACCTCAATACCGCGTGACTCCATAGATCGCCGCACTTTGGCTAGACGACCGGCGTATTCGTCGCGACTAAATGAAAGTTCGACGTCTGGCATGACTACCTGTCCTCCTTCGAATACCTAGCGAAAATCTGCTCGTGTGATCCATCGGATCGGAATCCCCGGGAGGCTAGATCAGGTCGAGAGATCCGGTGGAAGTACCAGAACGACCATGGCTGTCCAAAGCGTCCGACTGGTCGGGGCGAGTACCAGCGGAGCCACCAAAGAGATCGTCATACTAGGCACCAAGACCTCAGCGACCGTCGGGTCGGGCCATGCTGCGACGAAGGAGGCAACGAGAGCAGCGAAGATCGCCGAAGTAGTCAAGACGGTATTGACTGCCACCGCCCCAATCCAGTGACCGTGGGTTCGCTCAAATATCAGGCCGCAGCCCGGACAGGCTGTCCGAATATGTAGCCAACCGAAGCGCGAAGGGCGGTAAAACAGACCACGCCCCCCGCAAACTGGACAAGCAGCCAGGAATCCCCGAACCAACACCCTTGTCCGCTCAAAACGCCTCACAAGGCCGACGGTACCGGTGATGACCACTACCGTCCTCGAATGTGCCCCTACTGACGGACCAACAGGTTTATCGCTATTTCTCCGATGGCTGGGTGGCGCCCATCGAAGTGCTGTCCAAGACCGAGGCAGCCGAGATCCTCTCCGCCCTAGAGGACGCCGAAGCCCAATTCCCTGAAGACCTCCATGCTGGACAACGAAACAACGCCCATCTCGCCCTGCCTTTTCTCGCCGACCTCGCACTCCACGAGCGGATTTTGGACAGCGTGGCATCGGTGGTTGACAGGCCAGTAGCTCTGCTCAACTCGGTTCTGTTCGTCAAGGAACCTGACAGCCCCGGCTACGTGAGTTGGCACCAAGACGCCACATACATGGGTGTCGACTCGACCAACATGGTGACAGCCTGGATTGCGCTAACGCCAAGTACATCGGAGAACGGCTGTGTTGCGATGGTCCCTAGCAGCCACCTCAATGGTATTTATCCCCACATCGACCGTTATGGCCCGGACAACATTCTGACCAGAGGGCAGCACGTGGATGGCGTGGACGTGGATGACGCCGTGGACGTGGAACTGTGTCCTGGTCAGATGTCGCTCCACCACCCGCACCTAGTTCATGGGTCCCGACCCAACCGGACCAACAGCCGGCGGGTCGGGGTGGCCTTCCAGTCCTATGTGGGCGCCGAGGTGCGGCCTACGCGGGGCGACCACCACGTAATCGCCGTGACCGATCAGGCCGTGGACCCTTCATTCACCCTGGTACCCCGCCCAGACGCCGAGATGACGGACGACGGGCGGCGAATCCGGGCGGCAGCGAACGACGCTCTGGCCGATGTGCTCTACCACGGCGCGTCGCGACGCCGAGAGTACTGAGCGACCCGGGCCGGCGCCCGCCAGTCGGTCAGTACCAGGCGTCGGGAACGGTCTCCTTGCGATCAGCCACGAAGGCACGGAGTTCGGCGTCGACCCCCGGGTCGATGTCAGGCGGCTCGTAGTCGGCCAGCATCTGCTTCCACCGGGTGCTAGCTCGCTGCTGCATGTCCAGCGCACCGTCCTCGGTCCATTTCTCAAAAGAGGCCGTGTCGACCAGGTCCGGAGTGAAGTTGGCCTCTGCGAAGTGGGCCAACGTGTGGGCGGTGCCGAGGTGGGCGACACCCGGGCCAGCCTCCCGGTAGCCGTCGGCGGCAAGCGAGTCGTCGTCAACCACTAGACCCTGCATACGCCGGACCAGCATTCCAAGGTGGTCGACGTCCATCACAAACTTCTCGTACCCAGTCACGAGACCACCCTCCAACCACCCGGCCGCCTGGTGGACGAAGTGGGCTCCGGCGTACACCGCCGCCCCCATGGCGTCGGCCGACTCGACCATGGCCTGAGCGTCGGCAACCTTCGATGCTGTGTAGTGGCCACCGGCTCGGAGCGGCAAATTCAGCTGACGAGCCAACTGACCGACAGCGTAGGTGGACAGCACAGCCTCCGGAGTGCCGAAGGTCGGCGCTCCGCTCCTCAGGTCCATGGTGGTCAGGAAGTTGCCGTAGACGACGGGAGACCCGGGTCGCACTAGCTGTGCGAGAGCAACGCCAACCATCGTCTCAGCGTGGGCCTGGGCGATGAGCGCAGGCTGGGTAACCGGCCCCATTGCCCCGCCAATGATGAACGGCGAGATGACGTTGCCCTGGTTGGCTCGGGCATAGGCCTTGAGCGCCCCTGTCATGACTTCATCGAAGACCAATGGCGAGTTGACGTTGATGTTTCCCTGGATGACGCAATGGGTTTCGAGGAACTCTGATCCGAAAACGATCCGGGCCATATCAATGGAGTCCTCCGCACGCTCCGGTGACGTCACGCCGCCCATGAACGGCTTGGTCGACCAACGGAGATGGGCATACACCATGTCGAGGTGCCGCTTGTTGACCGGGACATCGACCGGTTCGCAGACCGTTCCGCCCGAGTGCTGGAGCCACGGCGTCAGGTAGGTCAGCTTCACGAGGTTTTCGAAATCCTCGAGAGTCGCATAACGACGCCCACCCTCTAGGTCCGACACGAACGGCGAACCGTACGCTGGCGAGAAAACCACACTGTCGCCACCCACCGTCACGGTGTGACGGTCATCGCGACCGTGCATGGCGAACTCAGACGGCGCCGACGCACAGAGGCTCCGGACCAACCCGGCGTCGAAGCGGATCCGCTCACCGTCCACCCGGGCACCGGCGTCACGAAACAGCTCGCAGGCCTCCTCGTCCCCACGGATCTCCACACCAATCTCGTCGAGGATCCAGTCAGCGTGAGCCTCCAGCCGGACCAACGATGCCTCGTCGAGGAGTTCGTATGTGGGAATTCGCCGACGGGGCTGCCCACCCGCGTCACCGACGACGCCAGCTCCGAACGTGGCCCGAGATGCAGTTCGTGCCGACCGTCCACCGCGTCGACGTTCGCCGTTCACCCCATCAGCCTCGCAGGCTGAGCCCCGAACACGGAAATGTGCCGGTCAAAGCAAGCGAGTCCGAACATCGGCCAGATAGGCGGCTCGTAGCCGCCGGACCCAAGGGCCCACGGATCCGTCACCCACCGGCACGCCGTCGATGGCTCCCACCGGCTCAACGTAGCTGGACGCCCCGGTTATGAAGGCTTCGTCAGCGACCTTGGCCTCATCAACCGTGTACGTCCGCTCCTCCACGATCAGTCCTTCGGCCTCCGCCACCGGCAGCACCGAACTCCGGGTCACACCGGGAAGAATCTCAGGGCCTAACGGCCGGACTAAAAGTCGGTCACCAACCACCGGGAAGAAGCTCACGGCGCCACCCTCGGTCACCTCCCCACCATCAACTACCAGCAGGGCTTCATCGTCGCCGGCATCGAACGCCGCCTGCTTGGCCAGCACCTGGCCAAGCAGGTTGGTGGTCTTGATATCGCGCCGAAGCCACCGTAGATCCGGGAATGTTCGTAGGGTGCGAAACACAGGTTCACTGTCGGCCGATACTCCGTGCTGGGGCTGGGTAAAGGCGAATACGTTTGGAACAAGATCGCCTCCGTGCACATAGTCCCGCTCAGCCACCCCGCGGGTGACGTGCAGGTATAGAAACCCTTCATCTAGGCCGTCGAGAGCCACCAGTTCCCGGAGCATAGTGATCATGTCGTCTCGACTCATCGGACGCGGAATCGACACAGATTCCAATGACCGGTCTAGACGGTCGAGGTGCTTCAGCCCATCAACAAGACGACCATCCAGAACGCCGATTCCTTCGTACACGGCATCGGCGAACAGCAGGCCCCGGTCCATGACGGGCACTGTGGCCGCAGCCTCTTCTACGAAGGCGCCGTTCAGGTACACGGTCCGGACCTTCTGCATCTCCCCACTCATCTACCTAGGCCAAGCCTTCCTGTTGTGTAAAGAACGATGCCGCCTTCGGGTACTCGGGCGCCTCCAACTCGTAAGGCTCGACGCGGACCCGGCGTGGGTCCCTCCCGCGGACATACAAACCCTCGTGCACCGTGGGAACCGGATTTGGACCACACGGATAAGAGTCCCCAGCCGAATAGACACAAATGAAAAGCGTGCGCGGTCGATCTGAGAGGTTCGCTGATGAAGCATGGGCAAGGCGGGTATGCATAAGGCATACCGAACCGGCCGATCCGGTGCAAAGCACTGAGTCACCAGCCAGATCAGCCGCCACGTCGTCGGCCACCGCACCGGTAAAGGCACCGTCGTGCCACAACGAATAGATGGGTCCACGGTGTGAGCCCGGCGCCACCTCCAGCGGACCATTCTCTTCAGTGACTTCGTCGACCATTAGCAGGGCAGTGACCAGCGAGTCATTGGAGTGCGGCGTATACGGAAAGTCCTGATGCCACCGGACCTCGGTTGCCGAACCCGGCTGCTTGGCGTTGACCTTGGTGTGGTGGAGCTTCAGATCGGGCCCAACAAGGTCAGCCACCATGTCAACCATCGGGCTGTCAACTGCAACCTCATGGTGGGCCGTCGAAACTTCAGTCGGCGCCTGGATGCGCCGCAGACTAGGACGGTTGGATGAATGACCGGGCTGGACGTCGAAACGGGGACGTCCGTCGACCGTCTCACCCCAAGGTCCGTCGTGGTAACGGCTCTCGGCCACCCAGGCCTCCATATCAGACCGGAGCGCGGTCAGTTGGCGAGGTGTTATGGCATCAGAAACGGTTAGCACCCCGTCACGGTGAAAGGCGGCAACCTGTGTGGGGGTCAGCATCGGTGAAACCATTTGATCACGGGTCGCCAGCCAAGCAATAGTTCGATGACACTGGCGAATCAATGGCTTGGTCCAAGTAGGGCTGCATGTGTGGTTCGTAGTTGGCCCAGAGACGGCGGGATACAGCGACTAGACCCTCGCCAGAGTGTTCCAGTTCCCGAAGCGTCATCTTCCGCAAGTATCCAGCATCTCGCCATCAGCGACCAAGCGGTCTCGTTCATAGTCGCCTAGCCTCGGTCTGTGAGTTCGCCAGTCGCCTCTGGAACTGTCGCCCTGGCTGCCGACCTAGCCGACTCATTCACCGCTGACGGCGCCGTCTTCCTCTCTGGCGCATTCGCCGATTGGGTCGAAATGCTCCGCGACGGCGTGGACCGCAATGAGGCTGACCCAGGCGAATTCTTCGCCGACAATGGCACTGGCAACGACGCTGGTCGGTTCTGGGACGACTACTGCAACTGGAATCGCATCCCGGAGTACGAGTTCTTTGCCTTTAACTCGGGGATTGCCGACGTGGCCGCAGCGTTAATGCGCTCTCAAACAATCCAGCTTTTCCACGAGCACGTCCTCGTAAAGGAGCCTTCCTCTACCCGCCACACCCCTTGGCACTGTGACGCGCCGTACTACTTCGTCGACGGTCCCCAGACAGTTAGCTTCTGGATCCCTCTCGATCCAGTCCCGCTGGAGTCGACACTGCGGCTGATCCGCGGCTCGCACCTCTGGGACAAGGTCGTCCACCCCGTTAGTTGGACGACCGGCTCCGGTTTCTACGGCGACGACCAGACAACCCACCGTGGCGGTTTCCAACCAGCGCCCGATCCGGATAACGAGCCGGGCCGCTTCGAAATACTGGAATGGGCGTGTGAACCCGGCGACGCTGTGGCCTTTCACTATCGAACCGTTCACGGCGCACGCGGCTCGGACAACCTCCGCCGAGCCTTCTCCCTCCGAGTAGTTGGCGACGAAGCGCTGTACGTGCAGCGGCCGGGCCGTACCTCGCCACCATTTGATGGGCACGGCATGGTCAACGGCCAGCGCCTGCGCGAGGACTGGTTCCCAATGCTGCCATTAGGCACTGCCGTTCCCACTGCATAACCCACACCAACCAGCCCACGGTGCTGACCAAGGCATCGGGCCGAAAGCCACCTAATCCAGAGAGCACCAACGACCAGGAGGACACCCCATGAAGTTCCAGCTGGCTATCAACTTGGAGCGGCTCGATAAATCGCTTGACATGCATGACGTGGCCCGCCATACCCTCGAGATGGTCCAGATGGCCGAGCAGGCTGAATTCACCATCGCGTGGGCGGCCGAACACCACGCTCTGGAGATGACGATTGCCCCCAACCCCCTCCAGATCCTGACGTGGTGGGCCGGCCACACCGAACAGATCCGCCTCGGTACCGCCGTGGCCGTTGCCGCCTACTGGCACCCCATTGGGTTAGCCGGCGAAGCGGCGTTCTTAGACCTGATCAGCGGCGGCCGCCTCGAATTCGGCATCGGGTCGGGGGCGTACCAACGCGAGTTCGACCGCATGCACCCTGGACTTAAGCAGTCCGACGCCTGGCGATACATGCAGGAGATGCTCCCCGTCCTCAAAGAGCTGTGGGCCGGCGACTACGCCCACGACGGCGAGTTCTGGGCGTTTCCAACATCGACGTCGGTACCCAAACCGATCCAGAAGCCCCACCCGCCTATCTGGGTAGCGGCAAGGTCACCCATCACATTCGACTACGCGGTAGCCAACGACTGCAACGTCATGTCATGGCCCATCGCCCGACCGTTCACCGAAGCGGAGTTGTACAAGCGGCAGTTTGACGAGTCGGTGGCCGCTCATCCCAACCATGATGCGCCAACTTGGGCGTTGATGCGCCACACTGCGGTGTATGACTCAGCCGACGAGTGGATGGTCCCCGTCGAAGCCGCCCGGCGCCAGCTCAGTCAGTTTGAGAACCTCTTCAAGAACCTCGGCGATGTAGAGGACGGCTTCCCGAGGGCAATCCCGATGGAAGAGGTAGCCAACGCTGCCGAATACGAGCCTCGCTCGCTCAGCGAGAACCTTGTTTTCGGGACGCCAGACGAGGTCATCGAAAAGTTGCGAATGTACGAAGCCCTCGGCGTGGATGAGTTCATCTATTACGCCAGCCTGGGATTAGGCCATTCCCAGCAGAAGCGGTCAATGGAACTCTTCTGCGACGAGGTAATCCCCGCCTTCATCTGAACCCACTTTCCCACTACCTGGCAAGGACTGGTTCAGGGCTCTGAGATCCAGGACTCCAGAGCCACGCCAAGGCCGTCCACGATCCGGTTGGCGTAGGCGTAGTAGGACACTACTTCGCAGATGTCGAGCACGTCGCGGTCGCTAAAACCGGCGGACCGCAGGGCCTCCACATCGGTCTCCACCATGTCGCCGGGATGGGAAGTCAACTTTTCCGCGTAGGCCAGCATCGCTGCACGCCGGTCTGATAGTCCTGCAGTGCGCCAGTCTTCCTCGATGGCAGCCAATAGATCGTCGTCCTTCAGGAGTCGACGCAGACCGCGCCGGTGGTGCGTAGTTCAGTAGTGACAGTCGTTGTACTGGCTAACCACTAGGGCCAAGAGTTCACGTTCAACCTTCCGCAAAGTCTTCGTGCCGGCCATGGCTGACCGGTAAACGGCGAGGTGCCCGGCCATGGCGTCAGGATTCAGGGAATGAATCTGCATAACGTTGTCCACCCGGTCATGGTTGGGGTCGACTACCTGGCTGTACAGAAAGGCCAACTGGCCCTCCCACTCGTCCTCACGAATGGTCTGAATCCAAGCCATCGGTCAGTCCTCCTCGGCGCCCGGGCGGCCAAGTCCGGGTGCGACGGTCCTAGCCAGAATTCCTAATGTGGCCCGTAGATTGGTCTCGCTGATCACCGGGAAGATGGCGTCGACGGCCGCCTCCCAGTCTGGGTGGACGTCAGTCCAGTCGTAGGTCGAAGTAACAAGGGTGCCTCCTTCAATCGTTTCCAGTTCGTATCCGTACACGTGACCGATGGGTGGTTGAAGGTTGGCACTTTCAATACCCCAAGCGATGGCCCTGTCAACCTCAAAGCAGGTAATGACCACCTCGACCTCGTACTCGCCTAGGGGGAAGTCCTGCAGAGACTCACGATCCATCTTCACACTGAATCGGTCACCAACCGCTGACACCGCGTCGCCCGCGGCCGACATAAGCATCCCGGAGGCATCGATCGACACGTGGCCATCCGGGCTAGCAAGAACCTCGAAAATGACCGCTGGTGATGCGGCAATCGCCCTTTGAACACAGATCCGTCGTTCGGTCATGACCGAACGATAAAGCCGCTGGTCTCCCCCAAACGATCCGAGAGACGTTTGACTCACTAGACCAACTAGATATCAGCCGCTAGGCACCGCCAACGAGACCAAGGCCTCATGGCGGACAGTCGCCACCGGATGGTCATCAACCGAGATCCGCACATCCACTACGGCACAAGACCCTCGTCGAGTCTCAAACCGGTCGACGACCGTCGCGTCAACGCGCACGGTTGCGCCGACCAGTGCAATTCCGTGATGGATGATCCGGCTCCGCACGTGGATCCACGGTGGTTCGACCAAGTGGCGGACCATTACTTCATTGGCCAGCGCGGTCCAGACGCATGGGTGCACTAGGCCCTCTTGGGCGCAAAGGGACAAGTCGTCTCCCGCACGGTGGGCGTAGTCAGTGCGCGGTCCCTCCAGCACCTCGACATATGAGGGCAATACCTCACCATCCGGCACGGCAGCTACAGCCGGCGCGGACCGCCAACCACGGTGGGCAACCAGTCGGGCCCGCAACTCGCTGCCCACCTCGGCCCTAATCTCTGTCGACCCGTCGGGTCGGGTGACCGGCACACAATCGACACGATCACCGTCCTGAACCGGTGCCAGGAATTCCACCATGGAGGTGCCATCGGCCAGCCATCCGGGTCCCCATGCCTCGATGATCGAATGGGTCAGGTAGGCGTGGAGGGTGGTCCCGGCCACTAGAGCGGCCCGAAAGCCTGCGGCTCGGGCGCCATCGTCGGTGTGGACCGCGTTGTCGGCGTGCTCAGGAAGGTTCCGGGCGACAACCGACCACGGTCGCGGTTCTACGACCATGCCGGTGACACTACGACAGCGTCGTCTAAAGACCGAAAGTAGGTTCCCGACTACGGATCTGCCGTTGGAGGTGTTTATGCAGGTGAACCAGAGGAAGAAAAGGGGTTATTACGAGGCGTGCAGTACAACGCTCAGCGGGGAGGAGTGATCGGTGGTGCAGGGACCCGCCAAGTTGACCCAGTTGCCGGCAACAGCGCCGATTGAGGACCTACTCGCGGCCTACCACCGAGACGGTGCCGTCGTGGTGAAGAGGATGATTGGACGGCCAACCATCGACGCATTGCGGACTGCGGCTGACCGATTTGCCGAAAAGGTTGAAGCTGGCGTGGCCGACCAAGGTATGGGAGAGCAGGGAGCCTTCTTCGTCGGCACGCGGACAAAGCGATTCTCCAGCCTCGGCCTTCTCGATGACGCGTATTTCGACCTACTGGACAACGAGGTGTACGCAGCGATAGCTGACGCTGTTCTCCTCCCTAACTGCGGGTCCTACTGGGTAAACACCGCACAGGTCATGTACATAGGGCCCGGTGAGACAGCTCAGGCGTTGCACCGAGACGCAGACAACTGGTTTCAGCATGTGGTGCCGACTTGGCCAGATACCCCTGAGGTCACAATCAGCGCAATGATCGGACTCGAGGACATCACTGAAGAAATGGGTGCGACGCGATGCGTACCAGGCAGCCACTGCTGGTCGGAGTTCAACATCTACGAGTTCGATGTCGAGACAGTGCCAGTTGAGTTGGCTCCTGGAGATGCCTTTGTGTATTCCGGGAAGGTGCTACATGGCGGCGGTGCCAACACCACCGCAGATCGATGGAGGCGGGCCCTGCACCTGAGTTTCGTGGTCGGGTGGCTCACCCCGGAAGAGGCCCACCCACTCGATCATGTGGATGGCCTAGTGGGCAGGTCTCCTCGGGTTCAGCGCCTGCTGGGCCAGCATTCCTATGACCCTCGTCCCCACCCAGGGGGTGGTCTTTGGCTCCGCCACGTCCGCCCCATCGAGGACCAAGTCTGACTACACCACCACTCGCGCAGTCTCACGTCCTTAAAGCAACCTGCGAATGAAAGGAAACTCGATCCTCGACGGCACCTGTTCTCGACACTGCTGTCGACATCGCCAACCCAGCCACCACGCCGCCATCATTCGGCTCAATGATCCCCTTCCCAGCGATGACCGCCATACAGGAATCATCGGATCGGCCCACAGCGCGCTAGGTTCGCACCGACGCCCCGAGCAGTAGACGCCGATTACCTAGACCTACCTCGTGATGATCCCAACCGACCCCGATGTCGAATCTCGCATGTGTGCAGTCGGGCACGCGCATGAGTGCGCAGTTACTCGTCAGGCTCGCCACCCACTAGTTCCAGAAGGAGACGGCGCTTTATGACCCACATCGTTGTGGTAGGTCCCGGCGGAATTGGAGGAACCGTCGCCGCACTGCTGGCCAGAACGGACCTATGCAGGATCACCTTGTTGGGGCGACCGGGAGCCCACGTCGAAGCCATCACGAGGTCGGGGCTCAAACTCACTGGCGCCGAAGAATTCACCGTGGACGTTGAGGTGGTAGACGACCCAGCTGCAATTAGCACATGCGACGGGCTGCTCTATGCGGTCAAAGCTCAGGACACAGCCTCGGTACTAAAGGCCACCGCCCATATCGACGCCCAGCACTTCGTCGCATCGCTGCAGAATGGCGTCAATAAGGACGACGCGCTCGCTACAACTTTCGGCTGGGAGCGCGTGGTCGGATCGGTGGCAATCGTCGCCGGGGAACGACCGGAACCGGGCGTCGTGCATCTCACATTCGATGGGCTCACCCGGTTCGGTGAGCTCGACGGTTCGTCGTCGCAGCGCATAGACGACCTTGTTGCGCTATTCACTGCTGCTGGTCTGAACACCGAATCAAGCGACCGAATCACCGCTTCCACATGGTCCAAGATGCTCGGATGGATACCGATAGGCCTTTTCGCCACTCTCGGACGCCGAACAAACGCGGAGATTATGTCTGACCGCGTCATCGCCCGGTCGTATGTAGACATGGTACGTGAACTCGCCGAATTGGCTCGAAGCAGAAATGTTGAACCGCTGGACCTCGGCCCATTCCACATTGCATCGTGGGTCGAGGGCACGATCGACGATGCGATCGACAAGGTGCTTGCCTCCCCACTAGCGACGAGCGAGTCACGCCACTCAGCATTTTCCGACATCGCAGCAGGGCGGCCTACCGAGCTGTGTGCGATTCTCGACCCCATGCTCGCCGATGCCGATGAGCGCGACCTCGAGCTTCCGGACATTCGAGCGATGTATGCCGCTCTGATGGCGCTGGAGGCCACGCTGTGAGCGGGATGGTCGATGGCAAGGTGGTCGTCGTGACGGGGGCTGCATCGGGTTTGGGTCAGGCTGCGGCAGTGGCATTCGCTAGAGAGGGTGCGTCCCTTGCGCTCGCCGACATCGATACGGCCGGCCTAGTCGAGACCGCCGACCGCATCGGTGGCGCCCTCACGATCGAGGCCGACGTGACCGAGGCTGCGGAGGTGGATGCCATGGTGGCAGCGGTGGTCGATCGGTACGGCCGGCTCGACTGCGCGTTCAACAACGCAGGTATCGAGGGGAAAGCGGGAACCACCACCATCGAATACGAAGAGGACGACTGGGATCGTGTGGTCCGGATCGATCTTAAGGGTGTCTGGCTCTGTATGAAGTACGAGATCATGCAGATGCTTCGCCAAGGTGGCGGCTCGATCGTCAACACCGCATCGATCGCAGGGCTAGTCGGACTGACCGGCTCTTCGCCATATGTTGCGGCGAAGCACGGCGTCGTGGGTCTCACCAAGACCGCAGCGCTCGAATACGCACAGCTCGGTGTTCGAGTCAACGCCGTGTGCCCCGGAGTGTTCGACACCCCGCTACTCGATCGCATACTCGGCAACACGCCCGAACGCAAGGAGATGTATCTCGACGCCCAACCCATCGGTCGG
>MDTE01045251.1_pt1 | contig 22198 bp, 21 predicted proteins | sample 811231 | NCBI WGS metagenome assembly MDTE01 (sample SAMN05326651, study PRJNA326480) | marine metagenome | isolation source: seawater | place: Indian Ocean: Red Sea | collected 2010 | reverse complement strand
TGATGAAAATAAATATAATTTAAATATAAATGAATCAATTTATATCCCAATGGCAAGCAAACATAGACTAGAAAACAACAGAGAGAATGAATTAATTATAATAGAAGTTCAAATTGGCGAGAGACTTGAAGAAGATGATATAATTAGATATGCTGACATATATGGTAGAGAAGTATCGAAATGATAATAAGCGCGCCTGTATCACTTGGAGAATTAATTGATAAGATTTCAATTTTATTAATCAAAAAAGAAAAAATTGCAGATCAAACTAAAAACAATCATATTTCTCATGAATTAAATAAGTTGCAGGAAACATTAAATATTTCATCGATTGATAAAAGTAAAATTGATCCACTAATCCAAGAATTAAAAGATATTAATTTAAAACTTTGGAAAGTAGAGGATGAAATAAGAATTTGTGAAAAAGAAAAAGATTTTAAAGAAAAATTTATAAATTTAGCTAGATCAGTTTACAAATATAATGATGTTAGAGCTTCAATAAAACTCAAAATAAATAATGATTTTGGATCCTCACTTGTCGAGATCAAGTCTTATGAGAATTATTAGCTAATTCTTTTTTGACTATTTACTATTAAATCCAATAATGCAATTTTATAATCATTATTTTCAAAAAGACCCAGACTATCCTCAGCAATATTTAAAAAATGTTTCGCTCTTTTCATAGTATCTTCAATACAATTATACTTATTTATTAGCTCAATACCTTTACTTAAATCTTCTTTTTTTTGATTTAAATTTTTAATAGTTCTTTGCCAAAATTTTTTTTCTTCTGTATTTGATCTAAGGTATGCTAAAATTATTGGAAGAGTTATTTTACCCTCTTTAAAATCATCCCCAATGTTTTTTCCTAATTTTTTTTCTGAAGATGAATAATCTAATGCATCATCTATTAACTGAAATGCAATACCAAAATTTGTTCCAAAAGTTTTTAGAGCTTCTTGCTTACTTTTACTAATATTTGCAGCCATACCACCAACTTGAGTTGCTGCACTAAATAAAGAAGCTGTTTTACCGTTAATTACTCTAAAATATGTATCTTCATTTATAGTTGGATCTCTATCATTTAATAATTCTAGAATTTCTCCTTCAGAAATTTCTATACTAGTATCTGATAATAACTTTAAAATTTCATTAGATTCTAAATTAGAAATTAAATCAAATGCTTTGCTAAATAAAAAATCACCAACAAGTACACTTGTTTTATTCCCCCATATTTCATTAGATGATAATTTGCCTCTACGCATTTTACTTTCATCTACAACATCATCATGCATCAATGTAGCTGTATGAATAAATTCAACTGCTGCAGCTAATCCAATATGTTTAATTTCATCTTTTTTGAATCCATAACCAACTAATTTTGCACAAGTTACTGTAAACAATGGCCTAAGTCTTTTTCCACCTGATAGAATTATATGATTTGCTATTTCTTTAATTAAAGGGATTTTACTATCTAATTTTTTTAATATTAATATATTAATATCATCTATTTCTTTTTGACTCAGTAGTAATAACCTATCAACACTTGTTGAAAAGTCATTCTTTTTTTTCTTTAATTGAATTACTTTTGACATTTCTTTTATTTTAATTGATATAATACAATATTATCATTTTAATTAATCTATGGAAACATCATTAGACGAATTTTTAGGCGGAAAAATAAAAATATTTCAACCTATAAAGGGTTATAGAGGAGGAATTGATGCTGTTCTTCTGGCATCATTTGTGAATGCAATTAAAAATACTAAAATATTGGATGCTGGTTCCGGTACAGGATTAATATCTTTTTGCCTTGCCTATAGACTTTCTGGCATTAAAATTACAGGTATAGAAAAAAATTTTTATTATCATTCTTTATCTTTAAAATCACTTCAATTTAACAAACTAAAATCAAAAATAGATTTTATTAAAAATGATTTAAAAAACATAAATGAACCAATTTTCGACTTAATAATTTCTAACCCACCTTGGTATGAAAAAAATTCTACCTATAAGTCGAATAATTTTTTAATAAATGAAGCTAGAATAGAGTCTTTAAGTTTGGATGAATGGGTCAAAAAAATAAATCAAAATCTGAAAACTAATGGATCATATTATACAATATTTCCCTATAAAAGAATTTCTAAACTTGTCGATGTTTTAAACCAGTATTTTAACAATATTGCAATTTATCCAATTTCTTCATTTTCTGATACTGAGCCAAATAAAGCTATTATATTTGCAAAAAAATCTGATCAAGACTCTAGAATAGGAGAGTTTGAGCGCATAATAATCCACAAAAATGATAAGACTTTTATGGAAAATATAAATAATGTATTAAGTAAAGGAATGCCTTTTACCTTCGCATAATTTTTGATAGAAGTTTTAGATGTTTAGAAGATTATTTAAAAATTATCACGAAATTCCAGTAATTAAGCTTGCAGGTGTAATTGGTGGGACAGGAACATTAAGAGGTGGTTTAAATTTAGCAAATATAAATAAAATAATTGAGAAAGCTTTTTCAAATAAAAAAGCACCAGCTGTATCAATTATTATAAATTCACCAGGAGGTTCCCCAACTCAATCTTCATTGATAGCAAGTAAGATTAGAAAATTAGCAAATAAAAATAAAACAAAAGTATATGCTTTTGTTGAAGATATTGCAGCATCTGGAGGATATTGGTTAGCCTGTGCGGCTGACGAAATCTATGTTGATAAAAATTCAATTGTTGGATCTATAGGGGTTATTTCACCGGGATTTGGTTTTGTACAAATGTTAAAAAAAGTAGGCATTGAAAGAAGAGTTTATACTTCAGGAAAAAATAAAAGTTTTTTGGATCCATTTAAAACTGTAAAAAAAGAAGACATTAAAAGAATTAAGGATCTTCAAGACCAAATACATAAAAATTTTATTGATCATGTAAAGAAAAATAGATCGAAAAAGATTAAATCTGCTGATAAAGATATATACAATGGAAATTTTTGGATTGGAGTTAAGGCAGTAGAATTAGGGTTAGCTGACGGTATTGGGCATATTGAAGATATCTTAAAAAATAAATTTGGAGAAAAAACAAAAATTAAAATAATTGAACAGAAAAAATCATTCTTACAAAGAAAGTTTTCTTCATATTCAAATAGAAATCTTATTGATGTTTATGAAATAATAGATTCTATAGAGGAAAAATCTTATTGGACAAGATTTGGTTTATGATGAAAATATTAGTTTTATTATTTTTAATCCTTTTAGTTTTAGCATTTTTTAGAATTTTATTTAAAAATTCTTTTATCAATATAAGCAAAAAAGAAAAAGATAATAATGAAACAATAATTGATTTAAAAAAAGATCCCAAAACTAAAGAATATGTACAAGAAGAGAAAAATGACTAAAACAATCAAGACCATACATTTTTATAGGTTAATTTATGCCAAGTAGATCAATGGAGGAATTAGCCTCATTATGTAAAAGAAGAGGCTTTATATTTCAATCAAATGATATTTATGGAGGAATTAAGGGTTTATATGATTATGGACCAATGGGGGTAGAATTAAAAAATAATTTAAAAATGTCATGGTGGAGATCAATGGTTTATGAAAGAGATGATATAGAGGGGATAGATTCAAATATTTTAACCGGACCTGATGTTTTAAAGTATTCGGGACATGTAGATACTTTTACTGATCCTTTAGTAGACTGTAGATCCTGTAAGTCAAGATGGAAAAGTGACCAATTAGAAAACAAAAGTTGCCCAAATTGTAAGTCAAAAGATTTAACAGAAGAAAGACCTTTTAATTTAATGTTTAAAACGCCTATCGGACCTGTTGATGATGGCTCATCGTATGCTTATCTTAGACCCGAAACTGCACAACAAATATTTACTAATTTTAAGAATGTATTAGATTCTACCAGTAGAAATATCCCATTTGGCGTTGCTCAAATTGGAAAAGCTTTTAGGAATGAAATAACACCACGAAACTTTATATTTAGAGTTAGGGAATTTGAACAAATGGAGCTTGAATTTTTTGTTAAACCCGGATCTGATGAAAAATGGCATAAATATTGGATTAATGAAAGATATAATTGGTGGATTAATCAAGGAATAGACAAAAAAAATATACATTTACAGCCAGTTAAAAAAGAAGAACTCTCTCATTATTCAAAATCTACAGTTGATATACTGTATGATTTTCCTCATGGAAAAGAGGAGTTAGAAGGTATTGCAAACAGAACTGATTTTGATTTGGGGTCACATACTAAAAATCAAAAAGATTTTAAGATTTCTACAAAAGTGATAGAAAATGAAAAATCAACAACAAAACTTGGAGTTCAGGATCTAGAAAGTAAAAATTGGTATATACCCTTTGTTATAGAACCCTCTGCGGGGTTAGATAGGGGAGTATTAGCAGTGCTTAATGATGCATATAAAGAAGAAAAAATTGACAATAAGAATTCCAGAATAGTTTTGGCACTGAAACCGCATTTGGCACCAATAAAAGCTGCTGTTATTCCTTTAAAAAGAAATAACGAACAATTAGTTGAAAGAGCAAAGATTATTAAAAACTTTTTACAACTGATGGGAGTTGGGAGAATTATTTTAGAAAATACTGGTAATATTGGTAAAAACTATCGAAGACATGATGAAATTGGAACGCCATTGTGTATAACAGTTGATTTTGAAACATTAGAAAATAATTCAGTAACAATTAGAGATAGAGATAGTATGCAACAAAAAAGATTTTCAACTGATGAATTAAAAGAATATTTTAAAAAATATTTTGATTAAATAATATAAGCTGCTATTAATTATTCTTTCAAATCATTAAATTTTGTAATTAAAATAAGAAATTATAGGAGATATCATATGTATTTAATTGAAAAATATTTAAAGTGGATAAGTACATTTTTTGTTTTAACTGGAATTTTGCTAACAAATTTGAATATTTATCCAGTTAATATTTTTTTTCACGGTTTTGGTGTAATTGGTTGGACAGTTGCAGGGTTTACATTAAAGGATAGAGCAATTTTAACTAATTTTGGCTTACAAATTCCTCTATTTATAATTGGCTTTATAAATTTGTATGCAGTTTAATTTCATTTCTTGTAGAATGATGTTTTTCATTGTTGCATTCTACACTGGGCTGTGGACAGTTAGGATACCTACAATTAAAGATCAGATTAATTCAGATTATTTGGGTATTGGTTATCTTTTTATAAGTTTTTCAATTGGATCAATATTTATTATGATCATAATAAATAAAATTATAAAGAAATATTCTTCTAAAAAAATGCTACAATTGGCAGGATGTGGTCAAGCAATTGGCTGGATATTGTTGCCATTTATAAAAGATTTTAATCTTTTTTTAGTTTTAGCATTTTTATTTGGAATTATTTATGGAATTTGGGAAGTATCAATGAATCTTCAGGCAACTAATATTGAAAAAATAGAAAAAAAACCAATGATGTCTGGGTTTCACGCTTACTATAGTTTAGGTCTTCTAAGCGGATCTTTTGTCACTAGTATATTTATTCAGGTAGAATTAAATTTTGTGTTAAATACAATTTTAGTTGTTAGCATTATGTTTCCTTTAACAATTATTTTTACTAAATTTTTAAAAAAAGATAGCATAGAAGAAGATAAATCAAATAAACAAAATATATTTTTTAAATGGCCATTGTTATTAATTATTTTAGTTATAATAACTATTACAGACACTTCAACTGAAGGCACTGTAGATGCTTGGGGCGCTTTATATATGAGAGATGTAATTTTTTCTTCAGGATTTAAAATTGGAACTGCAACAATATGTTTCAATTTATTTATGGTTATAGGTAGATTAATTGGTGATAATATTAGAAAAAAAATTGGTACATATAATTTTTTAAACGCACTTTTTTTATTGAGTTTTATTGGCATATCAATCATTTTTACATTCTCTAATTTTATTTCTTCATTAATTGGATTTAGTATTTTAGGCTTAGGTATGTCATGCATAGTTCCATTATCTTATAGCATAGCATCAAGTTTAAAAAATATTGATAATGCAGTGGGTATTTCAATAATTTCAATATCTGCATATGGCGTATTTTTGGTAGTTCCTGCCTTAATGGGTTTGATAGCAAATTTTTTTGGAGTTAATTCTGTTTTTGCCCCAATGCTTATTTTGTTTATTATATGTATTTTATTAATTAATATTTTCCAAAAAGAATTCTATCTAAGATAATAAACTTAATTTTGCATTTTCAGATTCCAATATTGCCTCTCTCTTTGTTACATCATCAAATTTTAATAATCGAATCATAGCAAGAGCAATATTTTTATTATTTGAGGTTATTTTTCCAACTAACTTTTCTTTATAATATATATCATCTCCAGAATTTACAAAACCATCAAGGATTTTTACTTTTAATAAACTCTTTTTTAGAAGAGACCTATATTTTATTCTAGCAGTTATTTCCTGACCTACATAACATCCTTTTTCCCAGCTTATTGCATTAATTTCATCAAAATTATTTTCAAGAATTAAAGAATTATTGTATTTAAGATCAAATATAGAATCTGGTATGGTGTTATTTAGTCTAATTTCTTCATATTTTTGAATATCACCTTTAATTAAATTGTATTTGTCAATAAAAGAATTAATCTTATTTTTATCTATTATTACTTTAATTCCTAATTCTTTTTTTCTTGGATCAATGAATGCATATCCATCATTAATCTTTATAGTGGAACCAACAGACTCAAGATTGCCAAAAATTTCATAATTATCTAAAACAGAAAGTGAGATTAAATTTTGTTTTTCAAAAATATCTATTTTTGACCTTAGTTTATAAATATTTAGTTTTTTTAATAAATCTTTAATAAATAGTTTCGGTGTTTCAAAAAGATAAGAATTTTCATATTTTAATATGAAAAAATCAGCTAAAAACTTACCTTGAGGACTAAGAAAGGCTGAATAAATTGACTTTTTTTCAGTGCATTTGTTAATATCGTTTGTTATTAAACTCTGTAAAAATGCATTCTTATCCTCACCCTTTATTTCAAAAAAAGATTTATCCTCAAAGACTATATATTTATTTTTCATTATTTATAAATATATATAATCAATATTATTTTTTCAACAAAAAGGATTTTTATTGAAAATACTTTTTATTTCATCAAATTTAATTGGAGACTCAATTTTATCAACTGGCGTTTTGTCATATTTAATTGAAAAATATCCTAATTCAAAAATCACTGTTGTTTCTGGACCAACTTCTAGACAACTATTTGAGAATTTTCCTAATTTAGAAAGAATTGTAGCTATAAAAAAGATGAAATATAATCTGCATTGGATCGTTATGTGGTCAAAAATAATAAATAATAAATGGGACTTAATCATTGATCTAAGATCATCATTTATTAGTTATATTGTTTTTTCTAAAAAAAGAAAAATTTTTAAAAAGAATAATACAAATATTTTGCAAGTTAAAAAATTATCAAATTTTATGAATGTTACAGATATTTTAAAACCAAAAATATATTCAAATAATGAAGAAGATGATTTAGCAAAAAAAATTATTGGCAACAAAGTTGTAATAGCTATTGCTCCAGGTGGAAATTGGACTCCCAAAGTTTGGCCAATTGAAAAATATAATCAAATGATTTTAAAACTTAAAAAATTATATCAGAATAGACAAATCTATTTTTTAATAGTTGGCTCAAAAAAAGAAGAAAAAATATATTTTAAAAATCTAACAAAAAATATTGATACTAGATATCTTATTAATATTATGGGTACAAGTTTAACATTAACTTATTCTTACTTATCTCAATGTAAATTATTTATAGGAAATGACTCAGGTTTAATGCACCTATCAGCAGCAACTGGTATAAAAACTATTGGTTTATTTGGACCTACTAGAGATGATTGGTATGCTCCTTTTGGTGATAACTGTTTCGTAATCAGAACTAAGGAAACTTATGATGAATTGAAGAGCACATCAAATGATTCAAATCAGAGTTTAATGAATTCAATAGAATCTGATCAGTTGATTAATTATATTTTAAATAATAATTTATTATGAGTGAAAAAATTAACAAATTATCAATTATCAAGCCTGATGATTGGCATATTCATTTAAGAGAAAATGAAATTTTGACTTTAATTTTGCCTCACACTGTAAAAAAGTTTGCACGGTGTATAGCAATGCCAAATCTTAATAAACCAATTACCAATTTTTCCACTGCTCAAAATTATAATAATTTAATTATTAAAAAAGCCAATTCCAAAACTTTCAAAGTATTTATACCATATTATCTAAATCATAATATTGATTTAAATAATTTTGAGATAGGAATAAAGCAAAAATATTTTTTTGGCGCTAAACTTTACCCTTCTAAAGCTACTACTAATTCTGAATTTGGAGTTTCGAATCTAGAAAAAATTTATCCCGCACTTGAAATTTTACAAAAAAATAATGCTCCATTATTGATACATGCTGAAAAAGTAGATGAAAAAATTTCTATTTTTGATAGGGAAAAATCTTTTATAGATAATGAATTGCAAGAAATCTTAAAGAGATTTCAAAATTTAAAAATAGTAATAGAGCATATCTCTAGTGAATATGGTGCACAATTTGTGAATGATTCAAGCTATCCAATAGCATCGACTGTAACATTACATCATATGCTTTTAACAAAAAAAGATGTCTTCAATGGTAATATTAATCCACATCATTATTGTATGCCAGTTGTTAAAAATGAGAAAGATTTAATTGCTCTAAGAAAGTTTGCATGTTCCGGAAACAAAAAATTCTTTTTAGGTACAGACTCAGCGCCACATGATTTAAAACACAAGGAAGGTACAGACAATATTAAAGCTGGAATTTATACTTCACCAATAGCAATAGAAATGTATGCTTCCATATTTGAAGAAGAAAATTCTTTAAAAAATTTTGAAACTTTTTCTTCAATTAATGGCGCAAATTTTTATGACTTGCCTCTTAATAGTCATAAAATTAATCTACAAAAGGAGGAATGGGTTAATCCTGAGTTTACTGAAGGTAATAAAATAAAAATTAAAAACTTTATGGGTGGACAAAAAATAAAATGGAAAGTAGTAAGTAGTTAGACAATAAATGCATATAGGCACTAAAATTTATACTTTTTTTAGAGGTTTTCTTATTGGAAAAGACCAATACGGCAATAAATACTATTCTAATAAAAAAAATCCAGAAGCAAACTTTAGCAAAAGATGGGTAATATTTAATGGTACAGCTGAAGCATCAAAGATTCCATCCCATTGGCATGCCTGGCTCCATAAAATTACTGATGAGGCTCCAATAAATTACAAACATAAATATCATTGGCAAAAGGACCATATCCCAAATCAAACTGGAACTTTAAGAGCGTACTATCCAAACTCTCATCCATTAAATGATAATGAGAGTAAAGATCAACTTGAAAAAGAATATGTTGCTTGGAAACCGAATAAATAATTTTTTAATATTAATTTTAATCTTTTTCTTTTTTTTTTCAAATCAAGTTATTGCCGAAACAATAAGAGGAAATTCAGTTTTATTAGGTGGATTGGACAAAATTACTGCAAAATTTACAGATTTTGAAATTAACATTGGGGAGACAAAAAGTTTTGGAACATTGTCAATTAAAATATTTCAGTGTAGAAAAAGGCCGCCAGAAGAAATTCCTGAAGATTTTGTTTTATTAACAGTAAACGATTTAATTAATCCTGATAATCCGCTATTAATTTTTTCTGGATGGATGTTCTCATCTAGCCCATCTTTGTCAGCTTTAGAACATCCTACATATGATATTTGGATAAAGGAATGTAAAATAAATTAATTTATTTATTGTTCATTCATAAAATTAACATTGTATTTACCAGATACAAAATTTTCATTTTTTAAAATATCTTGATTAAGTTGGATTGTGTTTTCAATTCCCATAATTACGTATTCTTCCAGTGCTTTTCTCATTTTTAAAATACTTTCGTCTCTATTTTTTCCATATGTGATCAATTTTGCTATCATACTATCATAGTGTGGAGGAATTGAATAACCTTGAAATAATGCAGACTCCACCCTTATTCCCAATCCACCTGGTTGATGGTAACGTGTTATTATACCCGGACTAGGTTTAAAGGTTTTTGGATTTTCTGCGTTAATCCTACATTCTATTGAGTGACCATTTATTTTGATATCATTTTGTTCCCAACTCAATTTATTACCAGCAGCTATTTTTATTTGTTCTTTCACTAAGTCAATTCCTGTTACCATTTCTGTAACAGGATGTTCAACTTGAAGCCTAGTATTCATCTCAATAAAATAAAATGAATTATTTTCATATAGGTATTCTATCGTTCCTAATCCTTCATATCCAATTGATTTAATAGCATTAACAGAAATCTCCCCAATCATTTTTCTTTGTTGATCTGATAAAATACTGCTAGGACTCTCTTCAATTATCTTTTGATGACTTCTTTGAATAGAGCAATCTCTTTCACCAAGATGAATTACATTATTAAATTGATCAGCTATGATTTGAATTTCGATATGTTTAGGTTTTTCTAGAAATTTTTCTAAATAAATAGTATCATCATTAAATGCATTTTGTGATTCTTTTTTTGCTAATAAAAGAGATTCTTTAATTTCAGATTCATTTCTTATAATCTTCATACCTTTTCCACCACCACCTGAAGCAGCTTTGATGATAACTGGATAGCCATTTTTTTCTACAAATTCATAAATTTGTTTGTCAGTTTTCACTTCTTTTATTCCAGGAATTAAGGGTATTTGCATATTTTTCATGGTTTCTTTAGCAATAATTTTGTTTCCCATAATTTCTATGTGCTTTGATTTAGGTCCAATAAATTTATAACCATGTTCTTCCAAAATTTTTGCAAATTTATAATTTTCACTTAGAAAACCGTATCCTGGATGAATAGCATCAGAGTTAGTAATAGTAGCTGCAGTAATTATAGAGGGAATATTTAAATAACTTTCTTTTGCTGGTGCTGGACCAACACACACACTTTCATCAGCTAATCTAACATGCATCGCATCGGCATCAGCTTCTGAATGTATTGCAACAGTTTTTATGTTTAATTCTCTACAAGCTCGCAAAATCCTTAGGGCAATTTCTCCTCTATTTGCAATTAATATTTTTTTAAACATTATTCGATGCTAAAAAGTTTTTCACCATATTCTACTGGGGATCCATTATTAATATATATTTTTTTTATCACCCCAGATTTTGAAGCTCTTACATTGCTGTATGTTTTCATTGCTTCGATTATCGCCACCGTATCCCCTTGTTTAATATGGTCCCCTTCTTTTACAAATTGCGGTTTATTTGGTTCAGGGGTTAGATAAATTATTCCCACCATTGGAGATATTATATAATCATCTTCGTTTATTAATTCTTTTGATTTTTCATTTTTTAGATTAGTTTTAATTTTACCATGAGAGCCAGTATTATTAGTTAAGTGATTAATTTTTCTTATAAGATTTGTTAATATAATAATAATAATAAAAAGTAATATCACAATTAGACAAAGTATAAAAAAAGGAATTTGGGTGAAATTTAACATTAATTATTTGATTATTTGATTAATTGCATCAATTCCTAGAAGATAACTATTCTTACCAAAGCCTGATATTAATCCATCTGCAGCCTCAGCTGTTATAGATTTTTTTCTGTAATCTTCACGAGAGTGAATATTTGATAAATGAATTTCAATTTTAGGTTTAGTTATTGTTTTTAGAGAATCTAAAATAGCAATTGAAGTATGAGTATATGCAGCAGGGTTAATTATCAATCCATCAAATTTTTTTTCTACCTCTTGTAGCCAATTTATAATGTCACCTTCACTATTTGATTGTCTAAATTCAATTTCAAAATTATAATATTTTGCTCCATGCAATTCACACTCCGTCTTAATTTCTTCAATTGAAGTTTCACCATAGATATTTTTTTCTCTTGATCCGATTAAATTTATATTTGGTCCATTAATAATAAGTATTTTTTTCTGCATATCATCCTATTATCTTAAAATGTTTACTTAAAGCAAGGCTTTGATTTTGATAATTTGATTTAATTGAACTACCATATAATTTATTAGGTTCTTGGGCAAGTTTTTCAAATACCAGCCTAGCAATGCTCTGATTATCCTGAATTGCAAATGGAACTTCATGGGTTTTTATTTCTAATACGGCATGGCTGCCAAAATTATCCCTTCCAAATCCAGGGTCAAAAAAACCAGCATAATGAACCCTAAATTCTCCAATATTAGTATCATAGGGAACCATTTCAGCCGCTAAATTTATAGGGATATTAATTTTTTCCTTTGATTTTAAAATATAAAATTCACCAGGTTTAATAATTATTGAGTTATTTTTGTTTCTGATAGGTTTCCAAAATTCATTTATTTTATAATGATTAATTTTATTAAATATTATTTTTTTTGAATTTTTAAGAGCTTTATAAGCAATAATTTCATTTTTTCCAATCAAATCAGCTTTGACTTTAAGACCATCAAATATTGAGGGGTTTAAAATTTTATTATTCTTATCATAAGCAAGTGGTGTTTTTTTATTAATTTTTTGAAGATTAATATCATTTATATAATTAGTTTTGAAATTACTTAATCTTAATTGATTTAGTTTATCACCAGTTTTAAAAGATATATCAAAAGTTTTTGTAGTTATTTCCAAATATAGTTTTCCTCTATATCCTGATTTTATTACCTCATATTCTTCACAGTAATCAGTAATAGTTCTACAAAAAATATCAAGACGTCCCGTCGAACTTTTTGGATTACATCTTCCAAATATATTATTATTTAGTTTCAGATTTTCTTGTAATTCAACTAAATAAGTAGAATTTTTTTTAAATAGATAACCATTAGAAATATCAATTTTTTTGATTCTATATTCATTTATTTTTTCTTCAACTTTACAATTAATTGCTAAAAAACTTGATGATATTTTGTGTGCATTTTTACCTAATCTAAGATCTAAGCTAGCTGGTTGAATAGATTCATAAGGAATTTTATTTTTCGCAAAAATTAATTCTCTTTTTATAATTTTTTCATAATCTTGAAAACATAAAGTTCCCTTTGGTATTTTGCTACTGGATTTCATTTTTAACTTCATTTATTAATTTTTCATATTTTTCTAAAAGACCATTATTTTTAGTATTTAGCTTAGCATATTTTACATATTCATAAGACAAAATATAATTTTTTTTATTTTTTTCGATTAATGCCAAATAATAAAATTTTTCACTTATATTATCCATAAAATCATAAGTATTTGAAACAATATTTAATAAATTGTTATTATTTTTATTTTTTAATTTGTTAAATTCAACTAATATTTTTTTTGCGTCATCTATTTTTTCTAATTTATTATATAACTGAAAAATTAATTTCATTCTTAAATATTCATTTTCCTCATCCAATATTAGTGATTTTTCAAAAAATTTTACAGCTTCATTAGAGTAGCCATAATTTAAAAGTATTTCACCTTTTGTTTCATAAAAAAAAGAATTTTTTGGATATTTGATAATCAAATCATTTATTAAATTTAACGATTCTTTTATATAGCCATCTTTTGCATAACTTATTGAAAGGGCATATTTTTTCTCATCGTTATCAAGATATTTATAGATAAGATTATTATTTTCAGTATTTAGTGTATATCCATTTATTTTAGCTTTAACAAAATTAAATTTTAAATTAATTTCATCTGAAAAATAGTAATTATTATATTTTGATTTTTTTTGAAATTTTATTATATTTTCTATCCTTTCTTTTTTATATGGATGAGTATAAATTATTAAATCTTCTTCTTTAATTCCTATTTTTTGTGTAAAAACAATTAATCTCTCAAGAAAATTTTTTAAGCCATTGGATGAAATTTGATTTTTTTCTAAATATTTTAAAGCAATTATGTCAGCCTCCCTTTCCTGATCTTTAGAAAAATTTGATATGTTATTTTTTGCTATTTCATCATATGCAATATTAGTTCCAATAAAAAAATCTGGATTATTAGTTATTAGAGATGTTGATAAGCTAATAATTTTTGATAATTCAGAAATAGATTTATGATTTTTCAATTTTTCGATTCTCATATCTATATGATTTGCATCTAAATGACCTATTTCATGTGCTAAAATTCCAAGTATTTCTTCAGGTCTATTAGCAAAAGTAAATAATCCGGTAGTTAATATAATTTTTTTGTCTTGATTTACAAATGCATTCGGTGTTTTTTCCAATATGATGATTAAGTCAGATTCATTAAAATTTGAATGAGACAATTTTATAATTGGCTTTATTATTTCTTTTAAAAATTTTTCAATTTCATGGTCAAGAATTATATTTGCTAAACTTACTTTAGAGAAAAATAATACAAAAAAAATAAATAATATTTTTATTTTAAATTTATTTATTGGATTCGTTCCACCAACCTTTTTTTGTACCTTCATTCTTTTCTTCCTTAATTGTAATTTCTGGTGAACTTGGGGAATTATCTTGAATATTTTTTTCATCTACTTCTTCTTTTATATTTTGTTTTGTTTTTTTTATTAAATTTTTTTTGGTAACAGTTATTTTATTTTTTTTAATAACAGTTTTTTTTGATAGATTTTTTTTAATATCTTTTTTTTTGATCTTTATCTTACTTATGTTTTTGCCCACTTTAACTTGCGGATCATTTAATAAAAATGAAGATTCAAAATTAAAATCTAAACTTGTTTTATATTTATTTTCTAATTCAATAACAAAATTTTTTCTTTTATTTAAAATTTCACTAGCTAAGTCAGAGTGGCAATCAATAATAATTGCACTACCTTCATTTTTTGCACATGATTCTTCAATAACTTTAAAAAGTTGTTCAATAATAGAATCATTGTTTCTAACTATACCAGTACCATTACAAATCTGACATTTTTTAAATGATTGTTCAACAATACTAGTTCTTAATCTTTGTCTTGATAATTCTAAAAGTCCAAATGCACTTATTCTCCCAATTTGAAGCCTAGCTCTATCTGTATTAGTCGCATTTTTTAGTGTTTTTTCTACTTTGAAATTATTTTTATAATCTTCCATATCTATAAAATCAATTACTACTAACCCTGCAAGATCTCTTAATTTAAGCTGTCTTGCTATTTCTTTAGCTGCTTCCATATTTGTACTTAAAGCAGTATTTTCAATATTTCTTTGCTGGGTTGCTCTTCCAGAATTAACATCAATTGCTACTAAAGCCTCTGTTGTATTTATCACTATTGACCCCCCGGAAGATAATTTTACTTCTGTATTATATAGATGGCTTATTTCCTTTTCTAAATTAAACTTTGTAAACAACTTTTCTTTTTTTTCTTTATAAAGTTTTAATTTATTCAGTTGATTTGGAATTAGTGCTTTTATATAATTTTTCGCATTGCTATAGGAGTCCTTTCCATCAATTATTATGCCTGAAATTTCCTTATTATATAAATCTCTTATTGTTCTTTTAACTATATCTCCTTCTTCATTGATTAAGCTAGGGGCATTAGACTTTAGAGTTTTCTCTCTTATTTTCTCCCATTGTTTTACTAAATAATTTAAATCTTTATTAATTTCTTTTTTGGTTTTACCAATACCTGCTGTTCGTATTATAAGCGACATACCATCTGGAACACCAATAGATTCAATTATTTCCTTTAATTTTTTTCTTTCTAATGGATCACTTATTTTTCTTGAAATTCCTGTTGCATTATTGCTGTTTGGCATTAGTACGCAATATCTACCAGCAAACGATAAAAAAGTTGTTAATGCCGCTCCTTTTAACCCTCTTTCTTCTTTACTAACTTGAACCAACATTACTTGTTTTGATTTTACAACTTCTTGAATTTTATATTTTTTAAAAAAATTAAAAAATAATCTTTTCTTATTATTTTTTTTATTTCTTTCTTCTAAAGATTTATTCCTATTATCTTCATTATTTTCAGCGGCCGTATTATCTTCAACAATTTCATTTTCTTTAATTTCTTCATTTGAAGAAATTAAATCTTTTAATTTTTTTTGGTCTGAAATGGGAATTTTAAAATAATCTGGATGAATTTCAGTAAAAGGAAGAAATCCATGTTTATTGCCACCAAAATCAACAAAAGCCGCTTGAAGTGAAGCTTCAACTCTTGATATCTTAGCTAAATATACATTGCTCTTTATTCTGTTTTTTCTATCTGACTCAACTTCATACTCTTCAAGCCGATTGTCGTTAATAAGTGCGATTCTAGTTTCTGTTTGTTTAGAAGAATCAATGAGAATTTTTTTAGACATTTTTTATATACTCCAAATAAGTAACTATTTATGATTAATTGTATTTTTAATAATTTTAAACTTTGTTTGTTTGAAATTTTGTGCGAATTTTGCATTATTCTATATTTTTGATTTATTTATTAATTACTATTGTCATATTTTGAACAGTTTCACAACATATGATAATACTTGGAAAAGAAAGCATTTAATGAAAATTAGAAAATATATAAATTTTGGTATAATTATAGGTTTTATCTTATTATTGTCATCTAGCATAGCAATAATTGCAGTATTTTGGAAATATTCTTCTTCAATTCCAGATTATTCAGCTTTAAAAGAATATGACCCTCCAGTCACAACGAGAGTTTTTTCCTCTGATGGAAAATTGTTAGATGAATTTTCTGTAGAAGAGAGATTATTTGTTCCAATAAAACAAATACCGAAAAAATTGATTTATGCATTTATTTCATCAGAAGATAAAAATTTTTATGAACACAAGGGTATTGATATTTTTAGCATTATTAAGGCAATTTTTATTAATATTAAAAATATCAATAATAATAGAAGGTTAGTTGGGGCATCAACTATAACTCAACAAGTCGCAAAAAACTTTTTTCTAACTAATGAGGTTAGCTATGAAAGAAAAATTAAAGAAGCAATATTATCATTCAGAATTGAAAGATATTTAACTAAAGATGAAATATTAGAATTATATCTTAATCAAATTTATCTTGGATATAGTTCATATGGGGTAGCCTCCGCAAGTTTGAACTATTTTAATAAAGCGCTTGATGAACTCACACTATCAGAATGTGCTTTTCTAGCAGCTCTTCCAAAAGCACCAAATAATTATCATCCAATAAAGAAAAAGAAACAAGCCATAGATAGAAGAAATTGGGTTTTAAAAGAAATGTATCAAAATAATTACATTAATCGCGATGAATTTAAACTGTCAAAAAATATTGATTTGCTCACATTCAAAAGAAATCAAAAAGAATTTTATATTGCAAAAGATTTTGCTGAAGAGGTTAGAAAATTTTTGTATTTGAAATATGGATATGAAAAATTATATGAAAATGGCTTAAGCGTAAGATCAACAGTAAATACTTTTTACCAAGATAAAGCTTACAAAGCTCTAAAATGGGGCCTAGAAGAATATGATAGAAGACATGGGTGGAGAGGGCCAATAAAAAACATTGCTCAAAATATGGAACAAATTTATAGTTTGAAAATTGAAATTCCATATCCTAATAGCTGGAAAATAGGCGTAATAACAGAAATAACAAAAGATTATTTAAGTTTAAACCTAAGAGAAAGGCAAAAGATAAAGATAGTAAATGATAAAACAAATTCTTGGATTAGAAATAAAAAGTCAAAAAAAATTAAGATTGGCGATGTTGTATTTATAGAAAAAAATAATTCATATGAAATAAAGCAAATTCCACAAGTTAATGGAGCTTTAGTGACTTTGGATCCTTTTACAGGAAAAATACTTTCATTAGTGGGTGGCTATGACTTTTCAATAAGTGAATTTAATAGAGCTACTCAGGCAGAGAGACAGCCAGGTTCAGCTTTTAAACCTTTTGTATATCTTGCTGCTTTAGAAAATGGCTTTTCACCTTCTACTGTTATTTTAGATGCTCCATATGTTGTAGATCAAGGCCCTGGTCTTCCAAAATGGAAACCTTCAAATTATACTAAAGAATTTTATGGTTTAAGTACAATGCGTTTAGGAATTGAAAAATCAAGAAATTTAATGACAGTTAGATTAGCTCAGAAAATTGGAATGGACAAAATTATAAACTTAACTTCAAGATTTAATATAAATAAAAATATTGATGAAAATTTGTCTATGTCTTTAGGTGCTGGTGAAGTAAACTTATTAGATTTGACGAATGGCTATGCTATGATTGTAAATAATGGAAAAAAAATACTCCCAAGTTTTATAGATACCATTCAAGATAAAAAAGGAAAGATAATTTACAAACACGATTCTAGATTATGTAACAATTGCAATACCTTCAATTACGAAAATCCAATATTGCCCAAAATCATTGATAATAATGAAAATGTGATTGATCCTATTATTGCTTATCAAATGGTTTCAATGTTACAAGGCGTCGTATCAAGAGGAACTGGAAGAAAGATTGATTCTTTAAATAGGCCTTTAGCTGGTAAAACGGGCACAACCAATGAAAGTAAAGATGCTTGGTTTATAGGTTTTTCACCTACTATTGCTGTGGGCGTATATGTTGGATTTGATAATCCAAAATCTCTTGGGGCTGGCGAAACAGGATCTTCAGTAGCAGTGCCGATATTTAAGAAATATATGGGCGAAATATTAGAAAACAAGCCAAAAACCCCTTTTAGGATTCCACCAGGTGTTAGTTTGGTTAAAATAAATCCAAAAACAGGAAATCCAACTAAAGAAAAGGATGGAATAATTGAAGTTTTTAGGGAAGGATACGAACCTTTTCAGCAGTTTATTTTAGACGATAATTCAAATATTATCATTGATGATAATTCATATTCAGGTACTGGTGAACTTTTATTAAATTAAATTATGAATGAAGAAATTGAAAATAATATAAATCAAGCAAAGCATCATATAGAATTGCTAAGGAGGAGTCTTTGACCTCGATAAAATTAAAAGCAATTTAAAAAAATTAAAAGACGAATCAGAAGATGAAAGCTTATGGAACAATCCTGAAAAAGCAAAAGAAATTCTAAAAAAAATATCAATATTAGAAAAAAAAATAGAATCAATTGATTTAATAAATAAAGAGTTTGAAGATTTAAAAGAATTATATTCATTAGCATCTAAAGAAATGGATAAAAAAATGCTTCAGGAAATTTATGATCTTTCTAAAAAATTAAAAAATAAAAGTAAAAAAATTCAAATAGAAAACTTATTAGCTGATGAAGTTGATGAAAATAATTGCTTTCTAGAAATTCATGCTGGAGCTGGTGGAACGGAAAGTCAAGATTGGGCAGAAATGCTGACTAGAATGTATTATCGATGGGCAGAATCACAAAATTTTAAAATATCAAAAATACAGGAAAATTATGGTGAGGAGGCAGGTATAAAGTCCTGCACACTTAAAATTGTAGGTAATTATGCTTTTGGATGGTTAAAATTTGAAAGTGGTATTCATCGTTTAGTGAGAATTTCTCCGTTTGATTCTAATAGCAGAAGGCACACTAGTTTTGCAAGTGTCTGGGTATATCCTGAAGTAGATGACAAAATTAATATTGATATTAATGAGTCAGACTTGAGAATAGACACATACAGATCATCTGGAGCAGGCGGGCAGCATGTAAATAAAACAGATAGCGCTGTTAGGATAACCCATATACCAACAAAAATTGTTGTCCAATGTCAAAATGGTCGCTCACAACATAAAAATAAGGCTACTGCTATGTCTATGTTAAAGTCAAGACTATTTGAGATTGAAAAAAGAAAAAGGGAAGAAGAAAAAAAGAGCGAATTTAATAGTAAAAAAGAAATTGGCTGGGGAAGTCAAATTAGATCTTATGTTTTACATCCATATCAAATGGTTAAGGATTTAAGAACAAACTATGAGACAAGTAATGCCAATAGTGTATTAGAAGGCAATATTTTATCTTTCTTGGAAAAATCATTAATTTACTTCAACTCTAATTCAAAATAATGAAAAAAAAATATTTCATAATAATCATAATAATTTTTACTTTAATAATAATTTTTCGTGATAGTTTAATCAATTTATCATTACCATTAATAGAAGATAGAATTAGAAATCAATTAAATATTTTAGACAATGAAAATACTGATTTAAAATTTAAGACTGATTTTACAAAGAGAACAATAGAGTTAACTGCAAAAAATGCAGTATTAAAAAAAACAAGTAATATTGAGAATGGATTTATAAAACAGCTAAAAGTACAAAAAGAATTTAAAAATTTATTTAATAAAAAAATATCAAAACTAACAATTGATGAATTAAAAATAGATATATTAAATAAAAGTTTAGAAAATGTTAACAAAGTAGGTTGGAATTTAAATGATTTAATGTTTAATTTGAAAATTAATATTAGAGATTATGAAAAAATTGATATTTTTAATTCTAGATTAAATTTTTCTAAAATTTTAGAAAATCATTCAATAAATCTGAATTCACTTAATTATGATAAAAAATTAAATTTCATAGAGTCAGCAGGTATTATAAATAACAGCAAAAGCCAAAATAAATATAAACTAAGTAATAAAAATAAAAAAGATTTAATTGAGATAAAAATAAATTTGGACACATATTCAACAAATTTTGTAAATAAAATTATAAATAATCCGGAACTAAAAATAATTTTTGATAATTCTTTCAATGGTAGCATCAATATAAAAACTGATAATGATTTTGATAAACTTGAAATTTTTTATGATCTTAAATCCACAAATGAAAGAGTGTATTTAAAAGGAAATTCAAATTTTTTAAAAAATTCTCACAATTCTATTATTAATTTAAAAGATTTTTCCATAAATCAATATTTGCCTAAAAATGGTATTTTTAATTTAGTTGATATTTCTCAATTTGGAAAATTTGATGCTTTACTTGAAATTAAAGAGGATTTTAACTCAATATATTTTCAATTAAATAATTTTAATAATGATTTTAATGCTTATGGCGAAATTAAAAATAGCCTTGTCAATCAACTTAAGCTTAATATTTCTAATATAATTTTGGAAGATTTTTTAAAAGATATAAATCTTCTTAATTCAATTAATTTATCAGAGCTAGATCAGCTTAATATTAATTTGGACACTCAAGATAATTTTAAAATTACAAATTTTTTTATTGAAACTATTTCAAAAAACTTTGTTGCTCAGGGAATAATTCAGAACAACGAAATATCAGAATTGAGTTCAAGTGCTTCTAATTTAAATATCAATAAATTTTTAAAAAATATCAAAATAGAATCACCTCTTATTCCTGATTGGATAAATGAAGAATTTATAAATAATAATATTTTTTCATATGAACTAGATTTTAATAAGAGTAATAAGGAAATCAAAATTGAAATTACAGATAAATATAATACTATTATTAATGCCAAATACAATCTTAATGACAATTTTTTCACTTCATTAAATGTTTTGTTTTTTGGAGACAAAAATAATAATTTATTTTGGAATTCAAATGATAATAAACTTATAATTAATATAAATAAAAGTTTTGATGATTTTGTATATATAAATTTTGAAAAAAATATTTTTAAAGATTTAAAAATTGAACCGATCAATAGTTTTGATTCTTTGGTTTTTGAAGGGATTACCAATGTGAAATTTAACAAAGATCTCTTTACATTGAACTCAAATAATAAATTTTTTAAAAATTATTTTATTTATTTTAAGAAAGTTAAATTAAATACTGATAGTTTGGATTATTTTAATGATTTTGTTACATATGAAGGAGAGACAGAAATTTTTTACAAAAAAAATAATATTTCAAATAATAAAAGTTTTAAAATTGATTTTAGCGATTCCTACCTTTCAATAGATAAATTAAAATATAAAAAGGAAATAAATAAACCACTTGAATTAAACTTTGATTATATTGATACTTCTAAAAATGAATATTTAATGAAAAATATTAGGATTGTTGGAGAAAATATAGATATCTTAGGTGAAATAAAAATAAAAAATAGAAACCTAGCGTTCGCAAAATTTGATACATTCAAATTTTTAGAAAACAATTTTACATTTGAATTAAACAAGAAAAATTTTGAAAATAAAAATCAAAATTATAATCTTTTTATAAAAGGTAAATCTGCAGATCTTTCTTTTTTAAAGATAAATGAAGCTAAATCAGCGTTTAAAGATATTACAATTAATTTAGATATGAATGTTAAAAAATTAAGATATATT
>MDTE01109435.1_pt1 | contig 22201 bp, 23 predicted proteins | sample 811231 | NCBI WGS metagenome assembly MDTE01 (sample SAMN05326651, study PRJNA326480) | marine metagenome | isolation source: seawater | place: Indian Ocean: Red Sea | collected 2010 | reverse complement strand
AATTATTGATTATGAAAAGAAGAATATTTAATTCAAAAAAGGATTATTTTTTTTTTCATTTTTTAATGTGGTGTTTTCACCATGACCAGAAAAAATTTGATACTCCTCCTCTAAATTTATTATCTTATTTTTAATACTATTCATTAGTGTTTCAAAATTGCCGCCAGGCAGGTCAGTTCTTCCAATACTATTTTTAAAAATCAAATCTCCTGAAATAATTTCTTTATCTTCTTTGTTTATCAAACAAATATGTCCTGGAGAATGACCAGGGGTAAATATTACATTTAGTTGACTTTTTCCAAATTTTACAATATCTCCACATTCTAAAAATTGGTCAATTTTTGGAGAAATCTCATAATTATCAAAACCATAATTGTCACTAACAAATTTGTTATTCTCAAGAGTATACTCTTCTTTTTTGTGGGCAAGTAATGGGATGTTCCAATTTGACTTTATGAATTTATTTCCAAAAACATGATCTATATGACAGTGAGTATTAATTAGTTTTTTTGGAATTATTTTTTTTTGATCGATAAAAATTTTTAGTTCTTTTTTTTCATATTCATAATAGCAACCAGGATCTATTATCACGCATTCTCTTGTGTCATCGTATATAATATAAGTATTCTCTTGAAAAGGATTGAAAGTAAATTTTTTAATTGTCATACATTAAATTGTATTTTATAAATTGAATGTTAATTATTGTTTTAAAACTATATTAATATTTACAAATTTAAGATTTTAATAATTTTAAATTTGTAAACATGAGTTTTTCAGCATTAATGTTACTTATTGTTATCGGTTTGCTGTCTGGATCTTTGAGCGGATTAGTAGGTGTTGGAGGAGGTATAATCATGATTCCTTTATTAATTAGTTTTTTTGGATTTACACAATTAAATGCACAGGGAACAGCCATTGTTGCTATGCTGCCGCCAATTGGTATTTTAGCAGCAATTAATTACTATCAAGAAGGTTATGTTAGATGGGAATATTCATTAGTTATTGCTATTGCGTTTGTTGTTGGTGGTTTTTTTGGATCAAAATTATCTATTAGTATTTCACAACATCTGGTAAGACAAATTTTTGCAATAATTTTATTTATTGTTGCTTTAAAATTATTTTTTTCAAAATGAAAGAAAAAATAAATTCTATAATTGATTCAATATACACTGATATTTTAAAAATTAGAAGGCATATTCATCAATATCCTGAATTGTCATTTGATGAAAAAAATACATCAAGTTATATAAAAGCTATCCTTGATAGTTGGAATATTTCTTATTCATCTATTGTTGAAAATGGAATTGTTGTTAAAATTAAAGGAAATAATTACAATACAAAAACAATTGCTCTGCGCGCTGATATTGATGCATTACCAATTAATGAAGAAAATGAAATCAGTTATTCATCAAATTTTAAAAATGTAATGCATGCATGTGGACATGATGCTCATACTGCCATGTTATTAGGAGTTATAAAAATTTTAAATCAACTTAAAAATGAATGGGATGGTACTGTAAAATTTATCTTTCAACCTGCAGAGGAAGTGTTTCCTGGTGGAGCAAAACCAATGATTGATTCTGGAGTTTTAAAAAATCCAAATGTTGATAAGATTTTTGCTCAACATGTATATCCTGAACTTGAAGTTGGGAAGGTAGGATTTTGCGATGGCTGGTATATGGCATCAGCTGATGAATTAAACATATCTATTAAAGGAAAAGGAGGTCATGCCGCACTACCACAAACTTATAATAATCCAATTATAGCTTCTTCTTATTTGATAACAAAGTTAGATAATATTTTTTCAAAATATAAAAGTAAACCATCTGTGCTTGCAATTGGATATGTAGAGGCAAAAGGGTATACAAATGTAATTCCAGATTTTGTTGATTTGAAGGGTACATTTAGAACATTGGATAGTGACTTTAGAACTTTTGCTCATTCATTGATTAAGGACACTATTTATAATACAGAAAAAAAATACAATGTAAAAATTGATTTTGATTTGAAGATTGGTTACCCTCCATTGTATAATGATCCAAATTTAACTAGTAATGCTATTAGTATCGCAAAGGAATTTCTAGGTGATGATAATGTAGTTGATTTATCTTATAGAATGACTGCCGAAGATTTTGCATATTTTGGGAAATATGTTCCAGCATGTTTTTACAGATTAGGTGTTGGTAATAAAGCCAAGGGAATAACTCATGGATTACATACTTCTAAATTTAACATTGATGAAGGTGCATTGAAAATTGGCATGGGAATAATGGCATATTTAGCAATTAAAGCTTGAGTTTATTACCAATTTCAAAAAATTCTTTACAAAATAGATCTATCCATTTTATAGTTTCAGTTGATACTTTATCATTGTCAATAAAATCTTTTTGTGATGCATAAACAATTCTTGGTAACTGAATCATTTTCCATTCGTGCATGCAAATTTGAGTTAGATGCATAGTCGAAAGATAACTTTTTTCTCCTCCAGCTGCACATATAATTCCAAAAAACTTTCCTTCAACATTTTGAAAACATCTATCTAATATTATTTTTAATGAATCGTTAATAGAATAATTATGTACTCCCATTGCAATAATATAGTTATCTGCTAAGCTTATTTTATTTTCTAAATCTAACATTCCTTTAGATTTTGGTAAGTGGAACGGTGATAGGTTAATAGTTCTGCAGTCAAAAATTTCTACTTCCAAATTATAACTAGAAAGTTTATCCTTTACTTTTTGACATAACAACAAAGATTTGGATAATTTAGATAGTGAGCTAGAAATTATTAAAGTTTTCATAGTTTTAATTTGCTACATGAGATATGTAATCTATTCTCAATAATCTTATTTCTTCATCATTGAAAATTTCTTCATCAAATTCAATTCTTGCATCATCAAAAGTGAAGTTTTCAGTTTGATTGAAAAAATTATGTATGTCTTCTCTTTCATCTTCATCAATCATATCAAGGACAATATGAGATAAATTAAGCTTTGTTCCTCCTTCAACAATTTCTTCCATTTCATCAAGTAACTTTTCGATAGAAATGCTTTTGCTTTTTGCAATATCTTCAAGAGAAAATTTTTTATCTAGTGATTGAATTATATATATTTTGTTTGAAGACTTATTTGCAACAGATTTAACAATAAAATCTTCTGGTCTAATAATATCATGTTCTTCAACATATTTTTGTATTTCTTTGATAAATCTATCTCCATATTTATTTGCTTTTCCAATACCTACTCCTTGAATTTTTGACATTTTTTCAATACTAGTAGGGTATTGATTAGCCATATCAATAAGTGATAGTTCACTAAATATAATTGCAGGTGGCAAGTTTATTTCTTTAGCTAACTTTTTTCTAATTTGTTTTAAAATATTATATAAGTTAGAGTCTGCAGCTTGATTTTTTTGTGTTAATGAAGTTGTGGTGTTATTTAACTCATAATTATGATCTTCTGTTACTTCAATACTAAAAGGTTCATTAATAAAATCATACCCTAGTTGAGTTAATTTTAAAATGCCATAGCTTTCGATTTCTTTTGTAAGTAGTTTTTTAATATATGATTGTCTAATAATTGAGTGCCAAAAAGCTAGAGGCTTTTTTTTTCCAGATCCAAAAATCGTTTCTATTTGTGACATGTTTTGTTTGATCAAAGAATTACTTTCACCAATCATAATCTTTGCTATTTCCTTAGGTTTAAATCTTTCTTTTGATACTGAAATACATTTTAATAACTTTAGAATATAGTCTTTACCCTCAATTTTAGTTTTTGGATTTTTACAGTTATCGCACATTTCTTGACAATCTTGTTCGTTGAATTCTTCACCAAAATAATATAATAGGTACTTTCTTCTACACATTGCAGTCTCAGAAAATGCAATAGTTTCCATAATTAATAGACGACCAACTTCTTGTTCGGCGACTGGTTTTCCTTGAAGAAATTTTTCTAATTTTTCTATATCTTTATAATCATAAAATGTTATTAAATCTCCTTTTCCCCCATCTCTTCCTGCTCTTCCTGTTTCTTGATAATATCCTTCTAGACTTTTAGGAATATCGTGATGAATAACATATCTAATATCAGACTTATCAATCCCCATTCCAAACGCAATCGTAGCAACTATTACATTGCAATCATCCATTAAAAAAGCTTCTTGATGATCAACTCTTTTTTTTGCATCTAGACCTGCATGATAAGGTAATGCATTTATACCATTAACTTGAAGAACTTCCGCTATCTCCTCAACTTTTTTTCTACTTAAGCAATAAACTACTCCAGATTCTCCGTCTCTTTCTTTAATGTATTTTATGATTTGTTTTACTACATCGTTTTTTGGTTTAATCTCATAAAACAAATTACTTCTGTTAAATGAATCTAAAAATAATTTTCCATTATGAATTTGAAGATTTTTCATAATATCTTGTCGTACTTTTGGTGTTGCAGTTGCTGTCAAAGCAATTACTGGAGCTTTACCAATTGCATCAATAATTTGCCTCAATTTTCTATACTCTGGTCTAAAATCATGTCCCCATTCAGAGATACAGTGTGCTTCATCAATTGCATAAAAAGAAATATTTATTTTCCTTAAAAATTCTGTATTATCTTGCTTAACTAAAGATTCTGGAGCAACATAAAGTAATTTTGTTTTGTTGCTTTTCACATCATCTTTAACTTGATTAATTTGAGTTTTTGATAAAGATGAGTTTAATACATGAGCTATGTTATCATTTTTATAGTAACTTCTTAAGATATCGACTTGATTTTTCATTAATGCAATTAGTGGAGAAACAACAATTGCACAGCCTGATGAGATCAAAGCGGGTAGTTGATAGCACATCGACTTCCCTCCACCAGTAGGCATTATAACCATAGAGTCGTTTCCTAGAAGTAAATTATTAATTATTTCTTCTTGATCTCCTCTAAAATTATTGTATCCAAAAATTTCTTTAAGTTTTTTGTGTAGTGTTTCTGTTGAAAAACTCATTTATTATATAAAATGTGATATTTTTGTGTTAGTTTATACGAAAATACTATTTATTTTGATGAAATCTAAATCTGAAATAAAAAAAATTGCTAAAAAAACTATAGAAATTGAATTAGCATCTATTAGTAAATTAAATGATAGTATTAATGATCAGTTTGTTGACGTTGTTAATTTAATTTTAAATAATAAAGGCAGGCTAATAGTAGCAGGAATAGGAAAAAGTGCAAATATCGCAAATAAATTAGTTGCTACTTTCAACTCCACTGGACAGCCTTCAGTTTTTTTACATGCTGCTGATGCAATACATGGTGATTTAGGTAATATTCAAACAGATGATATAGTTATTTGTATTTCAAAAAGTGGTAATACTTTTGAGGTTAAATCGTTAATTCCCTACATAAAAAAAATGGGAAATAAAATTGTTGCTCTAACTGGCAATCTCACTTCTTTTTTAGCTTTAAATGCAGATTTTGTTTTAGATGTAAGTGTTGAGAAGGAAGCTTGTCCTAATAATTTAGCTCCTACATCTTCAACAACAGCTCAATTAGTTATGGGAGATGCACTTGCAGTCAGTTTATTGTATTGTAAAAATTTTTCAAATCAAGATTTCGCCCGATATCATCCAGGAGGAACTCTAGGTAAAAGACTTTATTTAACTCTTAATGATATTATATCTTCTCAGCAAAAGCCAAAGGTAAATGAAGATGATTCGGTAAATAACGTGATTATTGAAATATCAAAAAGTAGACTAGGAGCGACAGCAGTTTTTAAAGGTGAAAAAATGACAGGAATAATAACTGATGGAGATCTTCGAAGAATGCTTGAAAAAAACACAAACCTTTCAAACCTGAAAGCTTATGATATCATGTCAAAAAATCCAATTACAGTATCTTCTGACTTACTTGCTTATGATTCATTACTTATTATGGAAGAAAAAAATATTAACCAGTTAATAGTGCTAACTAATTCATCATATGTGGGAATAGTTCATATTCATGACATCTTAAAGCATGGCGTAGTTTAATTTTATGGAAGAAAAAAAAATGTCCTTTTTAGATCATCTCGAGGTATTCAGATGGCACCTTATAAAATCTGTAATTTGTATTTTAATATTTACTGTATTAGCATTTATTTTTAAAAATATTGTTTTTGATTCAATCCTTCTTGCTCCAAAAAACCCTAATTTCCCAACTTATAAGGCTTTATGTTCATTGTCATGTTTTTTAGGTTTAGGAGATTCTTTATGTTTTGCAAGTTCCTCTTTTTCTTTATTAAATATTAGTATGAGTGGACAGTTTTCTGCACATATTGTTACATCTATTTTTGTTGGAATAATTGTTTCATTTCCATATATTCTTTGGCAATTTTGGTCTTTTTTAAAACCAGGATTACATGAGCATGAAATAAAATTAGTTAGAGGAATAGTATTTTTTAGTTCTCTTTTATTTTTATTCGGAATTCTCTTTGGTTATTATGTTATTGCACCGATGTCTGTTAATTTTCTTGGTTCGTATCAAGTTAGCGAAGCTGTTTCTAATCAAATTAATTTAAATTCTTTTATTTCTACTGTTACAACAGTTACTTTTGCTAATGGAGTTATTTTTGAATTGCCCATAGTTGTGTATTTCCTAACAAAGCTAGGTTTTTTAACACCAAGTTTAATGAGAAAATATAGAAAGCATGGGATAATAGCAATATTAATTTTATCAGCTATTATCACTCCGCCAGATGTAATATCTCAAATTTTAGTTTCTTTACCTTTGATGCTATTGTATGAAATTAGTATTAAAATATCAAAAAGAGTAGTTAATAATAATGATAAACAGTGAATTTAAGAGCACAAAATATTTTCAAATACTATGGTAGTAGGCCAGTTGTTAATGATGTTAGTATCAATCTTAATCAAGGTGAGATTGTCGGATTGTTAGGCCCAAATGGAGCAGGTAAAACAACGACATTTTATATGATGGTAGGATTAGTTAGTCCGTTTAAGGGAGAGGTTTTTTTAGATCAAACTGATATAACAAAATTGCCAATGTATAAACGAGCTCAAATGGGTGTTGGCTACTTACCTCAAGAAGCATCTGTTTTTAGAACTATGTCTGTTGAGGATAATCTGTTATCAGTTTTAGAAATGACTAATTTATCTAAAGCTGAACAAAAATATAAATGTGACTCTTTAATTGATGAATTTGGATTGTCAAAAGTTCGTAAAATTAATGGTAGAGTACTTTCTGGCGGAGAAAGGAGACGAACTGAAATAGCTCGAGCTTTAGCTACAAATCCAAAATTTATATTACTTGATGAGCCTTTTGCAGGTGTTGATCCAATAGCTGTTGAAGATATACAAAAAATTGTTTCTAAGTTAAAAGAAAAGAATATAGGAATACTAATTACGGATCACAATGTACATGAAACATTAAGTATTACAGATAGATCTTATTTGTTGTTTGAAGGTAAAATCTTAAAGCAAGGGAAAACCGATGAGTTAGCTAATGATGAGCAAGTGCGGAAAGTTTATTTAGGTAGTAATTTCGAATTACGACGTTAACTTATCTTTTTAATTGAAAATTCATATGATTCCATTATCTGGTTGCAAAGAATTTTTTTACAAGCTTCTTCAACTTTTTTTTCAGCTGATTGAAGATCATCGGCTTCAATTTCAAGGGAAATATGTTTGCCAATACGAATGTTCTTAATTTCAGGAAGTCCAATATTTTTCATGCTAGCACTAACTGTTTTGCCTTGAGGATCAAGCAACGATTTTAAAGGCATTATATCTATTTGGACAGAAAATTTCATAATTATAACATGTTATTTATTGCTGACAAAATTATGTATAAAATAATAATTAATGGTATAGCTGAGAAACTAAAAATTAACAATAGTAATATTGAAGTAGCTACTAAAGTTATTCTAAATATATTGATTCTTGTTAATAAGTTTTCATTTTTTGAAATCTTAAATGAAAAGAATGGAATTTTAGAAATAAGCAAGAACGACATAATTATTGCAATCAAAGTTAGAATATTTTGATTTAGAAAAAATGGAAAAATTTCTGTGTTTATTAAAGGTAAAGAAGCTATTAGTATTCCTGTTATTGGAGTTGGTAGCCCAATAAAATTAGTTTTTTGATTTGAATCAATATTAAATTTAGCTAAACGATATGCTGATAGAACAGGAATGATAAACGAAACTAAAGGACTTAATATTCTTATATTATCTAAAATCTCTCCTTTTTTAATCAAGTTTAGAAAGAATTCGAAAGAATACATTGAATAAATAGACCCTCCTAAAAGTTGAAACATAATAAAACCAGGAGCAATTCCAAATGTAATTATATCAGCCATAGAATCTAGTTGTTTCCCTAGCTCAGAATGAACATTAAGAATCCTCGCGCTTAAACCATCAAAAAAATCTAGAAATGCTCCAAAAAAAATGCAAAAAGAAGCAATTTTCAAATCACTGTAAAAAGCAAATAAAATAGCAAACAATCCAAATATTAGATTTCCTAGAGTAATGAAATTTGGTATATTTTTTTTTAATGCATGCATTTCTACAAAAATATCATAATATTTGTAAAACTTATGAAGAATCTTTTTTTATCATTATTAAGTGGTTTATTGATGGCATTTTCTTGGCCATCAATTGGTTTTGCACCTTTAATTTTTATTGCTTTTATTCCTTTGTTTTGCTTAGAGAATAATGTAAAAAATATTAAAGAGCTTTTTATATACAGTATAATTACTTTTCTTGTATTTAATTGTATTACTACATATTGGGTGTATTATTCTACTTCAATTGGTTCATATGTTGCTTATTTACTGAACTCTATTTTGATGACATTACCAATAGTTATGTTTTCATACATAAAGAAAATTACTAATTCACGCTTTGGATTTATAGTTTTTATTTTAGGATGGATTTCTTTCGAATATTTTCATTTAAATTGGGACTTGTCTTGGCCTTGGCTGACTATTGGTAATGTTTTTGCTGATTTTCCATATTTAATTCAGTGGTATGAGTATACTGGATTTCTTGGAGGTTCTTTGTGGGTACTTTTAGTTAATACTCTATTTTTTATATCTTATAAAAATAGATTCAGAAAAAAATTTTTGATTTATACTTCTTCCTTTTTTTTTATACCCATCATTATCTCTTTTTATCTTTATAGTAATACTAGTTATTTAAATAACCAATATTTAAATGTATTAATTATTCAACCAAACATCGATGCTTATAAAAAGTATAATCAAGACCCATATTTAAATTTAAATAAGTTTATTTCACAAGTGAAAAGTGATATGCGACAAGATATTGATCTTGTGGTTGGACCTGAAACAGCTTTGACGTTTTCAATTTCTGAACATAAATTGGAATCGCATCCTAGTATTATTCAGTTAAGAAAAATGCAACAAGAATTTAATAGGTTAAATATATTAATTGGTGCAACAACTTGGAGAAAACTAGATCAAAAAGAAGTTTCCGAAACTAGTCGGTATGATCGAAAATCAAAAACTTATTATGAAATGTATAATTCCGTATTATTTATTCCTAAATATGGAAAAGTAAGTGTATATCACAAATCAAGATTAGTTCCAGGAGTTGAAAAAATGCCGTTCCCAAAAATTTTAGATCCTATAGCTGAGTTAATTGTAGATTTAGGAGGAACATCGGGATCGTTAGGAAGTGATAATAAATCTAATTTATTTAAGATCAAAAATGGGATTAGTATTGCTCCTTTAGTATGCTATGAAAGTGTGTATGGAGAGTTAGATATAAGTAATTCTAATTTGATTGCTGTTGTAACTAATGATGGATGGTGGAAAAATACAGCTGGCTATAAGCAGCATTTTTCATATTCTAAAATTCGAGCTATTGAAAATAGAAAATTTGTAGTAAGGTCCGCAAATACAGGTATTTCTGGAATTATTGATTATAAAGGAAATGTGCAATCATTTACAAAGTGGAATGAAAAAACAAATATAATTTCGAGAGTTTTTCTTAATAAAGAGAAAACATTTTATAGTAAATTCGGAGATTACATTGGAAGAATTTCAACATTTTTATATGTAATTTTGATCTTGACTGTTATTGTGAAAAGGAAAACAAAATTACCTTAAACTGTCTGGTATAATACAAACAGGTATTTCTGTCATTTTATGTTTATTTTTTTGATTAAAATAATTGTAAATATCTAGTATTTTCTTTTGTTTTTCAGATAGTTTGTTTTGATTTTTTAAATTCATCGCCCATTCTAATTCATCATAAGTTGCCCCAATCTGTTCTTCATCAGTCTTATCATCATCCCATAGTCCATCTGTTGGCGGAGCAAGAATTATTTCTTGAGTGATTTGAAGTTTTTCTGCAATCATGTATACTTCTGATTTTAACAAATCTGCAATAGGGCTAAGATCTACACCTCCATCCCCATATTTAGTGAAAAAACCTATTCCAAAATCTTCGATTTTATTTCCGGTGCCTAAAACAAGAAAATTTTCTACTTGAGCTATCTGGTATAACGTAACCATTCTTAGTCTCGATTTAGTGTTTGCACATGCTAATTTATTACTTTGAAATTTTTTTGGAAGTGTTTCTATGAAACTCTTATACAAAGAACTTAAATCTATTTCTAAATTCTTAACATTTTTATATTCTTTTTTTAACCACTTAATATGTTTTTTGCTTCTTGATATCTGATTTTTTTTTTGATTAATTGGCATTTCAATACAAAGTATATTTAATCCTGTCTTTGCTGCTAAAGTAGACGTTACTGCAGAGTCAATTCCTCCAGAGATTCCAATTACGTAGCCGTTTATGTTGCTATTTTTAGCATAATCTTTGAGCCATTTAACTATAAAATTAATTACTTTAGATGTTTTCATAATATTTGCAAATTTAATAAGAATCCTATTATTTTGTAACATGTATAGATTCCTATTTTTATTTTTTCTTGTTTTTTTATTTTCTTGTGAGAGAAAGAAAAAATTAAAAGATTTTCCCGAAATTACTATTAACAAGTTTCATGATATATTATTTTCAATTGATAGTAGCAATGTTTCAAATAAAATTTCAGAATTACATGTTCAGGATTCTTTCTTTTTAGATTTTTATGTGAATGAAGTTTTGTATACTGATAAAAATCTTCTAGATACTGCAAAAAGTGAAAGAGTTCAGGATTTTTTAATTCAATATTCTCAAAATAAATTTAGAAGGGAAGTTTATGATAGTATATGTAAAGTTTTTGGAGATTTTGATTCGATGCAAAAAGACATTGATAAACTTTTTGCTAACTATAGATCTTTATTGCCAAAATCGAATTTACAAGTTGGAAAGATCACTACATGTTACACTAATTTCATGTTTGATATTGGAGAGACAAGCTTTCAAAATAATAAGATTGATTTATTAGTATCATTAGAGAGTTTTTTAGGAAGTGAAAGTAAGTTTTATTCTCCAGTAGGATTTCCTCAATATCGTAAGTTTCACATGTCAAAACATTATCTATTACCAAGTTTAATGGTTTACTGGTTTGAAAGAAATTTTATAGAAAAAAACTTAAACAATCGCCCTACTGTTTTGGATATGATAATATACGAGGGAAAAAAATTATATTTTCTAGACTTAATGTTTCCGGATTTAGAGATGCATACTAAGTTTTTATTTAAAAAAAACGAGTTAGATTATATTCAAAAATATGAATTTGATTTATGGCACGAGTTAAAGGAAAAAGAGTTATTGTATGAGCAATATTCAAACAAATATAAGAATTTTTTCAATCTAGAAAATCAGGATGATTTAATGAAGTCACCCACAAAATTTGGATCTTTTATTGGTTATAAAATTGTTGAAAGTTATATGAATAATAATGAAGTTGATTTGTATACGATGCTAAATTCTCAACAAAGTTCAAGTGATTTTCTAATGGACTCTAAATACCAACCAAGTAATAAAGAAGAAAGTTCATTTTTTAACTTAGAGTCAATTACTACTTCTAAATTAATTTTAATCATTTCTCTGATAATATTACTTTTGTTAGGTCTGTACTATAGGTTTAAAAAAAATAAAATATAATTATGAAGAAAAAACTAATTTTTGAAGTTGATGTTGATGAAAATAATTTGCCAGTTAGTATTGAAATGCTGTCAAATAAAAAAAAAGAAGATGATATAAAAGCTCTGTTAATATCGGCTTGGGCTGCAAAGAGTAAAGAAACACTTAGAGTTGATTTATGGACAAAAGATATGCCTGTTCACGAAATGTACATTTTGTTCCATCAAACAATGTTAGGAATGGCTTCAACACTTGAAAAATCAACAGGTCATAACAAACTAGCAGGTGCTTTAAGAGATTATTGTTCGTTTTTCGCAGATCAAACTAAAATTCAGGGTTAAATTTTTGATTTAACTCAAAAATAAAATTTTTAACTTCTGTGAGTCCAGTTTTTTTAACAGCAGATGAAGTAAAAAAAATAGGTAAGCTCTCCCATTCTTTAAGCATATGATTTTTGTAGCTCTCAACCTGTTTTTCGAGCATTACTTTGCTTATTTTATCTGATTTTGTAAAAATTATGCAAAACGGTATCTTATTAACGGCAAGGTTTTGCATGAATTCTAAATCTAGAATTTGAGGTTTATGTCTGGAGTCAATTAAAACAAATAGACACATTAAATTTAATCGATTTGTTAAATAGTTATGTGTCATTTTTTTAAATTCAAGTCTTTTTGTTTTAGATATTTTTGCATATCCATATCCAGGTAAATCAACTAAGAACCATGACTTGTTAATTAAGAAATGGTTAATGAGTTGAGTTTTACCAGGTTTTGATGAAATTTTTGCTAGTCCTTTTGTATTGGTTAATGCATTAATTAATGATGATTTGCCAACATTTGATCTTCCAACAAAAGCATATTCTGGAATATATTGTGACGGGCATTTTTTGTAATTACTATTGCTCATTACAAATTCGGAAGATATTATTTTCATTTTATCTAGAGATTCTTGCCAAGAAATTCGAGAACAATCTCACTAAATCTTTTAGGATGTTCCCACATGGGAGCGTGACCACACAGATCAATCCAGTGTAGTTCAGAATTAGGAAAAAGTTTGTGAAATTCTTCAGCTACATGAGGAGGAGTTACTTTGTCTTGCGCCCCCCAAATAAGGCAAACAGGTTTATTGATTTTAGGAATGTCTTTAGCCATGTTGTGTCTAATAGCAGATTTCGCATAACCTAGAAGCTTAAGAATCGAAATACGATTATTGGCTATTTCAAAAACCTTGTCAACCAATTCGTCTGTAGCAACTTTTGGATCATAAAATACTTCTTCAGTTTTTTTCCTTATGTAATTCTTATCTCCTCTTTTTGGGTATGAACTGCCCATTGATTCTTCAAATAGTCCAGAGCTTCCTGTTAATATTAGTCTTTTTACTCTTTCAGGATGATCTTTCGAAAAAATGAGTCCAATATGTCCACCCATTGAATTTCCAATTAGTGTAGCATTATTAATTTGCAACGTATTCATAAATTCTAGAAGATAATCACTTAATGACTTGACTGAAACTTTTAATAAATTTCTTCCTTCAAATAACTTTAAGTCAAGACCATATACCTTGTACTTTGTAGAAATATAGTCAACCATTTCTCCAAAGTTCTCAACTCCTCCCATTAGTCCATGAAGAAGAATTACAGGTTCTTCTCCGTTGCCGACTTCAAGCCATCTAAATTTACCTTTTTCTTTAACCATTTTGGGTTAGATTTATTTACAAATTAACGAAATTATTATCATTTATTTTAAATAATTAAAATTCAATTTCTTGAAAGAATATGTTGAAAGTTATCAACAAAGTGGTATTTTGTGGTAAAAAGTGGTAATTATGCTTATATTAGCACCAATAAAAAACTGTCTGTGATTAATATAGTTGGAACATATGAGTGTACTGTAGATGTGAAAGGAAGAATTTTACTTCCAGTAGCCCTAAAAAAACAATTAAATAAAATTGTTAACGATGGTTTTGTTGTGAAAAGATCAGTTTTTAATAGGTGCTTGGAGATTCATCCGATGAGTGAATGGCAGAAACTGGTGGGGCAAATCAATAAACTGAATCGTTTTGTTAAAAAAAATAATGATTTTATAAGATCATATTTAGCTGGTTTAAAATTAGTAGAGTTAGATAGCGCAGGTAGAATTTTAGTTCCAAAAGATCTTTTTGAATTTGCACAACTTAATAAGAGTATTGTGCTCTCATCATCAGTTAATATGATTGAAATTTGGGACAAAGATTTATATGAAACCTCCGTATCAAATACTTTAAAAGATTTTGCAAAACTTGCAGAAGAGGTTATGGGAAATCAAACTAGTGGTTCAGATGAAGTTTCATAGTCCAGTATTGCTTAATGAAACTATTGAAGGGTTAAATATTAATCCTGAAGGAGTATATGTTGATGCTACTTTTGGTGGAGGAGGGCATACATCATACATTTTAAAAAAAATATCTAAAGGTAGAGTTTATGCATTTGATCAAGATAAAGACGCTCATGCTAATAAAATTAATGATAAAAGATTAAAATTGATTCATGCAAATTTTAGATATCTAAAAAATTTTTTAAGGTACAATGGAGAAGAAAAAATTGATGGTATAATAGCTGACTTAGGTGTTTCTTCTTATCAGTTTGATAATAATAAAAGAGGTTTCTCTACAAGATATAATTCTGAAATTGATATGCGAATGAATATCGACTCAGAGTTGGATGCAAAACAAATATTAAATACATATACTCAAAATGAAATAGCAGATTTACTTTTTTGTTATGGAGATTTTAAAAATTCAAGAAAAATTGCAGAAAAAATTGTAAAGGAGCGAGATATTCAAACAATTACTCACACAGATCAATTTAGTGAAATTTTAAAAGACTTTTATATTGAAAAAAATAAGAATAAATTTTTAGCTCGAGTATTTCAATCTTTGAGAATTGAAGTTAATGATGAAATAAATGCTTTAAAAGAGCTATTGACATCTTCATCAATCATGTTAAAAAGCCAAGGAAGACTTGTCGTTTTGTCATATCATTCTATTGAAGATAGAATTGTAAAAAATTTTATCAACAAGGGTACTTTAGACGGATCAATAGTAAAGGATTTTTTTGGTAATCAAATAAAATCATTTAATGCAATAAATAAAAAAGCAATAGTCGCTCAAAAAGACGAGATTAAGAAAAATCCAAGATCTAGAAGCGTTAGATTAAGAATTGCTGAGAAAATTTAATGAAAGAAACAACCAAAAAAAATATAGGAAATATTCTTAAAGGAGAATTTATAATTGGTAAAAGCTACCAAAAATACATTCCCTTTTTACTTCTTATAGTGTTTTTAGGCTTATTTAGTATTAGTTCCTCGTTTCGATATGAAGCATTGCAAAATCAGTCTATTCAATTGGAGAAACAAGTTGCAAGCTTAAGCTTGACTTATATTACAAATAAATCAAGCCTAATGAAAAGTCAAAAAAGATCAGAAATAGAGAAAGTAGTCGCAAAATATGGTCTTAGAACCTCCAAAACACCTCCCAAAATTATGATAAATGAGTAAGGTGAAAATTAAATTTAGCGACTGGAGGATTATTCTAATTTATTTCCTTGCGTTTATTATTTCTATAACTGTTGTTGCTAAGATTATTAATATTCAACAATTTGAACCACCAATTAATACAACAAGTCAACCGAAGTTTGAATCTGTTGTTGCTCCTAGAGGAAATATTCTGTCTGATAATGGATCAATACTTGCAATTTCTATGCCCCTTTATAAAGTTCATATAGATATGACAGTGATTGACGAAGATTTGTTAAATACTTATATAGATGAGATTTCTGTTGGTTTATCACAAATTTTTAAAGATACATCTGCAAGTTTTTATAAAAAAAAATTAATTAATGGAAAAAAGAAAAAAAATAAGTATTTAAAATTAAAATCTAGAGTTGATCATAATCAGTTAAGAGATTTAAGAAGCTTACCAATATTAAAGTTAGATAGATATAAGGGTGGACTTATAGCGGAATCTAGAACTAATAGAGAACTCCCATTTGGCCAACTAGCACAACGAACAATCGGTCGATTACAAGATTATGGAACTGTAGGTATCGAAAGAGCATATAATCAGATTTTGTTAGGAGAACCAGGCTTACAATTTAAAAGAAAATTAAAGAGAGGTGTTTGGATTCCCGAAGAACATCCTAATAATGTAGACCCTAAACCGGGCAAGGATATACAAACTACTATTAATATTGATATGCAGGACGTGGCCCACGAGTTGCTTACCAATACATTAGTTGCAGAAAATGCAGATTGGGGATGTGTAGTGTTAATGGAAGTTAAAACAGGAAACGTTAAAGTTATTGTTAATTTAAGTAAGGATTCTAATGATATTGTTAGAGAATCATATAATTATGCTATTGGCAGTCATGTTGCTCCAGGCTCAACATTTAAGCTTGCCTCAATACTAGCTCTAATTGATGATGGGAAAATTGATATAAACGATCAAGTTGATTTAGAAAAGGGGACTTATCAGTTTTCAAATCTTATTATGAAGGATTCTCCCCATAATTATAATAAAGTTAGTATACAAAAGGCATTTGAAATTTCATCAAATATTGGAATCTCAAAATTAGTTTATCAATCATATTTTAATGATCCTAATAAATTTATAAGTAAACTACGTGATTTTGGATTTTATAGTCCTTTAGATATTGAATTGATGTATCCTTCGTATCTAAAAATGCCTGATCCAAACAACAAAAAAACTTGGTCAGGAACATCACTTCCATGGATGTCAATTGGATATGAAATGGCTCTAACACCATTACATATTTTAACATTTTATAATGCTGTAGCAAATAATGGAAAAATGATGCTTCCAATTTTTTCAACTGATATATTGAAAGATGGGAAGACAGTTATAAAGAAGAAACCAAAGATTCTTAATTCATCAATATGTTCAAAAACTTCAATATCTCAGGTTTTTAATTTATTAAAAGGAGTTGTAGAAAATGGCACAGCTAAAAACATATACACTGATCAATATAAAATTGCAGGTAAGACAGGAACTTCGGTAACAAATTATGTTGATAAAAATAAAGAAGATTATATCAAAAAGTATCGTGCATCTTTTGTTGGTTTTTTTCCTGCAGATAAGCCGAAATATTCATGTATAGTTGTTGTTGATAATCCTAAAAATGGTCAAGTTTATGGATCTAAAGTAGCTGCCCCAATTTTTAGGGATTTAGCTGACAAAGTATTTGCTACAGATATGTCTCTTCATGAACCAATCAAAAGCATAAAAAATATTAAACATCAACAAGAAATAAAAATTGGATCTATTTCTAAACTCAAGTTACTTAAAAAAGAAATTGATTTAACAGAAGCAAGTCTAAAAAACATAGAGAAAGATTATAGAAAAATTAATAATAGTTTAAAAAATAATATTATGCCTTTTATTACAGGTATGAGTGCAAGAGATGCTATATATATTTTAGAAAATAATGGTTTTAGCGTAAGTGTTGAAGGATCTGGATCAGTAATTCGAGTGACTGATAAATATGAAAAAAAAATAGCTGTTGGACAAAAGTTAGTTAAAGGAAGTTTAATAAAAATTACTCTAGGATAGAATGTTAGCTAAAGAATTATTAAGTAGAGTCGATATAATTAAAATCATAGGTAATCCGGATTTGTTTGTTTCTAAAGTTGTTTTTGATTCAAGAGAAGCTACTTCTGATAGTATGTTTATTGCAATTTCAGGTAATAAATTAGACGGCAATCAATATATAAATGATGCTATTTTGAATGGATCTTCTGTAATTGTCACTGAAGATATTAAAGTAGAGATTGAACCAGATATAACATATGTTTATGTAAAAAATTCTAGAAAAACTTTATCAACTATTGCTTCAAACTTTTATGGAAACCCATCAAAAAAAATTAATTTAGTTGGAGTTACTGGAACAAATGGAAAAACTACAATTGTAAATTTGTTATACCAATTTTTTGTTTTAAATGATATAAAAGTTGGAATGTTATCTACTATCAGTAACATAATAGACAATAAAATTATAGCTGCTACACATACTACTGCTGACCCCCTTCAAATTAATTTTTTGATTAACCAAATGGTTGAACAAGGTTGTAGATATTGTTTTATGGAAGTTAGTTCTCATGCAATTGATCAATACAGAATCCATGATTTGGATTTTAATGCAGGCATATTCACAAATATTACTAGAGATCATTTAGATTATCATAAAACTTTTTCAAATTATATAAATGTTAAAAAATCATTTTTTGATCGTCTTAATAAAAATGCTATATCAATAGTAAATAAAGATGATAAGAATGGATTAAAAATGATAGAATCAAGTGAATCAAAAAAAATCACTTATTCAATAAAATCATCTGCAAATCATACATTTAATATTTTGGAGTATCATTTTTCTGGCACATTAGTGAAGAATTGTTCAACTGAATTTTGGATAAATTTAGTAGGAGAATTCAATGTATATAATATACTAGCCGTATTTAGTTTAGCCCAGGAATATGGTTTTAACAAAGAGACTATCATAAAAAACCTTACTCTTCTTAAATCCGCAGAGGGAAGATTTCAGCTTGTTAGAAGTAAAGATTCTGTGACAGGAATCATTGATTATGCTCATACTGATGATGCATTAAAGAATTTATTAAAAACTATAAATAACATCAGAAATGTAAATGAAGAATTGATTGTAGTTTTTGGATGTGGAGGAGAAAGAGATAAATCCAAGCGTTTGTTAATGACTGAAGTTGCTTGTGATTTATCTAGTCAAGTAATTCTAACTAGTGATAACCCAAGAGGAGAAAGTTTAGATTCCATTATAAGTGACATGACTGATGGACTTGATCCATTACAAAAAGAAAAAATCCTTATTATAAGTGATAGAAAAGAAGCCATAAATACTGCCGCTAGATTAGCAAAGTCAAAAGATATAATTGTTTTGGCTGGAAAAGGGCATGAAACATATCAAGAAATTAACGGAAATAAAATTCCATTTAATGATAAAAATGAGCTTAAAAAAGCTCTTAAAATAATATAAGTATATGCTATACAATTTATTTGAGTATTTAAACGAAATATATGATTTTCCTGGAGCAGGTCTATTTAAATACATTTCTTTTAGAGCTGCTATGGCAGTTATAACTTCACTAATTGTTTCTTTAGTCTTTGGAGGAAAGATTATTAATTATATTAAGAGGAAGCAAATTGGTGAGAGAGTTAGAATTTTAGGATTATCTGGAGAGGAAGAAAAAAAAGGAACTCCAACTATGGGAGGATTGATCATATTAGCTGCAATTTTAATTCCTACTTTACTGTTTGCAAGGCTTGATAATATATATATATTAATTATGATATTATCTACAATTTGGCTAGGAACTATAGGGTTAATTGATGATTATATCAAAGTTTTTAAGAAAGACAAAGAGGGTTTAGCTGGTAAGTTTAAGATTTTAGGACAGGTTAGTATTGGAATAATTGTTGGACTAATTATGATTTTTCATAATGATATTGTTGTTGTAAATGAAGATATGTTGTCCTCATCTCAAACTGAAAAAATAGATTTAGAAAATTCTCAAAAAATGTTTCAAAAATCTTCAAAAACAACAACTCCATTTTTTAAAAATAATGAATTTGATTACTTTTCTTTAGTATCGTGGGCTGGATCTGATGTAAATATATATTCATGTCTAATATTTATTGTTATAGTAGTAATTATTATAACAGCTGTTAGCAATGGGGCAAATATGACTGATGGTTTAGATGGACTTGCAACAGGGACTTCCGCAATTATTGGTTTTACATTGGCATTATTTGCTTATGTGTCAGGTAATATAATTGCAGCTGATTATTTAAATATAATGTACATACCATATTCAGGAGAGTTAGTGATATATATGTCTGCTTATGTTGGCGCATGTGTAGGCTTCATGTGGTATAATTCATACCCTGCTCAGGTTTTTATGGGTGATACTGGTTCATTGGCATTAGGAGGAATAATTGGAGTTGTCGCTATTCTTATAAGAAAAGAATTATTAATTCCTGTTTTATGTGGAATTTTTTTAATAGAGAATTTATCAGTGATAATACAAGTAAGTTATTTTAAGTATACCAAAAGAAAAAACGGAATTGGTAAGAGATTTTTTAAAATGGCACCACTACATCACCATTATCAGAAATTAGGAATGCACGAGAGTAAAATTGTTACACGATTTTGGATTGTAGGTATAATTTTAGCAGTAATAACAGTTGTAACATTAAAATTAAGATAGTGACTAAAAAGAAAATTGTTGTATTGGGAGCAGGAATTTCTGGAATTGGAGCAGCAATTTTAGCTAAGAAAAAGGGGTATGATGTTTTTGTATCAGATTTAAGAAAAATTAGCAAAACAAATAAAATTATTTTAGACAATAACAAAATAGACTATGAAGAATTACAACATTCTGAGTGCAATATTAAAAATGCTAGCGAAGTAGTTAAAAGTCCAGGAATTTCTCCAAAAGAAAAAATCATAAAATATATTGAGCAAAAAAAAATACCTATAATTTCTGAAGTTGAATTTGCATTTAGATTTACAAAAGCTAAAATTGTAGCAATTACTGGCACCAATGGAAAAACTACTACAACTTTACTTTTAGGCCATATATTAAAAAAAAATGGATATGATGTATTAGTAGCAGGTAACATCGGTGTGAGTATGTCACTAGCTATTTCTAAAAAAGATTATGATTATATCGTTTTAGAACTTAGTAGTTATCAACTAGATGGAATTTCTTCATTTAAAAGTGATGTTTCGATTTTATTAAATATAACTGAAGATCACTTAGATAGATATGAAAATTTTCAATCTTATATTGATTCAAAATATAGGATAACTCAAAATCAAACCAAAGCAGATTATCTTATATATAATGCAGATGATCCTTTAGTTAGTAAAATTTCAACAAAAGCTAAAAAGCTTCCAATATCACTAATTTCTAAACAAAAAAACGGAGCTTATTTTAATAATAATAAACTAATAATTAATATAAAAAATAATACTATGACAATACAAGAATTAGCTTTACAAGGCAAGCATAATATTTTTAATTCTATGGCAGCGGCAGTAGCATCTAGAATTTTTGAAGTTGATGATTTAGTAATTAGACAATCAATGTTAGATTTCAAAAATATAGAACATAGATTGGAGTATGTTTTAACAGTTCATGGAATAGATTTTATTAATGATTCAAAAGCGACAAATGTAAATGCAACATGGTTTGCACTTGAAAGTATGAATAAAGACGTTGTTTGGATTGTTGGAGGAGTAGATAAAGGAAATGATTATTCTCAGCTTGAAGAAATTGTTTTGCAAAAAGTTAAAACGATTGTGTGTATCGGAGAAAATAATGAAAATATTATTAAAACCTTTAGAGGAAAAGTTGACACGATAGTTCAAGCAAATACTATGATAGAAGCTGTTAATCATTCATTTAGTCTCGCAAATAAAAATCAAACAGTTTTGTTGTCACCTGCTTGCGCTAGTTTTGATTTATTTAAAAACTTTGAGGACAGAGGTTTGCAATTCAAGAAAGCAGTTAGAGCACTATAATTTATGTCTCTAATTTGGAAAAATATAAGTTTAAAAGGGGATAAAGTTATTTGGTTTATAGTATTTTCATTGTCACTTTTTTCAATAATGGTAGTTTATTCCGCAGCTGGCTGGACAGATTTAATTAACCATTTAATTCGAATATTGATTGGACTATTTTGTATGTACATTGTTCATTTGATTCCATTTAAATATTTTTCTAAGTTAGGTCAGATTGGTTATTTTACTTCATTATTATTATTGTTATTAGTCTTTTTAGTTGGAGTTTCTATTAATGGAGCATCTCGGTGGATTGAAATTGCCGGTTTACAGTTTCAACCGTCTGATATTGCCAAAATAGCCGTCATAATTTATTTGTCGAGACAGATTAGTTTAAATAGAAACAAAATAAAAAAATTTAAAGATTTTTTTTGGAATATTTTGCTTCCATTATTACTAGTATGTGCATTGATTCTTCCAAATAATTTTTCTACAGCTGCTTTAGTTTTTTTAAATGGAATAATTTTAATGTTTATTGCAAAGATTAGATTTCGTTTTATCTTACAAGTT
>MDTE01104144.1_pt1 | contig 22201 bp, 19 predicted proteins | sample 811231 | NCBI WGS metagenome assembly MDTE01 (sample SAMN05326651, study PRJNA326480) | marine metagenome | isolation source: seawater | place: Indian Ocean: Red Sea | collected 2010 | reverse complement strand
CTTATTGGAGTTTCAAATATATCTGAAGAAATCACTATGACTGGAATAGCTTTAAAAATGGCAGGTGTAGTCACTTTACCAGTTTTTATTGGAATGATAATTAGAAAATTTAATGAAAATTTTATTTCGAATAATATAAAATTAATAGAAAGAACGACAGGATTTTTATTTTTAATTGTATTTGCAGCTATTTGGATAGAAGAGAGAAATAATATATTGTCTTATTTATCTCAAGCGGGTGTAATTGTATTAATTCTTAATATCGTGATGATGATATTTGCATATTATTTAGCTAAAGTTTTTTCATCCAATATAGAACAAAGAAGATGTATAGCAATTGAGTGTGGTTTACAAAATGGTACATTGGCAGTCTTTGTTGCAACACAAATTTTTAATGACATTATATATGTAATACCTACTGCAGCATATGCATTAATAATGTATATAACAGCATTTATATTTATGTATATAGTTAGAAATACTAATTAATTCTTATTTGATTAAATACTCTTACCATTAAATCACTTAAATCATTAATTGTCTCATTTTGTAATTTAGACGTTTCTTTAAGAGATTTCTCATCAAATTTAATATAAAGTAATTTATTTTTATCAATCGAAATCATATTTAATTTTATTAAATTTTTAATTTTTCTAATTACTGTAGGTCTTGGAATTCCGGTAATATCAGAAATAGACATTGCATTAATACCTCTTTCGTTACTCTGTAAAATTTGTTCTCTCCACTTATCGATATAAGATTCAACACCTCTTAACTTAACAGATGCTGTAGAGACTGAATTAAATGCTATTGTAATTCCAATTAGCATTATTTCTAAGTCGCCGAAATATTTTCTCCACCTAAAACAATATGCAAATATAAATTTGAAAAATTGATACCAACAAAATGAGAAATTATTTTTGATCATTCTTGAGATCTCTAAATTATCAAACGATTCATCTAATAAATTCTCTTTTTTTAAAATTTTCGAAAATGCTCTTAGCATTTGAGATAAATTTTTAAGAGTATTATTAGGTTTCTGAAATTCATAGGCCGTTCTATCAATAAAAATTTGCTTACCTTTTTTTCTAATAATTTTTTTCTTTTCAAGAAATGAGATTTTTCGTCTAACACTTTCTTTTGGAATACCAAGATCTTCAGAAATTTTAGATAATTTAATTTTAGGAACTTCTAAACTTTTCTCGTTGTAAAAATCTTCATACTTTATATTTAAATTATTTCTTCTATAAAACTCAAAATCAGTATTAATCATATAAATCATGATTAAAAATTTATCCATATCATTAAACAATTTATAGGCATCAGACATCCATTCTGTAATGAGTTTATAAAAATATGGACTTACATCGTTAAAATTTTTGTAAGTAATTTTAGACATTAAATCTTTATTAATTTCACTGCTGATACTTGGTACTTTTTCCATATTTTAAAAAACCCAAATTGAACACTTTTTGAAATAAAATCAACCCATATTGAACATTTGTCATATGTTTAAATTTAAAAATCATGCTTTAATATGATTATGAGTACAGAAATTCTTAAAAAAACATCGATTAACAATGAATTAAATCAATCAGTAAATTCAAAGAGAGTAAATATAGATGTTCTCAAAAGAAAAGTTTATGAGCAAGAGAGAAAAGAAAAGCTTCAAGGTAAAATATTCATTTTTGCTTTTTGCTCTCTAATATGCGCTCTGGGCTTTATAATTTCAGCTTAATTATTTTTTTCCATTTTCCATAAACCGTCTGAACTTAAAAAAAATAACTTACCAGTATTTGGTTGTATTTTTATATCTCTAATTCTTCCAATTTCATTTTTAAATATTACTGTTTCTTTCACTTGATCCTCATTTTTATTTTTAAAATCTAATTTCCTTAAAGACATATCTTTTAACGAAGTTATAAGTGCTTGACCGTTCCATTCTTCGAATTCTTTTCCTTTATAAATTGTAATTGCACTTGTTGCAATTGATGGCACCCAATACTTAATCGCTTTAGTAAATCCTGGTTTCCACTTAGGTCCAATTTCAGTAAAATTATAGTTGGTACCTCCCCATCCTAAAATTTTCCAGCCATAATTTTCTCCTTTTTTAACCTCTCCAAACCAATCACCACCTCTCGCACCGTGGTTGCTCATATAAATTTTGTTGTCAAATGATGATAAAGCTAGACCTTGAGGGTTTCTCACTCCAATTTGATAAATTTCGGGAAGCCAGTTATCTTTTCCTTCAAACTTTGGATTATCTTCAGGAATTTTACCATCTTTATAAATCCTTATAATACTACCTGGATGTTTTGTAGCATCCTGAGCAATCATACCCATTCCTCTTTCACCTGTAGACGCGTAAATATAATTTCCTTTGACAACTATTCTAGAACCAAAATGATACCCAGATTCAATAGGTGGATGTGATTGAAATATATTTTTAAAATTAATTTTATTTTTATTAAAATTACCTATAGCTATAGAGGTACTTGTTTTATTATTACCTCTATTTTCAGAATAAGTGACCCAAACTTTACCTTTATCATATAAAATGTCTAACAAACCTCCCTGTCCATGTTCTAATAAGTTCAGATTATGGTAAATTTCTTTTGAAGTTTTATCATTTAAATTTAAAAATATAATTTTTCCACTTACTTCAGTTATAATAATCTCATTTTCATTAATAAAACTAGATCCCCAAGGTTTATTTAAATTTGTAATTTTTTTTAGATTAAAATTACTAGCTTCTACATCAGTAAATATAAAAAATAATAAAAAAATTACTATATTTTTAATCATTTCTTAAAAGATACTTTATATCTTTATTAATTTTATTAGAAAAATAAATTTTATTTTTTTTTTTATTTAATAGATATCTTTTATTTTTGTTTTGACCAGGATACATAATTTCTTTTTTATTTTTTGCTTTAGGTAATTTTTTTACAATACGAATGTTATCTTCAATTCTTTTTTTATAATTACTAGTAAACAAATTAGATTTAAAAGTAATAAATATATGACCTACATTTTGAGGTCCAGTAAAATCATCAAATGGGTCTTTTACTTTTCCCGCATGAGCAGCACCACTAAATACTCCTGCTAAAATATCAACCATCCAGGCTAATCCTGATCCTTTGAATTCAGCTATAGGTAATTGAACTCCTTTTAGGGCTTTTTTTGCATTTGTTGTTACATTTCCAGACTTATCTAGAGCTACACCATATTCTATTTTTTTATTATTTTTTGCAGCAAGTCTAATTTTTCCTCTGTTAATTTTTGACATAGAGGCATCAAATATAAATGGAATTTTAGAGTTGGTTGGTGTTGCAAATGCAATGGGGTTTGTCCCAAAAAGTTTTGTTTTAGAACCAAAAGGTGCTATTGCTGGTGGAGCATTGGTGAAACATAGGGATATTAGATTTTTTTTTGCTGCTTTTTCTAAATAATAGCCAGACAAACCAAAATGACCACTGTTTTTAATTGCCACTAAACTTATTCCAGATTTACTAGCATTCTTAATAGATTGATTAATACCAATATCAGCTGCAACAAAACCAATACTATTATCCGCATCTATTAAAGATATTGATTGAGATAATTTTTTAATTTTGAGTTTTGGTTTTGGATTAATTACTTTTCTGTTAATTCTTTCACAATACATTTTTAATCTTGATAATCCGTGCGAATGAGCGCCAACTAGTTCAGCATTTATTATTGCATCAGTGCATATCTTAGCATGTTTTTTTGAAAGATTATACTTAGTGAAAATTTTATAAACTAATTTACCAACTTCTTCAATTTTGAGTTTCAATCAATTCCTCAATTATTTTTTTTGTATTATATTTTTGCTTCCAATTTGGATAATCTCTTTTAAATTTAGAAGTATTAGATATATACCAAATGTGATCACCTATGCGTGGTTTTTTTATTATTTCTTTTTTAATATTTATACCAGTAAATTCCTCGACGATTTTAAGTGCTTCTAAAATTGAACAATTTGAATATCTTCCTCCACCAATATTATAAATTTCACCTCTTTTTGGTCTTTTAAAGAATTCCCAAAAGCAACTGACGAGATCTTTGCTATGCAAATTATCTCTCACTTGTTTTCCTTTATATCCAATCAAAGAGTATTTTTTTTTATGTAAGGACAACTTTACTAAATAAGACAAAAAGCCGTGTAATTTTGCACCGCTATGATTTGGCCCTGTTATGCAACCTCCTCTAAAACAAACAGTTTTCAAACCAACATTTTTTCCATATTCTTGAACTATTAGATCTGCATATGTTTTTGAAACTCCGAAAAAACTATGAGTACAATCATCTATAGGAAATTTTTCAGCAATACCTTTATAATATTCATTTTGATTTTTTATCTCCCATCTTAATTTTTTTTCATAAAATTTTAATTTATTTGGATTATCACCGTATACTTTATTGGTAGACATAAATATAAATGGTGCTTGTGGACAAAACTTTTTTGTTAATTCTAGTAAATTTAACGTACCAGTCGCATTAACATTAAAATCTATAATTGGAAAATTTTTTCCATAATCGTGTGATGGTTGAGCTGCACAATGTATTATTAAGGAAATATTTTTTGAATGTTTTTTAAAAATTTTATTTAATATCCTATAATTCCTAATATCTGAGTTGTAGTTTTTGAAATTTTTATATTTTTTAATAAGTTTGTTTCTTAACCATATTGTAGATCCATCGCTACCAAAAAAAAATTTTCTAAGATTATTATCTATCCCAACTACATCAAATCCTTTATCACAAAAGAATCTAACAGCCTCTGACCCTACAAGTCCTGTTGATCCTGTTATAATTACTACTGACATTTAAAAATACTTTTTTATTTTAAGCTTGTTATTTAAAATCCAAATATATGTATCGTAAACAACATTATATATTGTCTTTAAAGGTTTCCATTTATAAGTTTTGCTAACGTAAGAATTATCAGAAATATAGTAAGGAATATCATAATTTGATGTAGAGATTATTTTACCCATTTTAATTTTATTACCCGTTAATTTGGAGCATATATTTGTTAAATTTTTGAGCGATGTGTAGCTTTTTTTTGATCCTCCTACTGTAAAAATTTTATTATTAATTTTACCAAAATTTTTTATTTGCAAATCTATTAGACTCAATAGATCTTCAATATGAAGTACATCTCTTACTTGATGGCCATTTCCTCCAAATCCAATATAATTCAATTTTTTTTTGTTTAGATGTCTCCAAATCCATAAACTAATAAAACCTTGATCTTGTTTGCCAAATTGTAATGGACCCGAGATTACTCCACATCTGTTTATTAAAAACTTTATATTAAAAGCATAAGAGAATTCTTCGATTAGCATTTCAGACGCTAGCTTTGTAAATCCATATAAAGATTTAGGACCATTTTTATTATCATTCTCGTTTACTAGTTTTTTAATAATAAGCTTTTTTTTTATATTTTTACTTTTAATATTTTCATTAAAATTCTTTATTGGATAAATTCTACTCGATGATAAAAAAATAATTTTAGACTTATCTTTTTTTATTTTTTTTAAAATATTATAAGTTCCAATTAAATTCGTATTTACTACTCTATCTATATCTTTTTTAGATACTTCCACTGATGCCTCTGCACAGCAATCTATAACAATATCATATTTTGGCAATTTTTTTAACTGATTAAAGTTTTCAATATCTATATTAAAATTTCGAATTCTATTTTTTTTTAAAATTTCTAAATTATATTTAGAACCTTTTCTTGATAAATTATCTAAACAATCAACTTTATATTTTTTATTCAAAAAAATAGCTACATTTGTCCCTACAAAACCACAACCTCCTGTTATTAAAATTTTCATTTATATTTTAATAGATATATAATTTCATGTTTAACGAACTTAATAAATACTACAAAACTAATATAAATAAAATTAAAATTTAATTTAAATAAATTTTCAAAAATCCTTTTTACTAAAAATTTAAACTGTTTAATTGATAACTTTATTAATTTATAGATTGATGGTTTTTTAATTTTGTAACCAAAAGAATGATATCTCCATATCCTTTTAGATAGTGTATCTGTTGTATCATTTTGTAAATGATAGCAAATTGCTTTTGATGAATAGTATAAGTTAACGTCTGGAATTTGTTTTAATTTATTTGAGAAATCTATATCTTCACCATTAGTTTTTAAATTTTCATCATACCCATTCACTTGTCTCCAATTTTTTTTTTTTAAAATTGTGTTACATCCAAATAAAAAATTTGGATTTATTTTATCTACACTACCCCAATTTTGGCTATAGTATTTAGCTCTCCAGGAATTAGCTGCTACAGATATATACTTTTCATACATTCTTCCTCCACACATAACTGTTTTTTCCTCGTTTAACTTATCAACTAATATTTCTAACCAATCTTTATTTAATTCAACATCTGCATCAATAGAAGCTACAAATTCATTATTAGAATTGTTTATTGCTAAATTTCGATTAAAACCTAACCCAAAATTACTCTGATTTTTTATAAGTTTTACTTCAGAATACTTATTTATTAACTCTACAGTTTTATCTGAGGAATTATCATCAATTACTATAATTTCTGATGCTACTAAGGTTTGATTTAGAACTGAGTTTAAAGATATTTCAATTGTTTTTTCTGCATTGTATGCTGGAATATAAACTGAAACTTCTGTGGACACTCTATATTAATTATTTTGTAATTCTTTAACTAAGCTTTGCCATTTTTTCCCACCATCCTTTTGTCTATCATAATTATCATCTGCAATAGCACCAGGGTATGTCATTAGTTTCTGCTCATTTATTAAAGCATGTAATGGTGTACCTTCTATTTCAGCAGTTCCAGATTCTTGAACAGTGCTGAATTCAGTTTCTTGAATGAATTGTTTTGTTCTAATCATGTCATCCTTGGTTTCACCTGGTAGTCCATATGTAAAAGTTCCATGTACCGACATATCTAAAGATCTTATATGTGATACAATTTCTTGCACATATTTTAAATCCAGATGTTTATTTACAATTTTATCCACGACAACTTGACTTCCTGACTCTACTCCAATTTTTACACCCTTACATCCGCTATCAGCCATTTTCTTCCATGTTTCTTTTTTTGAAGTATCAGCTCTACACATTGCAAACCAAGGAATATCAAATTTAGACATTACATCAGACATTTTTTCTGTATGTCTATTGCCAATGTTGAAAGTATCATCATCAAAATATATTGCTTTAAATTTATATTTCCCTGTTAGTTCTTTTATAAAACTTTCTATGTAATCTGGTGTATATTGTCTCACAGATCTTTTTCCATCACCATGTGGATCATTTCCGGTCATTGCAGCAGGCCAAACACAAAAAATACACTTAAATGGACATCCTCTACTACTCCATATGTGTGCTTGAGGATAAAGAACATTCATAGGAATAGGATTTCCATCAAAGTATTTATCAAAAATATTGTTATCGTAGTAAGGGAAGGGAGCTGAATTCATTTCATCTTTCGTTAGGAGGTCATGATTTAAAACACCATTTTTTCCCTCTAAAACTTTCATAATATTCTTTTCGTATTCACCTTTTAAAACTGCGTAAACTATATCACTATCCCATTTTTCATCCGATGTTGATATTGGACCAGCTACAATAATTTTTAAATTTGGATATTTATTTTTAATATTCTTAATTAATTTGTAATCATGTTCCCACGATGGAGTTGCACTCTCAATCAAAAAATATTCTATTTTACTATTTATACTTTCCATATACTCGTAAAATTTTTCATAAGACTCTGACAAAGCAATACTATCTCTAAAAAAAACTTTGTCTTTTCCGATTTTCTCTCCTACATATGTGGCTGCGTATCCTAAAAAAAATGGATAAGGTATATAATCATGTGCTCTTGGATTATCAGGTGTACATCTACCTAAATATGTAAATGGCCATCTGGAACCTGCTCTTACACCTCTTCTCCATCTTTTTTTTCTTAAAAATCCTCTACTTTCTTTACCTTCCCACCAAGGAGGATTGCTAAATAAAATTGACATAATAATATCTAATTATAATCTGTTTTTATAATTATCAATATAACAATTTAATAAAAAAGTGAAAATAATAGACAGTTTTATGTACTTTAATGAGGATCTTTTGCTAGATCTAAGATTAAATCAACTAAATCCATTTATAGACAAGTTTGTTATAGTTGAAAGCAAATATACTCACAGCGGAGACGAAAAAAAATTTAATTTTAATTTAGATAACTTTTCAAAATTTAAAGATAAAATTATTTACATTCAGTTAGAAGATAAGCCAAGCAATCTTATTAATATTAATCAAAATGATGAAATTGGAATTGTTAAATCAAAACAAATAGAAAATGCTCTAATATTAGAAAATTATCAAAGAAATTTTATCAGCCAAGGATTGAAAAAATTTGATGATGATGATTTTATTTTATTATCAGACGTAGATGAAATACCTAATTTTGAAGGTGTAAATTTTAAAAAATTCAGAAATAAAATAGTTCTCTTTAAACAATATTTTTTTCATTATAAATTAAATTTATATTTAAAAAATTTTTATTTTTTTGGGACCAAAGGTTGTTCAAAAAAAAATCTTCAATCTCCCCAATGGCTTAGAAATGTCAAAAATAAAAAATATCCAATTTATAGACTTGATATATTATTTTCTGATAAAAAATACAACAATGTTCATATAGTTCATAACGGTGGTTGGCATTTTACAAATGTAATGTCAGAGGAAAAAATAATTTATAAATTAAAATCATATTTACATCATGCAGATTTTCCTGAAAATTTATTAAATAAGGAAACATTCCAAGAATTGATAAAACAAAAAAAAATTATGTATGATCATTCTGTTGATAAAAGTGGTGATAGGTTTTCAAATAGGAAAGAATTATCGATATTTGAAAATAATTTATTACCTGAGTATCTACAAAAAAATTTAAAAAAATTTAAAGAATGGCTAGTATAGCTAGCCTTTACCTCTCCACGGTATAGTTTTATCTATTATTTTTCTCAAGGTTACATCAAATAATAAACCTAACATACCCATTATAAAAATTGTAATCCATATAACCTCATACTGAAAATATTTTTTTGCTACATTTTCAACAAATCCTATACCTGTAGTACCAGCTAAAAACTCTGCTGCCACTAAGGTACCCCAACACATACCTACAGCAACTCTAATTCCAGTGAGGATTTCAGGAAGTGAATTTGGAAAAATCACATATCTTAAAATTTGTTTTTTTGATGCACCGAGTGAGTGAGCAGCATGAATTTTTGAAAGTTGTGTACCAGAAGCACCAGCTCTTGCAGATATAATCATTATGGATAAAGATACCATAAACAATAAAAAAACTTTTCCAGTGTTATCAATTCCTAGAACAGAAATTATGAGAGGAGCCCAAGCTAATGGTGGCACGGGTCTATAAAGTTCTATTAACGGATCAAAAAAACCTTTAGCAAATCTATTCAATCCCATAAATAAGCCTAATGGAACTCCAATAATTATTCCAAATATTAAACCCAAAAATACTCTCATGAAAGAGTCCCATATATGACCATATGGAACTGGGATTTTAAATAATTTAAAATCTCCAGTAACAACTTTTAAAACTTGTCCTTTAAAATTCTGTTTAACAATACCGTCTTTTGTATGAACTGGATATTCGCCTGGTAAAATATCTGCAATCCAATCAGGTAATATAAAACCAATTATTTTACTTACATCCATCATATCTATCCAAAGAAGTGGAATATTTTTATAACCTACACTAGGTTTAGACATTAAAATGAATTTATTAAATGTATCTGATGGTTTTGGAAGCCACCTGCCCGAACCTTGTTCTGAACAACTGGTTCCACTCGAAACTATTGTTCCAGCTGGAAAAAAAAGAATATCAATTAACCTTAAGCCGCCTTGCTCAGATTTTTGTAAATTATCAAATTTTATAATTGCTTTTTTCATGCTGTCTAAAGCATTAGGGGGATAAATACTTGCAAATTCTATCCTCCTTGCAATTTTAACAATATCTTTAGCGTAAGTTGAGGCTAACTGCTCTGAGTCGTCCAAGTTAGATCTATACTCTTTAATATCCTCTTTTAATTTTTTAATAGAATTTTTAAACTGAGGATTATGGTTCTTTAATTTAAAAAATTTGTCGTCAATGATTTTAAGTTCTTCTGATGCGGCATGAAATTTTAAACCTCTTTTTGTAGCTGGTATCAATGGAACTTCCATTGTATTTTCAATTGAGCCAGTACCAGAATTAATTGTTGTAATTCCCCAACCACCTTCTTTAGAAATAGCCTCCTGTCTTTTAATTTTCTCATCTTCAGTTTCAAATGGATAATCCTTTTTGATAAAATTTGAACTTAGTAAATTTAGTTCGTTTGTCATTTCCTGTATTTTAAGTTTTGTATCTATTTCCATTAAATCATCGTTGGTAAGTAAAGGAATTAACTGACCTGTTTTACTTATAAAACTTTGTAATATTTCCTTTTGCTTGTTATTTAATTCTTTTGACTTTTGAATTTCACTAAGTATTTTTCTGAGATTTTCATTTTCGGTTTTTATTACAGAAGTGCTTTTAAATTCTCTTTCCTCTATTGGAAATTGATACTTAAGTCCAAGTAAAGATTCATTGATCTTAGCAACTTGACATAATTCGTTCGCAGATTTTGGATAAAAACCTTTTGCAATATCCCAGGAGTAATAAAGCCAAATTAATAATATTGCACTACTTCCAACTATTATCCAATGTGTTCCTCCTTTAGCTCTCTCTGGGTTACCAAAAACTGCATCGATTTTTTCAGTTTTAATAAGTCTTCTTCCATAAAGAATACATCCCAAAATGGATACGAGAATTAAAATTGTTACAATTTGTGTTAGCATTTAATTGTCTTTTCCCATTATTTCTTCTTCCATATTCCATATCATTGATAGAATTTCTTCTCTTTTAACGGAAAATTCCTTATTTTTTTTTATCTCTCTTAAATCTTCTTTAAGACCCATCTCAGCAAAAGGAAGATTATATTCTTTATGTATCCTTCCAGGTCTTGGAGCCATAACATATAATCTTTCACCCAGAAGTAATGCCTCTTCAACTGAATGAGTAATTAAAATAATTGTTTTTCCAGTTTCTTTCCAAATTTTTAATACTAATGACTGCATTTTTTCTCTAGTTAATGCATCAAGTGCTCCAAGTGGCTCATCCATTAAAATCAAATCTGGATTATTTATTAGACATCTGGCAAGAGCTACTCTTTGTTGCATGCCACCTGATAATTGATAAGTTGGAGTATTTCCAAATCCCTTAAGACCAACAATTTCTAACCATTCATCGACTTTTTTTTGAGTTGTATTAGGATTTTCCTTTTTCATTCTTAGTCCAAAATTTACATTTTCAGATACTGTTAACCATTCAAAAAGAGCACCTTGTTGAAATACCATTCCTCTATCTACACCTGGACCATTGATTTCGTTATTTCCCAGTGAAATAGTTCCAGATGTCGGTCTAATAAACCCAGCCGCTATATTGAGTAATGTAGTTTTTCCACAGCCAGATGGACCAAGAACTGTTAAAAGCTCTCCCTTTTTAATAGTAAAATTTAAATCTTTTAAAGCGTGAACTGTTTCTCCTTTAGGAGATTTAAAAATCATGTTTAGATTTTGAGAAACTAAATCACTCATAATCAAATATTATATTTATATTTATATAAAAAAATAGGCACCAATTTTTATTGGCGCCTATTTAATTTTTATTACCTTAAAATTATAAAGGTAAGAAGCTAGTATCTACATTTCCGGATGGAGTTCCCATTCCTTTTAAAAATGCATCCAGATTTCCACTTTCCATTGATTTTTTTGTTTCGGCTGGAGTTAGAAATTTAAATCCACTTAAAGTTTCTTTCATGTCCGCAACTGCCATCTCTGATGCTTTTGACATAGCATTCATATCGCTTTTACCAGATCTATACCTCTCATTTGCTTCATGAGTTACTTCTATAAAAGTTCTAAGCATTTCTGGATTTTCTTTCATGAACTTAGTCGTTACTGATGTAATATCTATTCCAAGAATACCCGCAGCTCGCGCTTCGTCAACTGTCAAAAGTCTTGATCCGATTGCAGTTGCTGCTTTAATTGAATTTCCCCCGAATAAACATGCCATTACTACATCACCACTTACTAATGCAGCTGCGCCTTCCTCAGGATCCATTTGGATAATATCCATTTTTGATCTATCAGCACCAACAACTTTCATACTTTCGTCGAAAACGTATTCAGCCATTGTTCCAAGTGGAACTGCAACTTTTTTACCTTCTAACTCAGTAGCATTTGCTTTTGTAATTCCAGAGGCATTAGAGGTAACACACGTTGTTCCTCCCATTCCATATTCCATTGCAATATCTACAAGTTTGATAGGTGCCTTTGATTTTACAGCATTGATAAAAGGAACTAAACCTTGTGAGTAAGAAATATCTATATCTCCTGCCAACATAGCATCAGTCATTGCACCACCATTAGTGAAGTTAGTCCATTTAACTGGAACTCCTAAGGCTTTTGCAAATGCTTTTTTTTGCATGTCCTCTAAATTAGGACTTGGCCATTCTAAAAAGTAAGCAACTCTAACTTCTTTCGCAGCTGAATTCGCAACTGTAATAGACATTGTAAGAGCGACTATACTTCCTAAAATAAAACTAATTATTTTTTTCATATTGTCTCCATTTATTAAATTTAATAATCATATTTAAAATCATAATTAGCTCTCTGTAAATGATGAATTAATGAGACCAGAGATCCCTATTAAACATTACTCGCTAAAGTTGTGTTACTATTACGCATCGATTGCATTAAAATTTTCTAGTCGAAACAAATTTTTTAGTCTAAAAATTTATCAAGTATAATTATAAAAAAAATATGAGCTCAGAAAAAAATCCAATTCCAAATTCACTTAACGAGCACTGGATGCCATTTACATCTAATAAAGATTTTAAAAAAAGACCAAGACTAATTACTAGTGCAAACGGTGTTTATTTAAAAAATCACGAAGGTCAAACTCAAATAGACGCAAGCTCAGGTTTATTTTGTAATCCCCTTGGCCATGGACGAAAAGAGATAATCGATGCAATTACTAATCAGTTAAAAACATTAGATTATGCACAACCCTTTCAACAAGGTTTTGGAGGATCATTTGAGTTGGCTACAAAAATATCAAAACATACACCAGGTAACCTTAATAAGATATTTTACACTATTTGTGGATCAACAGCAGTTGAAACAGCCATAAAAATTTCTGTTGCATATCATAAAGCACGTGGAGAAGGTCAAAGATTTAGATTTGTTGGAAGAGAAAGAGCTTATCATGGAATGAATATCGGTGCTACTTCCGTTGGTGGAATGATTAATAACGTAAAAGCTTATGCAAGTGTATTAATGCCGGGTGTTGTTCATATGCGACACACTCATTTAGAGGAACATAAATTCGTATCAGGTCAACCTGAAACAGGTATGGAATTAGCTAATGATTTAGAAAGAATATGTACAAACTTTGGCGCAGAAAATATTGCAGCTTGTATAGTCGAACCAATTTCAGGATCTACTGGAACACTAGTTCCACCAGTTGGATATTTGCAAAGGTTGAGAGAATTATGTGACAAACATAATATTTTGTTAATTTTTGATGAAGTAATTACTGGTTGGGGAAGAACAGGTTCAGCTTTTGGTGCACAAGAATTTGGTGTTACACCTGATATAATGACAATGGCTAAAGCTACAACGAATGGAATTGTTCCTTTTGGTGTAGTTGCATGTAAAGAGGAAATATATGACGCAGTTGTTGATGCTGCACCTGAAGGTGCTGTAGAATTATTTCATGGATATACTTACTCTGGAATTCCAATCTCAGTTGCCGCAGCACTAGCAGTACAAGACATTTTTGAAAAAGAAGATATTTTTAATAGAGCAAAAACACTAGCTCCATACTTTCAAGAGGGATTATTTTCACTAAAAGATATTGATGTCGTTGAAAATATTAGAGGCTATGGAATGATGGGTGGAATAGATATTAAAATGGATAAAAGACCTGGAAGAGCGGGTCTTGCAACATTTAAACATTGTTATGATGCAGGCGTAAATTTTAAAGCAACTGGAGATGCACTTATTATAGCCCCAATGTTTATATGTGAAAAAAATCATATTGATGAAATCATTGATAAATTAAGAACAGGTATAACAAATTATAGTAAGAGTAAAAAAAATTAATTTTCTCTATGAAAATTGGTGTTCCAAAAGAAATTAAATCACAAGAAACCAGAATTGGCTTAACTCCTGATAGTGTTAAAGATTTAGTATCTAATGGTCATGAAGTTCTTGTTGAAAATAATGGAGGGTTTGAAGCAGGATTTGAAAATTCCTACTATACCTCAGCAGGTGCAAAGATAATTGATAAAGCGGAGGATATTTATAATGACTCTGATATTATTGTAAAAGTAAAAGAGCCACTTTCTAATGAAGTAAAAATGATAAGAGAAAATCAAATTGTATTTACTTATCTTCACTTAGCAGCAGCAAAAGAATTAACGCAAGGATTAATTAATTCCAAAGGTGTTTGTATAGCCTATGAAACTGTAACAGATCAAAATGGAAGACTGCCTCTTTTGGCACCAATGAGCGCAGTTGCAGGAAGAATGTCAGTTCAAGCAGGGGCACATTGTTTAGAAAAAAATCAAAAAGGTAGAGGAGTTTTATTAGGAGGAGCACCAGGTGTAGAAGGGGGAACAGTAGTAATTTTGGGCGGAGGTGTTGTTGGAGAAAATGCAGCCGATATTGCCACAGGCATGTTGGCAAAAGTACATATTGTAGATAAATCGGAAAAGAGATTAGGAGAACTGACTAAAAAGTTTGGTAATAAAATAATACCACAACAAGCAGATAATATTGATTTAAAAAAACTAATATCTGAAGCAGATTTATTAGTAGGTGGTGTATTAATCCCAGGTGCAGAAGCCCCAAAGTTAGTAACAAAAGATATGTTAAAATTAATGAAAAGAGGCTCAGTAATTGTAGATGTAGCAATTGATCAAGGAGGATGCGTAGAGACCAGTAAACCAACTACTCATGCAAACCCAACTTATATTGTAGATGATATTGTTCACTATTGTGTTGCTAACATGCCTGGCGGAGTGCCCAGAACATCAACTATTGCGTTAAATAAAGTTACGCTACCTTTTTTAAAAAGATTAGCAAAAGATGGTTATCATAAAGCTTTAAAAGATGACCCAAATTTTTTAGCAGGATTAAATGTCTTTAAAGGCAATGTAACATATAAAGCAGTAGCAGATACTTTCGGACATAAATTTCTTTCTCCCTCAGAAGCATTAAATTAAAATGAATAAATTGCCAAACTCAACAAAAGTTGTGGTCATTGGCGGAGGTGTAGTAGGATGCTCTTGTGCTTATCATTTAGCTAAATTTGGATGGAAAGATGTCACTCTTTTAGAGAGAGATATGTTAACTTCCGGCACCACTTGGCATGCTGCAGGACTAGTAAGTCAAATTGGTCCGTCGGCGCCTATTACAAAAATAAGAAAATATTCATTAGATTTATATAAAGATCTTGAAAAAAAAATTGATCACTCTGCAGGATTAAGACTTAATGGAGCAATTTCAATTGCTCAAGAAGAGGGAAGGTGGCAAGAACTAAAAAGACAAGCTACAACAGCTCAATTATATAATTTTAATGTAGAAATACTGAATAAAGATCAGGTTAAAGAAAAAATTCCATTAATTAAAAATGATGATTTGTTAGGTGGTATATTAATGCCTGGTGATGGATCAGGTGATCCATCTGGTATTACCCAGTTACTTGCTAAAGCGGCAAAAGCTGAAGGTGCTGTAATTTTTGAAAACTCGCCGGTTAGTAAAATACTAATTAAAAATAAAAGGATCGAAGGGGTTATCGTTAATGATAAAAAAATTGAGTGTGAATATATTGTTCTCGCAACCGGAATGTGGTCTAGACAAATAGGTGAAAAAATTGGGGTAAGTATACCTTTATATCCTGCTGAGCATTTTTATGTGATAACAGAACCAATAGATAATTTACCTAAAGATTTACCTGTAATTAGAGATTTTGACAGTAGAACTTATTTTAAAGAGGATGCGGGTAAGTTGCTTTTAGGAATTTTTGAAGGAAAATCAATTCCAGCATTCGATAAAACTAATAAAGTTCCTGAAAATTTTTCCTTTGGGGAGTTTCCTGAAAATTTGGAACATTTTGAACCTTATTTAAATGAGTGTATGAAAAGATTTCCTATTTTAGAAAATACAGGTATTAGAAAGTTTTTTGCTGGACCAGAGTCATTTACACCAGATACGAATACTCTTTTAGGTGAAGTACCAGAGGTAAAAAACTTTTTTGTATGCTGTGGACTTAATAGTATTGGTATTGCAAGTGCTGGAGGTGTTGGAAAAGTTACAGCTGAGTGGATGATGAATGGACACATTAACGAAGATATTTTTAGCTATGATATAAAAAGATTTGAAAAATTTCATTCAAATATAGATTTTATTAAAGAGAGAATTACTGAAACTTTAGGGGATTTGTATGGAATGCATTGGCCTTATAAACAGCATAAAACCTCAAGAAATATTAAAACTCTTCCTTATCATAATGACTTAGAAAAATCTGGAGCATGTTTTGGGGTTTCTGGGGGATATGAAAGACCAATGTGGTTTTCAATTAATGGAGAAAAACCAAAATATAAATATAGTTACAATTATCAAAATTGGTTTCCATCTGCTGAATTTGAAACAAAAAATTGTAGAGAGAACGTTGGATTGTTTGAAATGTCTCCATTTTCAAAGTTTGAGTTAATTGATAAAAATGCCCACGATGAAATTCAAAAATTGTGCACTGCTAATATTAAAAACGAACCAGGAAAATGTACTTACACACAAATGCTGAATCCTGAAGGAGGTATAGAGGCAGACTTGACAGTAATATGTTTAGAAAAAGATTATTTTAGAATTGTAAGTAGTGCAGCTACCAGAGAAAAAGATAAATTCCATATAAACAAATATTTAAATAAAGAAATTATTTTAAATGATGTGACTGATGAGTATTGTGTATTTGGATTATTCGGTCCTAAATCTAGAGATTTAATGAGCAAAATCTCAAGTAGTGATTTTTCAAAAGATAATTTTAAATTTAGCACTGGAAAATATGTAAAGATTGAAAATATAAATGTTTGGGCCCAAAGATTATCGTACGTTGGAGAGCTAGGTTTTGAACTTTATGTAAAGAAACAAAATGCTACAGATATTTATAATAAAATATCAAAACTTGGAAAAGAATTTAAACTTTCTAATTGTGGAGCACACGCAATGGACATTATGAGAATGGAAAGTGGTTTTTTACATTGGGGGCATGATATTTCACCTGAGGAAAATCAGTATGAGGCTGGATTACAATTTACAATTAGTTATAAAAAAAATGTAAATTTTATCGGTAAACAAGCATTATTAAATATTAAAAATAAAAAAATAAAAAAAAACTTTGCAATGTTTACATTAGATACAAATCTTCCTGGAAAACCTCTTTTGTTACATGATGAGCCTATTTACTTAGGTAATTCAATAATAGGTAGAACCACTTCTGGTAATCACTCTTTTTGTTATAATAAGAATTTGTCATTTGGTTATATAAACTCAGGCAATAAACCCAACGATTTAATTAATAAAGATATTTTTATTGAGGTTGAGAAACAAAAATTTTCAGCAAAAATATTAAAAAATCCTCTTAAAGATAAAAATTACAAATTAATATAGGCTTTTTTAACTTATAAATTTCTTGAAAAAGATTAATCACTATAGTTAAATTGTATTTTTAAAAATGACTTTAAGAAAAAATATCTCAGAAGAAAATACAAAGTCTATCAATTCTAATAAAGAAACTTTGTCGAACAAAAACAAGGTAGATATTAATGTACTACTTAATAGAGTAAGAGACAGTGAGAGAAAGGAAAAAAAAACAATTTATATATCTGTTTCTTTAATTTTAATAACTATTGTATGTGCGGGAATATTATTTTCTATTTAAAGACAATTTTTCAGCTAATCATTTTTTTTTTTATTTTCATAAATCCTTCATTTAGTAATGAATTTTCTATAGGTCAAAAAATACAAAAAAATTTAAAAGTTAATAAATACTTTAATATTGATCTTCCTGATGGTGATTGGGAAGTTGTAAGAAAAACAACATTTAATTGGAGAACTATAAATCAAAGAATTATTGGAATTGGTAGAGTAGAAAATAATAAAGTTGTCGAGATAATTGAAATTTATGAAGGTTTATTATCAGGAAAATATGTTGGGGTAGTCGACAATATAGTAAATGAATTAGTATTTTATGACAAATATGATGGTTGTTATAAAAGACCCGAGTACTATTTATTAGAATTATATAGAAAAGGCAGCACTCATAATTGCATGGTTATTTCGCATATTGATGTTTTTAAGTTATTAAATAGTCCTGATGATCCTGCAAAAAGGGGTCTTGCCTCACCTTATAATTTCTGGATAAATTCAAACGGTTATGAAGTGCCAGAAATAATGTTAGGAAGTGATCATTCTTATTTTTCAAGACTTATGAGAGGAAATTGGTTTTCTATAGCAAGAGTAATTGATCCAGAAGTCTTAAATGGACCAAAGTCCAAGTACTTTTCTGAGGACTCATCAGAGTACCATCCTGGAAATATAACTAATTATCCAGAACATAAAAAAATGATGCAAAAATGGGTTTCAATATCTTCAAAGTTCCATAAAAATTTTGAAAATAATAATCAAATTAAATCTCATCATAAACTTAGACTAGACAAATATATTAATTAAGATGAAGTTTTATTTTTATTAAATTCACTAATTCGGCTAATCAAATTACTGGCTAATTCTTTTTCTATGTACTCTGAAATAACAATATTTTCATCAAATTTTTTATAATTTTCATCTCCAATTTTTTTTGCATACATAATCCAATTTTTCATGATTAAAAAATCATTTAAAGAAATTTGACTTAATGTATCATTCAAATTTCTTTGATTAATTCTATTTTTTTTTTGGGTAATTTTTATCTATAACATTTTCTTTGTCTTTCCAATTTTCATTATATTTCATAAAATCTTCAGGAGGTTTGCTTAAATCTTTATAATCTGGATAAGCCAATCCAAATTCAGTGCAGCCTCTTCTTAGTTCTAAATTCAGACCTTTATCTTTTATTTGAGATTTCAATGTATCGCTTATCAATTTGAAAATTGATTTTGCTTCTTCATATCCTGTGCAATATATAATCCCTTTATATGTTCCCTTACCAATATTTCTTAGTTCAATTAAACATTTTCTCGATTTATTATTATTTAAATTTAAATCATTAAAAACCAAAAATAATTTAAATAGAGCTGTTATTGAACTCATTTCAATTTGAACTTTAAAACAGCTAAAGCAATACTCAGGAATAACATTAAAATTTCTAAAGATAGTAAAATGCCTTGTGCAATTTAAATCAGTATCATTTCTTCGCCATATCTGTGAGAAATCATATTTTAAATTATCTAGCTTATTAGAAACTAATCTATCTGCCTCCTTATATATTTTTATAACATCCTCATCTAAAATTTCTTTTTTACCGTGATTTAGCTTAATTTTTTTTATTAAATAATCTAGCTGTGTTATTTCATTTAATTTATAATTTTTTGGAGTATAAAAGGTTAACATTTTAATAATGTTTTCCTCTATTTTTGGATATTTTGGATTGATTTTTAAAACTTTATTAAAACTGATTAGAGCATTCTCATAATCACCCAAATCGCTATAGGCACTTGCAAGATTGTTATAAGCATTTGAATATTCTGGTTTTATATCAATAGCCAATTTTAATTTATCTATTGCTTTTTGAAATTCACCTAAATTTATATATGAAGTTGCTAAATTGTTATATGCCTCTGCAAAATAAGCATCAATTTCTAAAGCTTTTTTAAAACTAAAAATCGAATTTTCATACTCGTTTAAATTTATTTGTGCCATTCCCATCAAATTAAATAGGAATGCAACATTCTTAAATTCTTTAGATAAAATTTTAATCTTTTCTATTGTGACTTTATATTTTCTAGATTTATACAGAGAAATAAGTACATTTATCTCTTTTTGAATTAAATCTTTTTTATCCATAATTAATTAACCAAATTTTAAATACCAAAATAAATTAATCATATCTATCTTGATATAAATACTAGAGATGCGCTAAAATTTCTATTGATATATAGTTATACGATATTAAGTTAGTTAAATGTCAAATATTCTTAAAAACTCACATTTAGATGCATTAAAAGCTGAGAAGATTGTGAATGAAACACTATCTAAATGTGATGATGGAGAATTGTATTTGGAAGATACAAAGTCGGAATCAATAGTTTTAGACGATAACAAAATCAAAAATTCAAATTATACTGAAGACTCTGGATATGGATTTAGAGCAATTAATGGAGATATTGTTGCCTATTCTCATTCCAATGAAATATCAGAAAAATCTTTGATCAATTCAGGAAAAAACCTCAAATCAACTCTAAAAAATAGTCAAGGTACATACAATTTTGAGATTAAAAAAACCAATCAGAAATTTTATAAAGATTTCAATCCAATAAATGAAAAAGATTTATCAGACAAAATTAAAATACTTAATGAAATAAATAATTACTCCAGGTCAATTAATTCAAGTGTTAAACAAGTCACTGCTAATTTTTTAGGTGAAAGCAAAAGTGTTGAGATATTGAGATCCGGTGGAGAACTATTAAAAGATTTTAGGCCTTTGGTTAGAATAAATGTATCTATTATGGTCGAAAAAAATGGAAGGCAAGAAACAGGTGTTTACGGTGTTGGTGGCAGACAATCATACGATGATTTTTTAAAAAATGATAGTTGGAAAAAAATATGTGATGAAGCTTATAGAATAGCTTCAACAAATTTAGAAAGTATTCCATCTCCAGCAGGAGAGATGAAAGTAGTTTTGGGACCAGGATGGCCAGCAATTTTGATTCATGAGGCAGTGGGTCATGGTCTGGAAGGTGATTTTAACAGAAAAAAAACCTCAGTGTTTCACGATCTGGTTGGAAAAAAAGTGGCGAGTGAAGGTGTAACAATAATTGATGATGGAACAATTGATAAAAGAAGAGGAAGTTTAAATATTGATGATGAGGGCACACCTACAGAAAAAACTGTTTTAATTGAGAATGGAATATTAAAAAATTTTATGCAAGACAGATTAAATGCAAGATTAATGAATACAAAATCTACAGGAAATGGCAGAAGAGAAAGTTATAAGCATATCGTCATGCCAAGAATGAGAAATACAATAATGTTAAATGGTAAAAGCTCTCAAGAAGAAATGATTAAATCTGTTGATAGAGGTATTTATGCTGTGAGTTTTGGCGGTGGCCAAGTTGATATAACATCCGGAAAATTTGTTTTTAACTGCACTGAAGCATACGAAATAAAAAATGGTAAAATTGGTGCTCCCATCAAAGGAGCGACATTAATTGGAGATGGTCCATCATCCTTAAAAGAAGTTCTTATGGTAGGAAATGATATGATGTTAGATCCAGGCATAGGAACTTGTGGAAAAGCTGGACAAGGTGTTCCTGTTGGAGTTGGTCAACCTTCATTACTTATAGATAAAATGACAGTTGGTGGAACTCAACTGTAATAAAATGGTTAAAGAGGAAGATTTTTTAAAGAAAATAGCTGAATTTTGTATATCGAAATCCAAAAATCTTGGATCAACACACTCAAGTGTATTAGTCAAAAATACTATTTCTGAAAATGTAAATATTAGAAATAAAAAAATTGATGGATCCGAAAGATCTGAAAATCTTGGTGTTACATTAACAACTTTTATAGGAAAGAAAAAAGCATCTATAAGTTCAACTAAAGTAAATGATCAGAGTTTAAATGATCTTGTTAATAGATGTATTGAGTCTACAAAGGTCACCCCAGAAGATGAATATAATTCTTTACCAGATCAAGAATTACATTTTAAAGGTGAAAAAAATTTGGAGTTATATGACAATACGCACTTAAGTAATGACGAAAAAATAAAT